>Ga0123342_1005455_pt1 | contig 18410 bp, 10 predicted proteins | sample Turbeawhitnodule_FD_89960 | JGI IMG/M metagenome (GOLD analysis project Ga0123342, IMG submission 89960) | Root nodule microbial communities of legume samples collected from Mexico - Turtle bean Mexico white nodule | ecosystem: Host-associated > Plants > Roots > Nodule | place: Mexico: Nepantla...
AAATGAGTTGTGTGATAAATTAAAAATATTTACTATTTTTTAAATATTGCTAAAGTTAAAAATACACTTATAAAAATGTGATATGATTTATGTATAAATTTTTAGATTATATAATATATGAAAATATAAATTATGTAATATGTAAAAAGTAATAATATACATGTATTTATGGAAAATAAATGTATTAAAAAATAAATGAAATTATTGAATAGAAGTCATTAAAAGAAGATGATATTAAAATATTTGCAACCTCTACCATGACCCCCATCTGCCTACAATCCAATGTCATCCCATGTAGTATTATCGACCAACAAGACTACCATGCGTCACATCTTCACATAGATGACAATTTTTCCTACCTCTTTATTTTATAATCATGTATGAATTGTACTTATTTATCATTTTATAAATATTGTTTAAACGTTACCCTATTTATTTATAATTATATCAACTATAAACGTTATCCTATTTCACGAACATAATTTCAATTTTTTAAAAACAAAAAAAGTATTTTTAATTTTAACATTATTTAAAAAATACTAAATATTTTATATTTATTACACAACCTATTTTTAATCCAACTTAATTTTGGATAACTTTGTTTATTGTGAAAACAAAAATTTAGTTTTAATTTTTTTTAGTTTTAATAGTTTTAATTAAAAAATTTATTATTATATAAAAAAATTAATTTTAAAAAAATAATTATTTTAAAAAAATAACTGAATTTGCCAGCCGAATTAGCAACTTCAATGGAGTGAAATTGGCAATCCAGTATTCAATTTTATTTAAACTGAAGTTGTCAACTCAATTAGAAACTTTAATTAAAAAATAAAAAACAGACAGATTAACAAATTTAATTGATGTTGCCTACACCATTAACAACTTTGACCAAGAATTACCTATTTATATATTTTTTTCTGTTTTTGTCCATTTACGTAAATATGGAAAAAAATGCACCATTTTGGTGAAAAAACCGAAACTTACTCTATAACTGGATTAGTATAAGCACAGTGCAACATAAGGATGTTAAAAATTAGTTCTATCAGTTTGAGTTACTGTGCCTTAATAATAAGGTAAATAAGATTTAGAGATATAAGTGAGCAGCAATTATCTAAAGCATATGAACCACAGAAATACAGAGGAAATCTTTTTGCGCAAGTAAAAGCTTGAATTTGGATAACTCATGAAAACAAAAGATCAAATTTCTCCTGAGTGGTGTCTTCTTAATACTTTAATATTGTGTAAATTTCTGAAGATAACCTACAAGACAAGGCCCTGTTAGTGGTTTCAGACACTACAATGGGTGCCTACATGGTAAACAAGTCTTCTGTCTTTCATTTCTGGTTTTGAGTGAATTCTGGAAAACTCTGTTATATACTCTATTTTTCTTCCCACTTTGATTTGAGATCACACCTTTTTGGCTAGTTCTGACATGAGATTCTGTTTCCACTAAATCGATATGTTAAATAGATATTAGTTAAACACCACAGAGAATTGTTAATCGAAATCACTTAATCATAAAATTGTAGAAATCAAGTACAGAACTAAACTAAAACTGTTTGATTTTTTTATGAAAATCATTTAACTATAATCCATTATACCTTTGGGAGAGGGATTGTGAGCATAACTTAACAAAGACACAGAGAATATAGTGTACATGTTCAAATGGTTGCAAATCCGAGTCTTCAATTCAAAATAAAACCCTATTTTGTAATAATTGTTGAGAGCTTGAGAACTATTTGGAATAAAATAATTCACGACAACTTTTATGCATAGCAGAGGATGATGAGACACCAACATTAAACTAACAATACTGCTTACAAGCAAATGTTTTTTTGAAGGAAACACGATAGGTCTGAAGGTAGTTTAGAGTTTAAGATTAGTATCTACAAATGGTTGTATCTGGGGTTGGTATGGTGCCTCAGTAACATTTGTAATTTCCAACATTCTACTAATGTCGTTCAATTTCTGTTCAATCACTGATGAAAGAAGATTCAAATCTGCCAAGGTCATATGATGTTGAGGCTGAACCCTACTCGAATTAAGGCATTGAAACATGAACATGGTAATCTCCATTTCCTTATTCTCCTCCTCAAGTTTCCTAATCTTCCTTTTACCCTTCACTATACTTTTTTCCATGACACTCTCCTGATTCCCCATCTTGTGCTTCTTCCATTCAGGCATGGTCCTGAACTTTTCAACCACATCTTGAACACCTGATTCAGATGGCCAAATCTGTGGCTCTTGATCAAAGGGGCTATACACTATGGCACATGCTTCTACTCCACAAAGGGTGCTCAGTTCTTTAATCTTCTTCAACATTGACTTCTTCCTCCTTCTATACGATGCCCTCCTGGCACAATCATTGGCTATGAATGCCAGTTTCACCTTTCTCCCTGTCATGTTCTGACAAAAAGAAAATGATGAACTGTGTGATTTTCTTGTGGTTTCTGCTGCTGCTACCAGCAACCACTTTATAGTATATAGAATAATTTATTACATCCCTGGTTTTGTACATTCAGATTTCACATGCATAGAGAATACAAAGAATCTCACACACTTTAATGATATTTAATTAATTTGCAAAATTTACATTATGCATGAGATAGTAGATTACTTTATTGAGTTGGTATAACAATGCTAATATGTGTGTATGTATAGAAAATCTTTATTTACATTGTTGAATTTGATGCATATATAATGACAGACTAAATTTTTTTAATAGTATTATTATTGTTATCATTTGATGATGTCATCTGGTTTTACACAGATTTTTAATATCATTCCATACATGAATTATATCCGGCATATTTTGAAATTGTAAGAGAATAGTAATATATTAAAAAATTATTTTCATAATTTAATTTATCATATATGGATAGTTTACAATTTTAATATTATTTTAAAGTTGGTGATTTTTAAATGGCAAGAGGTTTCGTATATACAATTCTTTTCTCATCATTTAATTTGATGCATGAATAAATAGTTTTTTAATTTATTAATTGCATTTTAACAATTGTCATATTAGAGTAAAACTTTCGTATCATATACTTAAAATAGACCACCAAATTATATATTCATTCTGTGACCATTTTAAGAAACATGATTTTAGAAGTTTTTTCTTCCTAATATTAATCCAATGAATGCATATTATCTAATAAATTATGGAAATATATTTGACGTTTTATAAATTAGATAAAGGCAAATGAACATATTATGAACTAAAATAGAAAAAGACTTCTAAACTCATATATGACGCGTGATACATATTTAGATATGAACTAATACAAAATATATTTTCATATCGATCTGTTTTTTACCTTTTACATTTAACAAAAAAATAGAGTAACATTTTGCATTATAAATCATTAAAGTAGAGGCTACCAACTTTTTATGTGTTGGAGATCCCACATCGACTAGAGATGAAGACAATTTCATTGTATATAAGTGGGTGCAAATCTCAATCCTATGAGTTGGTTTTATGGGGTTGAGTTAGGTTTAAAGTTCACTGGTCATGAATATTTTCTTTTATGCATAAGTCATGACAACAAAGTATACTCAATATTACAAGAAAATTATTAAATAATAATTAAATATAGAAAAGAGACTTTTTTACATTAATCCTGTGATCTCTCAGACTTCTCCAGCCTTCATACTTTCAAATCAATAATACCCAAATTGTCAGCGTCTGGAGGCTCGCAAACTTTCTTCTAAGAAGTTCAAACAATCTTCCTCCTTTCCAACCCCCACCCCCATTGAAAATGCCTTTGAATACTCTTTATCTCCTCCTTTAACACTACAACATGCAACTTATATAGAGACATGTAAAATAACGGAATTGACGAAAGTCAAACTTAATAAGGTAGATCCTCCCGACCAAAAAGAGAAGTCTTCCTAATCTAGTCTTCAATTTTTCGATCACACCACCCCAAAAAGCACCTCTCTTACGGCACCCCCAACCATCAAACCCAAGTATTTAAAAAGATTATTTTATAATTTGTTATTAATAATTGAAACTACTTTACATACCAATAATTATTTTAGTTTATAAAATGGTATTTAATTTAGTCAAATAATAACTAATTATTTTAATCTTTAAAATTAATTTTTATTTAATTTTTTGTTTTACAATATCCTCTAATTCAAAACTACATCACAATTAGACTTATTCAATTCAATTTTATGAGTGTTTGTGTGTTATTTGTTTTCAACAATGCACCACTTTATTTGTTTCCTTCATAGCCAGGCACTTTAGATGAATTTCAACAAGTTAAATTAGAAAAAGTTATAAGCTGAAGACAGCTAAACTTTGATAAGTTTAGCACTTTTGTTTAAAGAATAAAGTTTTAATTTCTTGTAGCTTTTTTTTAATGATATGGCTGTGCATGTGATCTATAAATATGTTTAACAATTTATTTTATTATAATACCTTTAAAAGATTAGTAAACTTATTGCATTATTAATAAAAAAGGTCTATTAAATTACAAATTTTTAATATTATTGTGTAATTTATATATTTCTTATATATAACACAATAAATGACTTATTTAAAACTCTATTTACTAATATGACATTTAAGCAAAATATAAAATTATTTTCTAATGATTTTATATATTTTCCTTTATATATAGATTAATAATTAAGAAAGGTAAAATAAATATATAACTAGTATATATGTGTAATAATTTTAATATAATTATAATACTAACAAAAAAATTATTATTTATATTTATTTAAATAGGTCAATTTGATTGTTTTGAATTTTATTAATAATAGTAATCAAATTATTAAATTAATATTTTTATTTTAATATATATATATATATATATATATATTAATATAAAATAAAATTATTAGTATTACTTTCATCATAAATTATTAATAATAATAAGAAAATTAATAATATTATTATTATAATTATTTTCATAATTAATTTTAATATTATTATTATCATAATAATAATAATTTTTTATTATTATTATTATGATAATAATAATAATAAATTATTATTATTATCTTCATTATCATTACATCAAATTATTAAATTAATATTTTAATTTTAATATATATTAATCTAAAATAACATATTAGTATTAGTGTTATTATAAATTATTATTAAGAATAAGAAAATTATTAATACTATTATTGTAGTTATTATCATAATTATTTTTTATATTATTGTCATTACTATTATTATATTTCTTATTATTATCATTGTTATTATTATTATTAAACTAATGTTATTACTATTACTATCATCATAAATTATTATCAATAAGAAAACTATTAATATTATTATATTTATTATTATTATTATTTTCATTATTAATTTAAAATTTTTGTTTTAATATATTATTATGAAATAAATTTATTAGTATTACCGTGGTCTTAAATTATTATTAATAAAAAATATTAATATTATTATTATGATAATTATTTTTAATTTTTTTTATCAGCAGTTATTTTTATTTTTAATATTATTATTACTATTATCTTCATTATTATTATTACATCAAATTATTACATTAAATGTCTTTCAAGTGAATGATATTTGACAACATGACAGGTCTACCAGGATGATGAAAAACATCCTCTGACCATTAAAAAAATGGGATGTTGATATAGAGGTACGATTACAATCTAGGTAGCGAAATACACACGGCTAGCCATTAATTTCTATTATTTTCTTCCACATAAAATTTAATTATTAAGTAGTTTCAATGAATTAATTAATCTCTTAATTGGCTATATGAAAGACATCTTTTTATTTATTCTAACAAAAAATAATCGTAAAATTTAACAATCCCTTATTTATTTATTGTTATTCAAATTATAGTCTATATATAATTGATAAGATCTGGATGGTATTTTTATATAGTATGAAATGTTTTTATTATTGATCGATAATATATCTTCATTCTAATTTCACATAAAAAATTTATTTTATCAGTAAAAAATAAATAAAATAACATTAGACACTTCAGTGATATCCAAATCCTTGTAGAACACTTCAAAAATGTCTCAATTTTTATATAAAAAATGGTTAAGACAGTTCGGTCCATATCCGATGTGGGCGTTAGAGCATTGAGAGGACCTTTCCCTAGTACGAGAGGACCGGGAACACTTGATTTACAAACATTTTTCAAACAATACAAATCATCAAAGTGGTCCTCAAATGAAAAGATCACATCAACATTTATCCTATTAGAATCCTTATAACAATCTGCCCTTCATTCCTTCGCAACCTACAAAAATGAAACTTTTCCTAGCCTTTAACTAAGTCATTCTGCTAAGCCTTTAACTAAGTCATTCTGCTATGGCAATAAACACAACAAAGCTTTATATCAAAAACAACAAAGGAAACCTGCGTACTGTTGATACACTTCCTCTCATATATGTTGTTGTTATTCTCTCTCGTGTTAAGCTATCTTAGCTCGTAGAAAATTATTGTGGTTTTGCAGCTCCAGTTCCCGCTTTTGCATGAACTCAATATCCACAGATCCTTATTCTCAAAAGTTTCTCCAATATGAGAGTTTCAACCTATTCCAGGTCATGGTGGTGAAAAAAATATGGAAAAAGAAAAATAGAAGAGAAAAGAGTTGTTTGTGAATTCTTCTGCCACACACAGTCTCTTTTTATATAAATCAGTCTGATGCATAACTGCTATGATTTTGTGTGAAACTACCAACTGGTTTTGCACATATGTCACATTTAATGTCTTTCCAAACAACAAGAAAATACATAATCTGGAAATTTAATGATATGTAATTTATAAGATTTACATTATGTATAAATATACATGTTTTTTTTTATTCATGTATAAATATATGATTGAGTTGGTATAAGAGGTAATATATTAAAAAAGTCCTACTTTTATCATTTAATTTTATGCATGAAGAGATAATTTTTATTTTATTGGTATTTTAAAGGTTGTCATTTTAGAATGACAGCTGCTTGTATACATTCCTAATTACATGAATAATGTATGACAATTAAAATTATATTTTAAAGATTATTATAAAATGACATCTGCTTTTACATATTGAAATGCACACCAAAAATAATAAATGATATTTTTAACAAATATATATGAGAATGGTATTTCATTAAAAAATCATAGGATCATCACCTATATGATAACATTTAAAGTATTATTGGTATGCTAGTTTTTGCTGTTATATTTATCATTTTTAGTCCAATTATAACATATTATTATGCAATTAATTTATAATAATATATTCCAAACTTTTGTTTTTTTAAACATATATAATGCACAGACACAAATTAAAGCTACGAAATAAATAAATTAAAGGTTGGTAAAATAATAAAGAATAAACATGTATGTAAATATAATATAAAATGATATTTTATTGATGATAACTAGCCCATTTTTCTTAAGAGGTTAAATTATACAAATTTAATTTAACTAATATTTTAAACTATATATATAAATTAAAATTGTCAAATTCTATATTTTATGACCAAAGAGCATAGTTAAACCTTCTCATGTCTATAATCTCTAAACTTCCTTTTTCTTTCGACTCACATACCTTATTTCACGCAATCCAGACAATTTTTCTTCCCTTTGAGTCCCAATCTCATAAAAGTTCTTTTGTATCATTTCTACTTCCTTCATCAGAGTGACCGTTATACGAAAAATAGACATGTAGAATAACAGTAAGGAATTTAGGACAGATTTTGTAAGACAAAACCTACCAGACAGAGAGAGAAATTTACCATTCCATAAGCCTAGTCTACTCTGTAACTTACTAAGGACCCCTTCCCAGAAAGCACATCTCTTATGATTCCCACCTACCGCCATCCCCAAATAAGTAAAATGTGTCTTCATAATTTCGCAATTAAGGATTGTTACAAAGCCGATAATCTGATTTCCACTCACACTCACTCCATCAACCTTACTCTTAGAGTAGTTAACTTTAAGTCTAGAGGCAAGTTCAAAACACTTCAGGATGGTTTTTAAAGTCATAACACTTTGGGTATCAGCTTTACAAAAAAAAAGTGTCATTTGCATACTGCAGCATACTCACATTTATCCGCCTTACACCAACCTCAACGCATTTCAAAATCTTCTTCTCTTCCGCCTATCTAACCACCCTCGCAGGCCCCTCGACTGCAATGAGAAAGAGGAAGGGCACTAAAGGATTCCCTTGTCTTAGACCCTTTTTTTTATTTAAATTCAGCAGTTGGACTACCATTTACTAACATCGAAATCAAAGAAGATTCAAGGCAATTCTTTATCCAATCAATCTTCTTATCACAGAACTCCATTCTCCTTAACATATAAAATAAGAACTCTCAACTAACTGAATCATAAGCCTTCTTATAATCCAACTTAAAAATCACACACTCTTTGTTTTCTTATTTACTTCCTCAAGAGTCTCATTAGCTATCAAAATATTATCCAATATCCCCCTTTCCTTCAAGAAAGGCAGACTATCTAAAATCTATAACTTTATGTAAAATCCTTTTCAACCTTGATGAAAGAATTTTAGCCACAATTTTATACATACACCCTCCAAGGGAAATTGGTCTAAATTCATTTAGATGTTGTGGATTTGAAACCATTAGGACTAATGTAATAAAAGACGCATTAGTTCATTTTGGCCAACTACCACCCTCAGCAAAGCTTTGTACCGCTCTCAAAATATTCCTCTTTATAATGTCTCAGCTAAATTTTATAAATCCAAAATTAAAATCATCTGCCACAGGACTTTTAGAGCTATCACAATTCCACACCACCTTGACCTCAACTTCAGATACAATTCTTACCAACATTTCGTTATCCTCTCTAATGATACTCTTAAAACTAACATTATCCAATCTAAATGGTAACTCATCCCCTCTCGAACCTTTCCTCAAAAAAATAATTCACCTTTTCTTTTACTTCCACCGGGTTTTCACCCCATTCTTCTCCTCCCTTATGTTTTATATCTTAAAGGAAGAGCTCTTAATGCAGATACAGCAGCCATAGAAAAACCAATAAACTCTTTCTATATTTTTTCTGTTACCATGTCTTAAAACATTGTAAAAGTTTTTTTTTTTATATTATTTGGGGTTTAATCTAATTTTGATACTTGTGGGTGTATTGGAGGACAATTAGCATCTTCACAGATCTGCAATAAGGGTGGTCAAATTGTGAAATATTTTGTTCCAGGTTTACAATTGTTGGAGAATTAAGAGATTAATTTTTTTTTAATTATATTGTATATTAAGACTTTTTTTTAATGGATTAGAATATTCCTTATACTTCCATTAATTCTATTTCTTTGTTTTGCTGCCAGATAAAAAAAACACACCTACCTTAACCATCTTTATTCAATTCAGTTCCCCAAAAAAAACCAATTACTGGATCAGATAGTATTACAGATGTGCATCACCTGGAGCAACTCCAGATTACATGCAGCCACTTCTAACCTGTCTCATGAGTAGATATATTAATTTCATTTAACAATTGTCTTTTTTTTAATTAGATTTTAACAATGTCATGTGTCAGTAAGATTTTTCATGCATATGCATTTAGTATACCACTAAAAGATATATTAATTGTGTGACAATTTTAAGATTAATAGAAGCTTTTTCTTTCCATATAAGTACAATGGGTGCATGAATTATCATTGTGCTTATCTAAACAAATTGTGGTAAATGTCTAACGTTTTAGATAAGAAGAAATAAACACGCATGTGAAATTAATTATATTAGAAAAAGTACTTCTAAATTTCAGATATGAACATTAAGTAATAAAAAAGTAAACAAATCGTTTTTTAACTTTTACATCTTTTATAGAAATTATGTAAACTGTGCCAGACGTTGAAAGCAATCTAAGATTGATTTTTTACAGATTTTTAATAAAAAAAAATCTATAAATAATAAAGTACTTCAAGTTTTTTTTATGTACAATAAACAATAAGAGATGATTAAACATTTATATAAAGAATAAAATATAAAAATTCATTTCTCCTTTCTTATCTAAAACCTACAGAATAATTTTCTACTTCCTTTTTTAACACTAAAATTGAACAAAAGATACAATACTGCATAATAATTAAATTGAGTACATACATACCATGGGTTCTAGACACCATTCAGAGGATGAGGAACTCACTGATGATATCTTTGAATTGATCCAGGACCAAACATTGACCTATGCCAGAGAAAATACTTCAGTATGATCAACCACTCATCCTTTAAACAAACAATTATTTGTATGTGTCCAAATCTCGCTGATCAAAGCTATCCAAATATGCATTACTAATATGCATTTAGCAAAATACACTCTTCAAAATATGAAATACTACCATACCAAAAAATAACTCTCTCAAAATCAACAAGAAATCAACCGGAAGTATTACTAATGCATTAGCTCCATCTCTTGTAATTTTTAGCAATTTAACTTTGATAAGTGCTACTTAGATTTAAAATAATACCAAAGTGAAATAATAAGGGGTGGATTTTATTTTTTTTACAAAAGATATATAACATTTTTATATACACAAAACACTTTGATGTTGTTTTGGTTGTCGTTGGACAGTTCCTGTGAATATTTTCAGAAAATCCATTACTCTAGTTGGATGGAAAACTTATTTGCATATATATAATCTCCAGTAAAACCAGGAATGCATACAATTTGTAAAATACGAATTTAATTAAGAATTACAGAACTTTTTATAGAATTAGTTAATAAGATAATTTTTATTTATTTATATAAAATAAACTATTCTTATCTCTAACTTCAACAAATTATAAAAAAAAAATTATAACAAACAAGAGCTATATACTTTGAAAAGCAAAACACTGATAAACATATTGATGAACCAAGTTCTGAAGATAGAAAATTAACATCATAAAGTTGTTTCTTCACATTGACACACAAATTAAACAAGTAAAAAACCTAGAAACCATAGACAATTCATGACCCACAAGGATTATTTCAATTTGGCCTAAAGCCAGATTAGAGTGGTGGGAGATTAGGATCTCCAAATGAAGGCTTTATTGTCTCATCATCACCATCATCATTAAGCAACTCCATAAACCACTGGCTTTGCAAGGGGTCATTAGCATTCATATATGTCCCATCGCCATGATTTGGTGGTGTGATGTCTTCAGGTGCTGCTGCTACTGCTACTGCTGCTAGTTCCATCTGGGGTTGATTTGGTGGCATCTCAGTAACATTCACAGTTTCCATCCTTTTATTAATGTCCCTCAGCTTGTTTTCAATCACTGATGAAAGAGCATTCAAATCATCTGTGGTCATGTTATTGTGAAGCTCAACCCTCCCATTCTTAAGGCACTGAAACATGAACATGTTCATCTCCTTCTCTTGGTTGCTCCTGACATGTTTCTTCATCTTCTCTCTACCCTTGGCGATTCTTTCTGAAAGGAAACTCTCTTGGGTCGCCATCTTCTTGTTGTGCTCACATGTATTCCTGAACCTTTCCACCACATTTTGAACACCCGATTTGGATATCCAAACATCTGGCTCAGGACCATAAGGGCCATAAACTATTGTGCATGCTTCAACACCACAAAGGGTGCTGATTTCCTCCGTCTTCTTCAGCAATGACTTCTTCCTTTTGATGAATGATGCCTTCCTGTCTGAATTATTGGCTATGAATGTGAGTTGCACCTTTCTACGAGACATGATTGTCACCAGAAAAAAAGAGAACAAGAAACAAATGAGAAGAGAAAAGTGTCCTTTGTAGTTTCTACTGCCACCAACCATTTGTTTATATAGAGCAATTTATGAAAGCATTTGAGGCTAGTATTTGGTTTTGGGCATAAAGTGCCAACTGATTCATACTTAATGAGATGTCTTCATTGTATACATGAGGGTATAATGAATCCATCACATTGATGGTATTTAATTAATGTACAAAATTTACATTGTATGTGAGTTAGTACATACAGATTGGGTTGGTACAAGAATCATATCAATGAATTTGGTGCATTCATAGATAGAATTTTTTAACAGCATTTGATGTTTTCGTTGTGGTTTACATGTTCAAATTTCACTAGTTTTGTATAATTAGTAAATTATTCAGTGTATATAAGTTATATTCTAATATCATTCCAAATGGTGTCAATAGGGTATTTTCTTTTAAAGATTGGGCTAATATTCTTTGTATCATATATTTATAGTAAATCGCTAAAGGAAATATTAATTGTGTGATCATTTTAAGAAACATATATATTTAGAAGTTTCTTTTCTTTTTAAATACATACAAAAAATAAATAAAGACTTAATTATGTTTTTAATTTCTAGAATTTAAAATAAAGTTGGCTTTAATCTCTCAAATTCAAAAAGAGAATACTTCAATTCTTAAATTTGAAAAAAAAAATGATTTTAATTTTTTTATAAATAAAAATTGAGAGAGTAAATTGATTTTCTTAAAACTGCTCTTCATCTTCAAATCTAATGTTAAAGAACTAATTCTAAAATTAGAGAAATAAAAACTTTTTTTTTCAATTTGAAAGACCGATATCAAATTCATCCTGCATTTCAAAATAATAAAAAAAACATAATTCAACCAAATAAATGTCCGAATTTATCTAATGCTTATGAAGAAAAAGAGCCTATTTTATGAAGTTTATAAATTCCAAAAGATGAAACGAACATAACAAATGAAGAATATAGATCATCCAGTACTTTAATGATTTTTTCCAGCTTCAGCACTTTAATCATATTTAATTGATTTTGTAAACTTTAAATTATGTACGTGTTATTAGCATATTATATATATATATATATATATATATATTATATTTTAAGCAAAAAATATATCTTTAGAATAGTTTTTCTTTCCAAAAAAAATGTAATGAATTCTTTAAATGTGTGCTGCAGTGATTAAAAAAAAATATGAGAATGTATAATTTTTTATAAAATAGAAAATGTATATTTTTATCACCAAATAATAAAATAAATAAATTGAAACAAAGGGTGACAATGTGGGGCAGGTCATGTGACCCGGGGCTCGCTACCTAAAAATGCGGGATGAGTTCACTAATCTAATCCGTTGACTCACTTTGACCTGTCCCGCGTAATTCGCAGTCCGGGCTAACAGTGGGGTGGGGCAGGTTGGCTCGCTTGCCCGTGTAAGTAAAAAAAAAAAAATCATACCTCATTCACCCATGGCTGCAGTATGACCTTTCATTTATTTTATTTTAAAAAAATTGAATTTAATGTACTAAAAAAATGAATATTTTATTTCAATTATCTAAAGGAGTTAGTATATTAAGAGTGATAGTAGATTTAGTTTTAAGCAAAGTCTTATATTTAAATTTTGTTAATAAAAAATAATATAGAATTTTTTTTAATAGGATAGTTAAAAAATTAGTCATATTTATTAAAATATTTTGTAGCAAAACTTTGATAAGATACTCTTATAAATTTACATACATATATAGGAAAAAATATATGCAAAGCAAAATTTTATTATTTTTAATCAAGCCAGTATGAATTTATATTTTTATCTTAATTAAATGAATTGAAACACGGATAAAATTTAAGTTTTTAGTAATGAGAATAAGTATTTTTATAATTAATGATTTTTTTAATAAATATACTCTTATGTAGGCTGGCCCACACCCGCGGATTACTTCTTATGTGGGACGGACCAGTAAAATGAGCCTGCAATCTTAACATGGACCGGCCAACCCGACCCGTATTTTATGGGTCAAATATGAGACGGGTCAGCCCCCATTCCCACCCTGTAAAATATAACCGCATGTATAAATTTGATAAATGGACATAGAGATAAACAAGTATTACTAGAAAAAGTAAGATTAGAGATAATTATACATCACTGTATAAATATACTGATAGAAGAAATAAGAGTCACAAGGTTAATTTAATTTGTTTTATTTTATTTTTAATCTGTTAAACACAGTTGGAAATGAATAATAAATATAATGAATTATATAATTCAAAATATATTTTTAAATTATAGAATTTAGAAGGTATTTTTGGATCCAATAATACCTTTCAAATTCTGTAATCTAAAATACATTTTAAAAAAAATATTTTTTGAATTACAGAATTCAGAAAATATCTTTCTGATTCTACAATTTAGTATATGTAAATAGAAAAAAATACATTTTTAAATTGTAGAATTCAGAATATATTTTTAAGGACAAATGATCTTTTCACCTAACTTAGGAGGATGCTAGGAGAAGCTATGACGTTACAGAAAAAAACAATCTTCAACTAAAGGTGTCCATTGAGTGATTCATCTCTCCTCTATTTTCTGTGAGTGTTTCTTCTTACACCAGGACAGAGTTCTTCCTGCACCCAATCAAATGGGTGAAAAGACCAAAATGCCCCATATAATACGGTCTCATACTGGAAAGAGAATTTAATCCAAAAAACACATTCTGGAACATATTATACAAGTTTCGAGAATCTTATTCTAGAAAAAAAAATGTGGAACTTTTTTTCAAGAATTTCTGGAAAACTTCTTCCCGAATACACTTATAAATTCTGGAAAGTGGTGTCTGGAAAAATTCCAAAAAAGCTAACGATAAGTCATTTGAAGAAAGGGATAAAATTGTATTTTCAATATTAATGGGGTGCATGAAGAACTTTGTGTGGTGCAGGAAGAAATACTCATTTTTTGTTTATTATTTTTACTTAGTTCATATTTTGACTCAGCACAACAAATTTTACACCCTTTTAGACTCAGGTTTGGGATTATTCCTAATTTCTCTTATTTTTTTTCCTTTTTCAAATGTTTTGGATTTGATTCATTTGCTATATACATTCTTTTTTAAATAGTTTTTCCTCAACCCAACAATTTTTTTCTTATGAATGTGTTGGACTGGTCCCAATTGTGTTGTTTCCTTTTCTTCTCTGGATTTTTTTGAGTTCAGTCATCAAACTTTTCATTTTTTTTCTATGTTGTTTGAATGGTACTATGCTGCTTTTGTCAAATGGATTGTATCTCTCAGCTATATATTTATGAAGACCTATTACATAAGACAATAGATTTTCAAAAGCAAAACAGTCATTAACCATAGTGATTCACCAAGTTGTGCAAGTAGAAACAACAAATCAAACCAAAATGAATTGAACTGAAACGTAATCATGAAAGGAATGACAACAAACACATGCTCTTTTCAAGGCAACAAGCCTAGGTTTGGCCAAAACTGGAGATTAGGATCACCAAAAGGAGGCATTATTGTCTCATCTCTATCACCATTAAGCAAGTCCATAAACAACAACCTTTGCATGGGGTTAACATCCATATCCAACCCATGTCCAGAACTCATCAGTGTCATTTGCAAATGAGGTTGGTATGATGCTGTTTTCAACTGTGGTTGGAACACTGATGTTTGCATCTGGGGTTGTTGATTTGGTTGTATCTTATTAACATTCAGAGTTTGCAACCTTTTACCAATGTCTTTCAAGTTCTGTTCAATCACTGATGAAAGGACATTCAAATCAGCAAAGGTCATGTTATTTTCATCTGGCAAAACCCTCCCTTCAGTAAGGCACTGAAACATGAACAAGGTCAACTCCTTCTCCGCATTGTCCTTCATAAGTTTCATCATTTGCTCGTTACCCTTTTGGATCCTTTGTCCTATGAAGCTCTCTTGGTTCACCATCTTCTTGATTTTCTCAACTGCAGGCATATTCCTGAACCTTTCCACCACCCTTTGGACCCCACAATGGGATGGCCAAACCTCTGCCTCATGATCATCAGGACCATAAACTATAGCACATGCATCAATGCCACAAAGGGTGCTGAGTTCCTCAATCTTCTTCAACACTCCCTTTTTCCTTTTCTTGTATGTTGTCTTCCTTGCAGAATCATTTTCTATGAATGCAAATTTCACCTTTCTTCTGGTCATGGTGACCAGAAAAAGGGAAACATAAACCAAGTCGAAAAGAGTTGTTTGTTGTGGATTCTTTTGCCCCCAACAATCTCTTTATATAGACCAAATTCACACATTCTTGGTTTGATTTTGCAATAATCCTTTGTTGTGTTTTGTGTGAAAGTTCCAACTGGTAATTTCACTTTCAATGTCATTCCATACATGAATGATATAAAAAATCTGGCACTTTAATGATATTTAATTTGAAAAAGAGTGAGTAGATTACTTAGTTTCGATGTGTACAAAGCTTTTTCATAAGCATGAAAAAATAATAAAATCTAAATAAATTTATTAATATACTAAAATTAATTTATAACTATTTGTAATATTATATTATATTCTAGTTTGTTTGAAATCTGATTTTTAACTTATTTGAGTTGTTATAAAAGGGAGATCTGAGTCAAAAATCTCATTCTCATTATTGAATTTCATGGATACATAGATAGATTTAAATTTATCAGCATTTTAACTGTTGGTAATGTTATTATGTGATATTCTTCATATAATGTATTTACAATGTGTGGTCATTTCAGGTTACATACTTTTAGAAATATTTTTCTTCCTTAAGACATATAATGAATGCTTAAATGTACACATTTATGATGAGTGCTCTTTCAAAAAAAAACTTTTATTTTTTTATGTTAAGGCTAACATGTTTTTGCAGACTTAAAATGGTTTGGAAAGAAGTCACTGGTTGAGATTTTAGCAAATGTATTGTTTCGTTTTGGATGTTACAATAGTAACTCTTTTTATATAAGGGTTACATCCTTAAATGTTTCAAAATATATTTATTTATTCATGGCTGATGAAAAAATTTATGAAAATGGAATACTTTTAACATAAGAAAAAATTACAAAAGCCTCAAAAATATTTTTTAGAAAATTAATTCAAATAGAGTTGGTTTAGAATGAATATAAAGAAGATGAAGATGTTCATGTTAATGTTTTATTTATATATGAATAGAGTCGGTAAGAAAATTTCATGTTAACATGATGGAAGATAGATAATTTAGTTGCAATGTGACAAATATATCACTAATATATATGTCACTAATCTTGAATTTGATTACTACACTTTTATGATATTTTAGTAATTTACTTCTTCTTTTCCTTCAATTTTAATTGTAACCTAAACTTTATTTTGTTATAAAATTTGAAAATATTTTATATGATAAGTACATGTTCAAATCTTATATATTTTTTATAATTCATGTTATACAAAAACATGTTTTTCTTTTAATTAATATTATATATATACATCATTAATTAATTTTATGGTATTTTGTGACTAAGGATTACAATTCAAAGATTTTTGAATTAGAAAAAAATACTATCAAAATTACATGTTATGTCTTCTTACATTCTTTATAACTTTTGTTATGCATAATAATTTTTTCTTTTAAATATAATCTTTATTTATATAATATGACATGTTATAGTTTTTACTTCCAAAAATTTAAAAGATCTAACAACAATGAAACAATGTAGTAGAACCAAATAACACACATCAGTAATATTAAACCTGATTAGTATATTTTTATTGCAAATTTGAATTTATGGTATTTTACTAATTTACTTTCACTTCTCTTTCAATTTTCCTAACTATTATAATGTAAAATTTATTTTGTAATAAAATTTGAAAACATTTCAATTACATATCTTCAATTTCTTATATTCTTTGAAATTCATGTTATATAAAAAAATATATTTTAATTTTAATAAGTATATATTATATATCATTAATTAATTTTATAATATGTAAAATGTAAACTTAAAAAATATTTTAACTTTAATATATTTTTCATTTATTTAATATGATAGTTTATAATTTTACACTGTAAAGATTTAAAAAATGAAATGACAAAGAAGAAATAATACACATGTCATTAACATTCAACATAATTAATATACTTTTACAAAACAATAATATTTAAGTTATAATACTTTAGTAAAGTAATTTTACTTCTTTCTTCTTTAAGATGTAATTTATAAATTACAAAATATATTATTTTTTTTATTTTAAATTATTAAAAATATAGAAATGCAACATACAAAAATTTGAAAAAATTAATGTCAATTGAACTGGTTAATATATTTTATCACATATATCAGTATTTTACTTATACTTTTCTTTTAATTTTCTTAAGTATTGTAGTTTAAAGATTGTTGACTTAAAAGGTTTCAAGAATTAACAGTAATTAACAATAATGAAGTAGATCAAATAACACACACTTTTATAGTTTTTATTTATAATAAATTTGTAATAATGTTTATAAATTTATCTCATATATTAATCTAATAAAATTATAATAATAATTTAATATTTATAACAAAGGAAACACAATAAAATTTTAATTATATTTAAAAAATTTGACACACAACTGGTAGTATATATATATATACCTATATATAAAGGAGATTCTCTTCTTAACTGCTCTTAATTTTTTTTTCCTATTTTATCCTTATATTAATATTTAATTTTATTATTGTATTATGGTCATTGTCATTTCTTATTCCCCTCTT
>Ga0123342_1005456_pt1 | contig 18409 bp, 11 predicted proteins | sample Turbeawhitnodule_FD_89960 | JGI IMG/M metagenome (GOLD analysis project Ga0123342, IMG submission 89960) | Root nodule microbial communities of legume samples collected from Mexico - Turtle bean Mexico white nodule | ecosystem: Host-associated > Plants > Roots > Nodule | place: Mexico: Nepantla...
AACTTACAAATCTCATATATCACAAAACACATGGCAAAAATTTAGCATGAAGCTCACAATATGACAAACATCAGAATTCACCACAGAATCTAATTAAAAGATATCAGTTTTAATCTTGTTTGATGGGGTGATACTCCTTGGTGATGAACACTAAAAGGTTGTTATACAGGTCTTACCACCTTATATACTTTCACAGTATAAATTTCCAAAAGAGCCTTCATATGAAAACAAAATGTCGTTTTGTTAATATAAGTAAAGCCTTCTCAAGGAATTGACCAACATTGACACATTAAACATAATTATGCACATATGCTGGACAGCATATCTTTGACCAATATTAAAAGTAACTGTAATACATTAAATGGAAAATATTTTTATTCATATAAGTTTATTTTCTTATCTCAGCAAAAGAATGAAATAATTGCAATTGTTCTTCATCATTTTGGCAATGGGAAAGAAACAGTGATCACTTCTGCACACACTCAAGAAGTAATAGTTATATTATATATTAAAAGAAAAGTTGAGTTAGAACCCTCTCACGCACGCATCCATACTCTTAAGAATATGAACGAAGAAATTGTAAAAAACTGAGGTGGATACATCTTCTCACAAAATTAAAAAAAAAAATTATCATTTTAAGAAAAAAATTAAATGCATTTTTCATTTTAATAATAAATTATTTTTATAAGTGGTAATGAAACTTATTTATAAAACATAATGTAAATTAACTATGGACTAATTTATTACCTTATCAAACACACATATTATTACACCATAAAGTATTTAAGCTTTGTTACTTGCAATAATGAACACTAAAGTAATTAATGACTTATAAATATTTACACATTTATTTAGTTACAATGAATTGTCTTTTATCCTCTTTTAACATTAGTGGCACCCTATCTAGTCTTTTCTTAGTTTTTTTTTTTTTTCTATTCGACAGCTCATAAACTAATAAGGTTGTTGTACACTAAAAATTAATATTTGAATTATTTATTTTATACATGATATATATATATATATATATATTACTGAAATTATTAATTACACTCTTGATTATCTAAGTTTGTTTTGTACTAAAAATATTTTTGAAGTGTAATATTATTAATTAATTACAATTTAAGCGTGTTTTTTCTGAAAAGTTTAGAAGAATATACATTTCAAATTTATTATGGATAATAGCTAACTCGTATTTAGAATTTAGGGTTACAAACATCTAATAATGTAGAAAAGTCAGATTCTTAAACACAACTTTTTTTTTTTTTTTTACATTTTAGTAAAGAATTCATTTTAATTAGAATTTTCAATTTTTGTTTAAATTAGGAGAATAAGAGATATTATAATATAATTCATTAAAATAATTGAGTTACCCAAAAAAAAATTCAAGTAATTGATTTAGAAACTATTTTAAAATTTGAGGATTGTTAGTCTTTGAACAATGTTCTATTATTATTGAATAAGTTTCTGAATAGTTATATTAAATCTATTTTAAAAATTAACAACTAATATTTAGTTATTTTTAATTTAGTCTCTAAACTTAATTGATAAAAATTATACCAAAAAAATTCAATTTATTGGAACTCTTATAATGTATGCCTTTACATTCACACTATAAGTGATACAAATAATAAATATATTTACTAAAGTGAAATCTTATTTGGTGTTAAAAGAAAAGTAGATGATGGTATAAATAAACTTGCTTCCAAACATAAACGTAAGAAAAGAACAAAAAAGATATAGCATGCCATTAAGAATATATCAAGCATACAATGAGTGAGTTTCCACTTTTTTCAACAACAAAGTGGTACTAAACTATAATAAGAGTGCCTATGGCTCCAGCAACAAATCATTTCGCTAACTACTCTTCTTCCTTCACCAAGGAAAGTGGAAAGATGGACATGTGAAAGAGGATGAATGATAATCTTAAAGAGTGGATAGAGTCAAAAAACTTTCAGGTGTAAAACATATGGATCATTGGAACAACTTTATAATAGAATACTTCTTCCTTTTTCATAAATGCTTGGTGTCGTAATCGTTAGTGGGAGTAGCTAATGCTCCATTTGTGTATACTTTGTATCTTAAAAGAAACCTTTTTATTGTTTTAGATCACATCTTAATACGTTGATTTCATTTTGTTTTGTTTTATGCTATTATATTGACCTTTAAAAAGGAGGAAAAACTTGTGGTTGAAATTTTAGTTGGCAACTTGCTATTGAATAGGAGTTTGACCCTAACCGCAGAAGATCACATCATATATGAATTGTTTTGTTTGGATCACAGAGTTAATTTGAAAGAATGTATTTAAAAGATTTGTAGGAAAAATTTGAAGAAATTGAAGTTGTTTGGATTAAGATAAATAGAGTAGAAAATGTAGGAAAAAAATTATGAAAACTTGTGAATGATGAGATGGTTGTGATTGAAATTATATTTTTTTAGTTGATAAAATTGTAAGTTTATAGATTTATTCTTATATTTCAAAGTAAGTAATATGTTTATTGACTTTACTAAACTCTTACTCATGTCAATGAATATGAAATGTTGACTCAATTTTAATTTGTCAACATAAGAGTGATCAACCAATGTATCGACCAATTGATGTTTATGACTTCCACACATTACCAATATCCAATATTCTCTTTTGCAAACTAGTTTGCCCCCACAATTTAAAAGGACAATCACCTTTTATAGTACTAGTTATAGTAAGTATCAAATCATTTTTTTGTATTTTCTATACTTACCACTTCTTCCACAACTAACAACACATGCGTCTTCATTCTCTTTTGTCTATATTTGCTTTGTCAGACCTCGAAATGATAACTACAAACCTAGTTCAAAGGTCACCTTATGTCCCATTGAAGTAGGTTATCTCGCGTATCAAATACGTCCACAAATATATTACAATTTAAATATATGTCATGTCACACATTTTTTACATAAATGAATGCAATTACACTTATCTCATGGTCGAACACAATCTCCTCCAACCACTTCATATTTAGATGCCACAAAAGACTCATTCATATGAAACAACTTATCTAATTCATTAGACTTTTTTTCCACCGTTGAAATTTCTTCCTTATATCCAACAACCACTACTAAATCCATCAAATTTTCTATTAAAAAAACAAAAAAAAAATTAAATAAATGTAATTTTTTTTTTTTAATTTCCAATTATACTATCTAAAATAAATAAAATGTATTTCAAAATGTATCATCCAAAATACACATTTCTCTTATGAATTGTGATTCCAAAATTCAATCCATGAAAAATAATTCAAAATACACAAATTTAATTTATAATGTTTCGAATTGTAAAAAAGTTCACCTGATTGATTGTACATTTCACAACTAAAGCTTCAAAACAAAAACCAAACATTCACCGTCAATCATTGCTCAACACCATCAACCACCAACCACAATAGTCACCACTATCAACCATCACCTCCTAATTTATTCTCATAAGAATAAGTTTGGAATTGAGAAATCTACACGGATGCATGTTTAAAACATGGGGATAGAGAATAAAGGAGTCGATGTTGTATTGATGTTTAATGGGCCAAATTATTGGGTTTCAATTTAATGGCCCAGACAATTGCTTCCTGCACCCTGCATTCAATTTCAATGAAAAAGACGAAAATGTCTTTAATATATTATTTTTTGTATTACGGATTTTCATCTGGAATGAACTTTTGATTTTTGTTTCTGATTTTTATTTCCAGAAACACAAAAAGTACTGAATCTACTTTACTGGAATGAATTATTTTCAGTTCGGTATTTTTATTTCCAAAATAAATTTTCAAAATTTTAAGATTGTGTTGAGTGCAGGTTCAAAAAATATTGGGTGTAGGAATATTTGTCCAGGACCCAATCTTTTCCTCAAGTTCAGTACGTGTGTAGAAAAAAAAAATCAGGGTGCCGTGGGTTAAGAAATTAAAAGGATTTTTTCTTTCTAGAGATCTCATACTTCACTATGACTTCTTCTGATTTGAAAGAAATATCACAAGTGTTTTTTGTTTTTTTTTCGTGTTAATTTTTTAGATTAGGCTGTCTGAAAAGTAAATTTGTTTGTGATTATTTGAGAAACCACTTTAACTATTTCAAGAAAATGAAATCATAACTATCTTTGAAATATAATTTGCTTTTAATAACTGTAATCAAACTAACAAATAATTTCCATTTTTCAGTAAATAATTTTAAATATTTCACTCTTTTTTTTATACTTTCTTGAAATTACCTTTATTAAAAGAACAAATAAATTAACTCTAAAGCTAAAATAAGTATTTTTAAACTTGCTTAATTGATATATATGCTTAGATTTTGTAGCAAAAATATAAATGCTGAAAATATTAAACACTACGAGAAAATCATTAAATAAAAATCAATTTTAGAGACAAAAAATAATTAGTTGCTACAATAACTAAATTAGAGACCATTTTAGAGACTTAAAGAATTATTGGTTTCTAAATGAGTTTCTATTATTGATAAATAGTTTCCAAATTGGTATCTAATTAGCTACCAAGGTTTTAACTACTAATTATTTAGATTCTAAATTTGGTAGCAAAAACCTTGGTAGCTAATTAGATACCAATTTAGAAACTATTTATCAATAATAGAAACTAATTTAAAAATTAATAATTTTTTTAATGTACAAAATGATATCTAATTTAGTTACTATAACAACTAATTATTTTTTATCTTTAAAATTGGTTTTTATTTAATGATTTTATTATAGTGAAACGATAATAAGTCATATTGTTGTTAAAGTAAAATGGTATCCAATATGAAAAGTTTTTCTTTGCATATGTTTCATTCTATATTTGTTCATGATCATAACTAATAAATTATTTTGACAAATTCTCCTTGCATCTTCATACTTTCCTCCTTCACTTCCATATTTTTTTTAATTTCAACAATACTCTTCTGAGTATGGTGGAGAGTGTGGTGTTTTCTTCTTCATTTTGAAGTGGTGGTTGCTTATGATGGCTAGTGGTGAATGTTGGTGGTTGAGGTAAGTTTTGTGATGTTTTTGCTTGTGGTGATTTTGTTTTCGTTAGCTTATTTTTTTCATTTTTTTTGGAAGTCACAAAACTCAGGAAAAAAACTAGCAAGGTGCAAATATGGAGTACACAACTAAACAAAAATATTTTCACACTAGGGAACATCGAATATATCGAATATTCTTGACAACTCTCTCATACACACTCATATTATAGAACTTTTCTCTCAAACACTGTGGTTGGAAAAGAATGAAAGTGTTGCAACTGAAAGGATATGAGGATATATGGGTGCAACAAAGGTTATTAAAAATGTGAAATTATGTTTTATTTAGAATTATTTAAATTTTTTAAAAAGATTAAAATTGACTTTTCACCATTAGTATATGGAGGTGCAAAAGGAAGGTACGAAGGTGTGCATCTACATCAATTATCAAAATAACACAATTCAAATAATTGACATAAAAAAAATGATTTTGCACTATATAATATATATATATATATATATATTTAATTGAATTTTTTTAAGAAAATGTGTGTTATGCATGTCATAGTGGATCTCATTTCAACTTTTATAGTTTATAAAGAATATATGTTTAAAAAGTAAACATCTCTATTATACAAAATGACTTCTTAATGATGAGGATTTGGATAACATTCATAAGATCTTAGAATCCTTCTTCATTGTTGTCTTTGTACAAAATAACATCTCTAGTACAAAACAGGCAAGTGATGACATCAATTTTGTTTACTATTAAGGAAAACCTAGAGTAAAATAAGTTTATATGACATTTTTAATTACTTTAAATTCAACAAAAGAAGGAATTATTAAATATAAAAGAAGTTGATTTTAAAAATGAGATAATAGTTTGAAATTATCTATTGTACATTAAAAGAAAAATCATTTACAATGTTACAATAATTTGATATGCGTGAGGAAGAAAATTACAGATTTCAGAACAAAGAATATTGAATTCCAAAGTTGTAAATACATAAAAGAAATACTAAGTTTGGAAAATAACATTACTTCTTCATGGTGTTTCTTTAACGTCTAGCCATTTTTCTTTTTTGCTTTCTATGTTTTCATCTTCTATGTGTCTTGAAGTAAAAACATGGATTTTGAGTCGAACCCTTCTTCTCATGATGCATTTCCATCAGTGGATGAATTTGTGATTGTCAACATCTTCATTGATTGTTTATGCTAATAGACAAAAGTTGGTATAACAAAATAAGAATGCACATGCATGTAAAAGTAATTAAATAATAGTATGAACAATATAAAACAATTTTATACTACTACCATATAAGTAATTTTGTTAACCCTTCTTTTCTTTTTTATTAGTTAAATAAACACGAATACTGCATTATCACTAAACTTTAAAAATAAGCAATCAATTAGATGGTGAATCTTTTAAGAAGGTTGGCAAAATCTTGCAAATGCAATCTAAAGTTTTGAGTAAAGTATGTGTGATCCATAGTTTAAGAAATATTGCTAAATTCTGCAGAAGAGGTAGAAAAAATGCTGACCATTATAGGAAGGAGTAATGACAACAATGTGCATGTCAGTGTTGTTGGGAGGTAATTGTAAACGAAGGGGATAAAGTTCAGCATTGAATGGGTTGCGGCAACACACATCAATCTCATCATACCCTGTCTCTTCCTTTAACTTCTCCTTCAAATCCTCCACACTACTTCCTTGGAATGTGAAGAACTTTTCTTCACTTTGATTAGAAACATTCCCATGTTCATCATCCACATTATAAAATATAATCCTTCCATCTTTAAATGGTGTCCCAGTCTCGTCTGAATCTTCATCCTGCATAAAAAGGAACCCATTTAAGAAGGATACTACAATTTAATCCATGGCTCCTAGTTCTAAATCACCCTATGCACATAAAATTATTTGTTTTTTTTTTTTTCATTTAATAGGAGGTTTGACAATAATATGATACATGTTATTAAGAGTGGACTTTAAAGCCTAACTCAATCTCATAAAACCGACTTATAAGGTGAGGTTTCCACCTACATATATTATAAAATATTTTAATCTCTAGTAAATATAGGATTTTTAACACTCTCTCACACTCGTTAGGATAGATTCGAAATGACTTTGATACTATATTATGAAGTGGACCTTGAGTCTAACTCAACCTCATAAAATTGGTTTATAAGGTGAGGTTTACACCCACATATATATATATATATATTATGAAATGTTTTAATATTTAGTCAATGTAGGATCTCTAACACTCTCTTACGCCGAGATTGTCAACTCGTGTGTGAGACTATATATTATGGGTGGTCCGATAATGGATGACCTGATAAACCCAACAAACACTCATTAGGATAGATTCGAAATGACTCTGATACCATATTATGAAGTGGACTTTAAGCCTAACTCAACTTCATAAAATCGGTTTATAAAGTGAGGTTTGCATCCACATATATACTATAAAATATTATAATCTCTGGTTGATGTAGGATCTCCAACCTATGTGTTATGTATTGGAATTATATATGAATGAGAATGATATTATCTAACCTTAGTTAGTAGATGAGGAGACCTGAGATAAATACTAAAGGAGGCATCATCTTGATATGGTGGAGAATGAGAAGGAGGAGAATGAGAAGGAGATTCTGTAGGATCCTCTGAAGGGTGTGTAGTAATTGGTTTGGGAGGGGTTAGTCGAAGCTGTACAAGGTCCACATTCCACAGAATCCAATTTGCCGATGATGATCGATGTGGAACATCGTGGGTGATGGAGTGTCTCCACGGTGGTAAGCCTTTGTTGGCACGTAGAAATTGTCCATAACGAGTCCTAAGCCTCAATTGTGCACCTTGTCTTATGGGTTCCCAACTCAAAGACGAGTTTAACCTTGTGGGAAGGGTCTGCACCACTTTCATCCCTGTGGCACCTAATAGAAATGGCTTGTTGGAGGCTGTTAAGTATTTTTCATAGCAACTCTTTAGTCTTATCAAGTTCGTACCCTCCACGATCTCCACGCTCCATTTAGCATTTTTGTATGTCCCATTTCGATCTTGGAAAACACCCTCTTTGTCATCGTCTGCCAACAAATATTTGTTATGGTGGCTCCTTAGACGCACCACTTCTGCCTTTTCGAAGAACTCCATGTCAAAACCAAATCTCACAGATGATTTGCCAAAACAACTATGAATTCAAGAGGGGAAATCACAAGTTTAATTTGTTTGGCCACTGTGGAGTTTGGTATTAATAGGTTTGGGCGTAAATAAGTGATGCAAATTAAAAGGAGTTTTAGGGTGTTTGTTTTGCATGTTAATTATGAACGAAACTAAATGATTGGTTGTGAAAAAAATAGTTTTCATTACTTGGATTATCATCACTAACTCAACCACCACATAAAACTTTTAAAATATCAACTATTTTGGATGACTTGAACTTTAAAAATTATCAATTATTTGGTGAACTGTTTTCAATTTGTGTGGCACCAAACCGATGCCCTATACTTTTCTAAATAAAAACAGTTATTGTGTCATAATAGAAAATATCTAGTTTTCTACGTTAGGAAACCTGAAAACATTGAAAATGTGTCATAATAGAAAATATATAAGATATATGTTTTTTGAAATCAAAACCCGTTTTTTTGTCTTAAAAAAGTATTATACTAAGATGAAACTAGATAAAACACTCAAGTTCCTTTCTAAACTAAGTGGTTAATGTTTGTGTGACTTGATATGAAAGAAGTTTAGTTTTGGAGTATTACTAAAAATAATTGTAATGAATCTGAAAAGTAATTGACATTAATAACAAAAAACATAGTGTGTGTAGGAAAATAATAATAACAAAAATATAACTATCCTTAGAAGTTTGATCACCAACACCAGTTAATGGATCACTTACCAAATGAGACACCTAAATAGCAAACCGCACGTCTTTTTGTATATATTATAGAAAAAAATAAAGATACTTCACGTTAACAATGCGGTAATCTAAAAAAAAAAAAACAGGGGTAATTTTAGACCAAATTCCTAGTTTTTAATTTTATTTCAATGTATTTAATAAATTATGTAGTGCATTTTGATTCATTTTTTATATTTTGAATTAAAAATTGTGTTATGGTGTTTTGTAATTCTAGAAATAGTTAAATTAAAAAGATGAATAAAGATGTGGAAGTAACTATCCAACCCAACTCGTCCATCTACCATCTGGTCATCATCAAGAAGAAGTGAAGGTGGTGGTGACTCACCCTCTCTCATCACTCACCAACATTCTTTCTTCTCTCTTCCTTCTTCCTTCTTCCTTCTCCTTCCAATCAGGAAATACAAAACAAAACACAGACTCACTTCAGTAATCTCTGACAAACAAATCACAATTCCCAAACCCAAACCATGAAGAAACTAAAACATTATTACCACAATCATCAACAACAACAACGAAAGTGCATTGTCCCAGTAATCACCATTGTCTCCTTCCTCTCCCTCAACTTCATCCTCCTCTTCGCCCTCAGACTAACATTCCCCGACGCCACCCTCATCTTCCCCTTCCCTCTCTCCGCCGTCATCTCTCCGCCATCCCCCTTCGTCGAGTCCAAGCTTCACCCTCTCCCCCTCCCTCCCCCCTCCCCTCTCCCCCCCGTCCTCGCCTACCTCATCTCCGCCTCCGCCGGTGACGCCCCCGCCCTCCTCCGCACCCTATCCGCCCTCTACCATCCCCGCAACCGCTACATCCTCCACCTCGACCGCCATTCCTCCCCCGAGGAGCGCCACCTCCTCGCCACCCACCTCGACCGCCACCCCACCTTCCGACACTTCCGCAACGTCCGCCTTGTCTCCAAAGCCAACCTCGTCACCTACCGCGGCCCCACCATGGTCGCCAACACCCTCCACGCCGCCGCCATCGCCCTCTCCGACACCCATCACTGGGACTGGTTCATCAACCTCAGCGCCTCCGATTACCCCCTCGTTACCCAAGACGGTTCGTCACTTCAAACTCTTTCTATTATTGCTATGCTTCTTTTTTTTTTTTAACGGAATGGTTTTTTTATTTTGATTGGGTAGATCTGCTGCACGCCTTGTCGCATTTGCCGCGCGATCTTAATTTCATTGATCATACAAGTGACATTGGGTGGAAAGAGTGAGTATACTCAATCAACTGCATTCTCCCCTTTTTTTAATTTTCTCCTTACAATTAGATAATACCTTTTTTGTATTTATACCAAAAAACATTCCTTTTTAGTTCATAAACATACAATTTTTAATCTTTTTAGTCCTTTCACACTATTACACACAACTTTTCAATCATTCCATGTTCTATTATACGCATTCATTCACCTGTATAAGCACAAGTTAAAGTAGCAGAAATTAGAACTATAATAATCCTTGTAAATAATCCAGGGAACAGTAACAACTCCTGATTCCTTAGTGGGGGTTAAAAGGGATGTTTTTTAATATAGGGTAGGGATTAAGAGTTTTTTTTTTAATATATAGAAACTAGATGAGTAATTAAACATCTTTTCTATTACTTGACTGCATATTTAGTATGAAGTAGTGTTGATGTACATTTTGATCTTTCAAGTTCTTATTGCATCAATGAGGTCCTTTGAGTTTCATTTATTTACAGGAGTAAATATTCTGCGGTGAGATGATTCAAACGTTTTCATCCAATTACGAACTATTATTTTTTATGTGCTGATTGTGCATAGATGCTTGATTCCATTTGCTTAAGTTATAATTTTATCTGAATTGGATGCAATGTGGATAGAAGAACCTGATTGTGAATGGAAGAAAATGTGAAAGACACTACATTGTAATTGGAATGTAGGACACACACATAGCACAATCACATATTCCAGGAACTGAAAATACAATTAAGTATAATTTTAATAATAAATTGTTTTTCGTGTGAAACTATATGAATACGTTTTAAAGCTTTGTTATGCTTATTTGTAGTCATCAACGGGCAAGGCCTATAATTATTGATCCGGCGTTGTATATGACTAAGAAGCAAGATGTGTTTTGGATAACGCAGAGGAGAAGTAGACCAACGGCCTTCAAACTTTTCACAGGTGCTCATCCATTTGTTATGTCTATTTTTGCTCTCTGGCTTTTATATGAGTTGCAAACTTTTTATAAATTGGTCTGCATCTGGCAGTGACGTCAAGCTTTTTGGACTCTTTACAATCACAATGTGATCATAATTGTGGCTGCATTTGTTTGCAATTTTCTACCATGACAATAATTGCAGCAAAATTGTGACTGTGAATTCAATCATATGTTCTAGCTTGTGGGTTGCTGTTTTAGTTTTATGGGTTATAGGGAGTCAGGGCTTTCTTCATCAGAAGAACGGTTTTGGTTAGGACTTACTGGGATTAATTAAGTTATTGGAGCTTGAGAGTTTATTTGTTTTTGTTGGGAAGAAAGCTTTAGTTGCTGTAGTTTTTAGGTGATTGCTGTGCCATTGGATGGACTTCCTTTGTTGGATAAGAAGACATAGGATAATGTATGAATTGGTAGAAAAATTTGAGAAGTGAGATTTCCCAAAAAGATTTAAAATTATATTAAAGTCCAGGTTATGTGCTCGAGAACCTACTCGTATATGATTGCCTAAATCTTTTTTCTCTTGTTAGGTTCGGCTTGGATGGTACTGTCAAGATCTTTCATTGATTACTGTATATGGGGATGGGACAACCTACCTCGTACTGTTCTCATGTACTACACAAATTTCGTATCTTCCCCTGAAGGGTACTTCCACACTGTCATTTGTAATGCTCAAGAGTTCAAGAACACAACTGTTAATAGTGATCTTCACTTCATTTCTTGGGACAATCCTCCCAGGCAACATCCCCACTACCTTTCTGTCGATGAGATGAGCAGAATGGTTGACAGCAACGCTCCCTTCGCGAGGAAGTTCCACGGAGATGATCCAGTATTGGACAAAATCGATGCAGAGCTATTGTCTAGAGGTCCTGGGATGGTTGTTCCTGGTGGCTGGTGCATAGGAAGCAGGGAGAATGGGAGCGATCCTTGTTCTGTAGTTGGTAATACTACTGTCCTTAGGCCTGGCCCAGGTTCTGAAAGGCTTCAAACTTTGATCAATTCAATGATGTCTGATGAAAATTTTCGACCAAAACAGTGTGCATGACAAAAACCTACTGCCAACAGCAGTGATTTATAGAGATTATGTCGCTTGCCACTTGCTTCAGTTTTTTTTCTTCTCTATATTTAGTTAACCTGATCGATGAATTCATGTACCTTTTCAGTAGGAAATGTAAATATTGCGAGTGTAAAGCACAAACTCGATTTTTTTATATATTGACAAGAATTGAGGCTATCTGGTGGCATGATATTGACAGCAGAGCTGGATCATATTCTGCAATTTTGTGACATGAGTGGAACAACTGACCATGGAACCACTGAATAATGTTTGGTGCATGTTACCTCACTTTGGTGTGAGGTAGTGTGTAGGTGTGTAGAAGGTGAGAGCTGAAATCTGACCTATGCGAGATATATACATATATGCTTATTCTTTCTTTTTTACTTTGCTTCAGTAATGAACAACACGTGCTGAAGGTTGTAGCCTTGTAGGTGTTGCATACAACTGAGAATGAGTAAGTTGATGCTTGATGGTTGAGTTTTACAGGTCTAGTTTTTTTATCTATTTTCTTTTCCTTTTATTTTGTTTTTATTTAAAAAAATATAGAGAAACACAGAACAAAATGCCTTAGTTGTAATAAATCCAAAGGGTTTGGTACATGTTAGATACAGCACTGACACAAGACACAGGGTACTTCACTTTCTAGTTTTATAATTTGTTTTTGTTTAAATTACTCGATTGGTTCCTAGTTTATTGGATTTTTTCAAGTAAGTTTTTGAATTATTTTTTTAATTGAACTTGTGAACTAAAAATATAGGTGCTGAGTTTAGTTTATAGCCACTTAAAACTATCAAAGGATAACAACTTGCGATTTTTTTGGAAATCTTAGACTCAGTTAAAAAATTGATTAAATTTTCTTTTATTTAGAAACCTATATTCCTATATAATATAATTAAGGGATCAAACTAGTTTTGAATTTTTTAATTAGAATATAACTGTAAATCCATCAAACACTTTGTTTAGTAAAATAGTTGAGGGTGTTTTCCCAGTCATGTACTTTTACAAAATTATAGTAAAACTCAGTTGGAAACGGGGAAGTGATTTTTGTTTCAGGACTGACACTTTTCTGTAAAAAGGCTTCTAATAAAAAAAAATAAAAAATGATTTTTATAAATTAAAATTAATTTATATATAAGTTAATGTGTAGAAATTCTTTTAAATATTCAATTTTAAATTTTAATTTATAAAAAAATATTAAATTTTTTTGTACAAGTTTTCATGAATAAATTTATTTAACTAAGTTTATCTAATCATAGTTTTATCTTTTTTTAGTTTAATAACTCCACCTAGGAATTGAATAAAAAAAAAGTCCTAAACAATTTAATAATTGAAGCAGTGGAATGTGTGGCACTCAAATGAGCCCAATTTTCAGAAATAACAATTGGGCCATTATTGTTCTACAAGTAACTATTTTTTATTCTGGTTTTTTTAGCAATACTAAAGAATACACATAAATTACCGTGTTTATATTTTCTATTATGTTATCTAGTTAAAGTTTAATATTTATGTTAATTTTATATATTTATTTAAATAAAACATATGCATTATTATTTTTATATTTGAAGTGTAATATATAATTCAATGAAAATAATGTTGAAAGAGTAATACAGGTTAGAACTTTATGTGATAAAAACTATAACTTATTGTGAAGTAATAGAAGCATGTACACTTATTTTTAATTAATAGATAAATTATATTCACTGTTATTTTCTTTTCTTTTTATTGCATAGGTAGGACAGTTATAAAATTTAAAATATAATTAATGATAAAATAAAAACATGAAATATTACCCAAAAAGAGTATCCCAATACATTAATAATGTTCTACTAACACAGAAACATAATGCAGAAAAGCAAAACACAGTTGCTAACTTTTACCTTGGATTAGGTAGCGATACACTTTGATGATCCCTCACAAGTTCACAAGAAACAGAAACAGAAATGGCATTATAAAGAGATTCTTACAAGAAAGTGATTGAAGGGAATCGTGTCACATGAGAATGACATTGGTTAATTACAATGCAAGTTTACAGTGCATGTACAATGTCATCTCTCCTGCGACAAGACTTCCTCAACCTCTTATTTTCTCTCTTTCTTTCTCTTCTGAATCTACAAACTCCATTGCCAGAAGATGAAGAATATATAGATATTGCAGACACATAGTTCTCAACCCATACTAATTGCTCATAAAGTTGCTATTAACTTTGGCGGGGTACACCAACAAATGGTTTTGACAAGTCAAAACTTGAAGGCTTCAATTGAAACCAATCTCTAAGTGTTTTTCTAAAACGGAAAATAAATTATACTATTTGTTTAAAATTCTATATTGACTATAAAAAAATATTTTATAATATATAAATAAATAGAAATATTATTTTATAAGATTAAATTAGAAATTCACTTTTTAATAAAGTATTAAAATATATTTTAATAAAAGTTTATTGAGCTATTGTGTAGTGATGATTTCACCTTATAAGTTTTTATACAAATATTTCTATTTTTTTTATATTTTGAATTGAAATTATTAGAAGTAAAAGATAAAACATATTGTTATGATGATAAAGAACGGAATAATATTAAGCCAAAGTTTTGAATGGTCTAATTCGCAATTCGTTATGGTTGATCGATTTCTCACACATCACAACTGATGGAAATAGAATTATTGTTTTCTTTACACAGACCTAGTCACGGGTCAATGAGAATTGAAAAATTCAAAATGTTGACCTTTTGTCTTCACATAATTAATTATCAAATTGAGGGGCACTTGTACTACTAGCTACTATCATAGAAAAGTATGCTAATTATAAACATAATATAATGCAATATAGTATAATATAATAATAAATAATCTATAGTCATTTTTATAAATTGAAGTAATTACCCATAACAAAATTTATCTACAAAATATTTATATTTATTTTTATGAAATTTTTATGATTTGACAATTTTTTATTTTAATAATTATTTATATCATTATATAAAGATAATATACATAATAATTTTGTTGGTATTATATTTTAATTGAATAATTTTATTTATTTATTTAATTAATTTAATAAAATAAATAATTGAATTACATTTCTTTATTTCAAAATAATTAAATATATTCTTTTTTGAAAAGTAATAGTCACATGATTTTTAATTTTATTTTTTTTCTTAATTAATATAATAAAATATTTTTTTGAATATTATAATAATAATAATAATAATAATATGACGTCACCAAAGTTGCATACGTATGGGGTTTGTGTAAAGGCTTTTGGCAACGCCGGTCAACTCTTCTGGACTTGTGTTGCTGACCAATAGAGACATATATGTACTAAACAAATAAATAAAAAAATAGAAAACTGGTTATTTATTCTAACTTTAATATGTAAAACTTTTCAACTCACTAATATATTACAACCATGTAGGTGTAAGAAAATCATACTAATGGGATAAATTTGTTTCTTCTCTTTTTCCTATATTTTTTCTAATTAAAATTTATCATGCGAATTAAATATATTATCTTATTTATTTTTCATTAGCAAGGTTAGATGTTGTTTTGGTGTCATTGTCCTCTTTCTTTCACTTTTTGTGTACACATGCTTGCTGGGTCCAATGTCGACAAGTGGTAGCAATTGCACAACTAACAAGTGAGTTTTTATCATTTTCTAAGAGATATGTGTAAACATAAAAAAAAAAACCATTAACTATAATGTTTGAAAACAAACAAATTGATTTAAATTGGGATAGTACAGTTCACTCAATTGAAGAAAAAGTTGAAATTTAAAGATAGAGTGGTAAAATATTTTTGGTATTTTAATAATACTTTAAAGACAACAAAAATGCATTAATGACTAAAAATTAAAAAAGAAACTTTCAAATGGACTTTAGGAAACCTCTACACCATATATCAACTAGACATTAATGTAGTGACAAATACTTTTACCAATCCCATACTTTCATTTTCTTTCTACACTTATAGAAGAAAAAAATCTAAATTGTTCATGTATAAAAAATATATGAATTTACACTTATAGAAAAAAAAGTATAAATTGTCTATGTATTAGAAATATTTAAAACTCTACAATTTAAAAATTTATTTTAAATTGTATAATTAAAATTAAAAAATAGATCTTAAATTATACCACGTGAAAAAAATTATGATATAAAATATATTTATGAGTTATATTACTAGATTTTATAACTCAAAATATATTTTTATAATATAAAAATTCATTTTAAATTACATAATCTAGGAAGTTGAAATATATTTCATAATCTGTAATCATTTTCAAATCACACACTTCATAATTTTTTTTCAAATCCACTTCATAATCTATTTTCAAATCCAAATATCTAATAATTTGAAATATAGTTCTAAATCTTAGCATCTAAAATATAGAAAATTTAGATACTTTTAACACTTTTATGAGAGTGTATGATAAAAATCATGAAAGTGTAGAAAGAAAATGGCAAATTCTTACTTCATCATACCATTTTGAATCTACACTCGGTCACCTTTCAAAATTTTTAAAATTATTTTGTATTATGAATTTGAAAATCCAAAATTAAAAAAATACAATTTGAAAATCAAAATATCATTATGAAAAGGTAAATCAAGAATTAAAAAATTCATTTCAGAAAAGAAAATCTAGAATACAATCTATAAATAAGTTCTAGAAATTCTTTTTCAAAATTCATAAATGTTTTCCGAAAAATTAAATATGGAAATGTATTATTAAAAAAAAGTAATAAAAATATTTTTTATTTGTACTTTCTTTTATTTAAGATCATTTTACCATTTCGTAAATACCTTTTTATTATTTTACTGAAAAGTATCATAAGTGTAAGTTCAAATTATAAACAAATTAGAATCACTAATAGTTAGTTTCACCACCTAAAACAAATTAACGTATATTTTTCCACGTTAATCGGTTAATTGAAGAATTGACCTATGCGATTGAATGATTCAACAATGTCCTATTCAATTACGAGTTGGAAGATTCATGATTCAACTATAGAACAATTCAAAATCAATGAATTAGACCTTTTCATCTTTGCTATATATATATGCAAAACAAAACATGATACATAGTTAACTTTATAAATGTTTTTCGTCTTTTTTAAATCAATAATTAAGTTTATAATTATTTCTATTTTTACTTAGTTAATTTTGTATAAAATTTCCAATCAAACCATGGCAATTTTTCTAATTGCTTCCACTATATAGTTAACGTCCCCATGAAATGTGACCATGACAATCTTCAATAAAAATTCTACTGGGATAACAACACTTGTAACTTTTTATATCTTACATTAGTAAGAGAAAAGGTAAATCACAAATAAATTCCTACAATACGATAAAGGTAACAAATAAAGAAACGGCAATTCAAAACGTTTAACACAATAATGTTTATATAAACCAATATTTATGGAAATTTTAACCGATTTGATAGTTATACATAAATAATTATATGCATCTTTCACCATATTTCCATTGGTTTTAAGTTAAACCATTAACTAATATAATAAAAACAAATTTAGAATTAACTATGATACTCTTATTAATAATCTCTCCTATTATCCTTTTTTTTATTTCCTCATACTCGTTTGACTATATTGACTAAAAAAATATAATTATATAAAATTAATTTTGACTTTGATATCAGAGCACCTTGCAAGTACACACACCCAACTGTGAGAGTAGACCGAGAGAAGAAGCCGAGAGATCAAATAGATCCAGCCCAATCAAATGAGTTTGCCATACTATTTAGCCCAACTCAAAGTCAAAGGAGTGGACCAAAAGCCCAACCTAAGAATAGAGACCGAGAAACCCAAAGAGTATGAGAAGTCAACTCATTTTGTGGAAAGGAGAACAGTTTATAGACCATTTACAAGAATCTCGTTACATATCATGGTTTAGATAATTAGTCATCTTAATCTGACGCTTTTGTCATACTTCTCCAGGACCGAATAAAAAATATCAAACATAACTTCACTTCACAGTATTAAACTAACGAGGAAATGACAAAAACCTTTGGAAAATAAAGGAGTTCTTATCATAGTTTATTGTAGAAAAAAAAATGTTTACAAAATTAGATTTGGAATTCGGAAATGGGTTATGTGTAGGACGTAAGACGATAATTTAATTAGATGTACAAACCAAATGTAGTTTTAAAGCATATGAGTTATAGAGAGTTCATATTGCAACTTGTCTTGAGTATATATATTTTTTTATAAAATATTAAAACGGTGAAGTTTATGTTATTAAGGAAAAAAATATGATTACATCTTGGAT
>Ga0123342_1005457_pt1 | contig 18409 bp, 7 predicted proteins | sample Turbeawhitnodule_FD_89960 | JGI IMG/M metagenome (GOLD analysis project Ga0123342, IMG submission 89960) | Root nodule microbial communities of legume samples collected from Mexico - Turtle bean Mexico white nodule | ecosystem: Host-associated > Plants > Roots > Nodule | place: Mexico: Nepantla...
CAGAGAACCCCAATAGATTCACCCAAAAAGAAGACTTTGAGATGTTCATATGGTCACAAGGCACACTTACATAAATTGAGAAATGAAAACACACATACTCTCTTTATTCTTGAAGTTTCTCTTATGACCAACCAGTTTGCATGTGCCAAGGATGTCTTTTGACATTCAAAGAACCCTGCAAGACATATACAATTGAAAAATGTAGGCACAAAGATTGACTTTGCTCTTGATGTTCTTCCCTTTAGCAGTCATTCTTCAAGCCCAAAAGTGATTTTTGGCTGCCAAGGATACCTACAAGAAAAGATTAAGAAGCAAGATTTGGTCCCTTATGAATTTGGGTCCAATGATGTTAGTAGGAGCCTTAGGAACCTTAGAAACCTTAGAAACTCATTTCAAAATACCTTTAGGAACATAAAACCTCCTCACTCTGCAGAATCTAATAGTGTGGCCCTTTTTCATGCAGTAATGAAAATTTTCAATCGGAAAACAACAGGTTGTTTTTCAAAGAAACTTGAAAAAGGTTTTGAAAACGGTTTGTTCTTGATTTTTGGATTAAACCCCAATCCAGCCTTGCCAAAAACACAATTTTGAGAAGCAAAAACAGTTTCAAGATTGGATTGGCCTTTGGAAAACTTGTCCACAGTTTTTAAAACATAATGAACTTTCTTTTGAAAAGATTCACAGTTTTCACAAAAGCTAGAATCAACACACTCACAAGAAGAGTTTTGATAAATCATTTCCAAAGTTTCAAAAGCAGTTTTTGAATGGTTCAACTCTTTTTCCAAGGTCTTGACTCGATTTTCCAACCAATTGTTTAAACCTTTCAATCAGTTGTTCAAAAGGACCAACCTATTAGCTTCTTCATGAGTCTTTTTGAAGGTCTCAAGAAGTTGGCTATAATTTTCAACATTAATGGAAGAGCTTGAACTTACACGGCTTGATTCAGATTCTTCCTTTGCCATGAAACAAAGATTGCATCATCCTTTGATGAAGAACTTGAAGATGAATCATCATTGTATGTTCTTCTTGCTTTTCCTTTCTTCTTGTACTTCTTGTAACCCTTTTTCTCTTTGCTTACATTGCTTGGACATTCAGCCTTGATGTGCCCTTGTTTACCACATCTAAAACAAGTGTAGTTTATAGAATTAAATTCATTAACATTCTTGGTATTGTACCTGTTTGATGGTTGGATTTTGTCCTTGTTGTTCTTCTCATCAATTGTGCCTTCATGGGTAACCTCAAGGATGTCCCACATCACTTTTCCAGATGCACATTTTGAGACCCTAAAAAATTCATCAAAATTCAAAGAAGAAGTGATGATGTTCTAGGCAATGCAATCATATTCAGCTCTTTTACTTTCAAGCTCAATCCATTGGGACCAAGGTTTATAATAAAAAAACTTTATCTTTTTCAAGCATAGGAATAAAAGGGCCATTTACAATAGCATCCCAAATTCCTCTATCAATTATTCAACAAAGATTTTCATTCTAACCTTCCAGAATTGATAATTCATTCCACAAAACAGAGGTGGCCTGTTTATTGAAGCACCCTCCCCAAAGGGTAGTTTTTCAGCCATTTAAAAAAAATTAGGATCAAAACTTGAATGACTTTCAAGAACCTAGCTCTTGATGCCAATTGTTAGAATTATAGGGCTAAAACAAGAGGGGGGTGAATTGTTTTGAAAGATTTTCGCAAGTATTGAAGTAAATTGAAAAGTTATGAAGAATTAATCAATGGAAAAATTGTCCAACCAAATATAAAATTGTTTTTATGCTTGATGCAGAAAATCTACCTGTTGTTTTTACGAAACAATCGGTTGTTTTTATCAGCAGTTTATAAAAACAAAGTTAAAGTAGTTTAAAGAGTGTAAGGATCGAGACATTCACACAGAATGTTTATACTGGTTCACTCTTAACCAAGAGCAATATCCAATCCTCAGAAACCACTGAGAATTCACTATGTAATCAACCCTAGATTACAAGCTACACACACCAAGAGTGATGATCTTGAACCCCCTCAAGAACACAAACCACTCCTTGGCAAAAAAAACCACACCAAGAATGTTGATCTTGATCCCCTCAAGAACACACAACACTTCTTGGCAACACCAGTACAAAAATACAATTATCAAGGAAGAAGGGAATTAAATACACCTAGGTAAATCACAAGATCAAAGTTCATAATACAATACCCAATCCTATTCTACACTTGAAATGATCCAAAAGCCCTTTGAAAACTTGAAAATAGTTTTTGATTGATCTTTCTCACTTAGTTAATGAATAGGAGCATAAAACTACCCTTTTATCTTTCAATCAAATGGTTAAAACAGTTAAAACAAAACACCAAAAGTTGTTGGAATCATTTAAAACAGAAAACCCACTTAACAAAATTTTGTTATGATTTTCAGAAAAACAATCGATTGATTTATCGAAACAATCGATTGATTTTTGTTTGACAGTAAAGGCAAAGGCAAAGCTTTTCCAAAACATTTTAAAATCCACTAAGTGTCAAACAACCTGTTGAAATTTGTTTGACAGCAAAGGCAAAGACAAAGCTTTTCCAAATCATTTTAAAATCCACTAAGTGCCAAACAACCTGTTGATTCGAAATTTCAACTTGTTGAAATTTCACTACCTTTTAGAAAACCCATCTTTTCAAAAGGATAAAGATTCAAATGAACTTGAATCATCTTAAGGAGTGAATTAACAACTTTCAAACAACTAGACAACACACACACACATAGCAACAAGGTCTTCAAGCTTTCCACTTGGATTTGGAGACATCAAAGCATCTTGTTCAACAAATGTAAAAGTGAAAAAAGAAATTTTTGGTTATTGAGTTTTTGGGAAAAGGAAAGTGTGTCTGCTTAGCCTTTGGACAAATTGTACAATTGTTTCCTAGTTCTTTTGGATGATTAGGGGGTAAAGGTGACATTAATTTAAAACGAGAAAAAAAGGGATGACCCAGATGTAAATGCCATAAGTCCGACGACTGAGAGACATGGAAAATAGTCGATTTATTCTTTGATGGATGCATGTAGTATAGACCACCACACTGTCTACCCAAGCCAATCATCTTCCCTGAAACCAAGTTTTGCAAAATACAAAATTCAGGAAAGAATAGAATGTAACAATTTAGGTCCTTTGTGAGTTTGCAAACTGAAACCAAGTTCAAGTTAAAAGATGGGACACATAGGATATTTTTAAGTGTACAAGTTTGGGATTAGCAGTGTCAGTGTGTGACTTGTGTTGTAGCACCATTCGGTAAATTGACACTTGTAATATTGGAGGATTTAGGTTCAATTAAAAGAGACATGTGGGAAACAATGTGATTTGTGGCACCGGTATCCAAAATCCAAGAACTTGCGCTACTAGAATTAACAAACATAAGAGTTGAAGGAATAAAACCTACAACATTTGCGTATGCGTCAACATTACCAAATTTATTTTGATTTAATGCATTGATTGTTTGAGCCAATTTTTGAATATGCTTTGTGGTGAATCCTTGTACTGCACTAGAAGAAGTTGACTCAAATACTTATTGGGATTTTTTCATGTTTGTCGTGGATTGATAGTTGATGCCATTTGATTAGATAGGAACCAAGACATGGCCTGGTTGATTTGAATGATGAATATAGAACAGGTGTGAGGGATTTGTGGTTTTGATATCCTATCTAGAACTATTCAAATTGTCTACCATGGCAGTGTGGGTGTTTTTAGAAAGTATGAAAATTTTGAAAATCAAGAGCACCAAGATTGTGCTCTGATACCATGAAAGTATGAAACTATGGGTGTGTTGGAGATCTCACTTCTTAATAATCTCATTTTCTAAGGTTGAATATGTTGTCGAAAATTATGCTTCGGTAGTGAAGGTTGAGACAATTGACGATGTCGTGGCAAAAGCGAAGGTGTTGATGTATTCCCTAACCTCTATTGTCAAGATGAAGAACCGCTAAAATGAAACAACTCTCTCATTTACACCGCCTATGAATTTTTCGACGAGGAAACAACAAACACTCGATCACATTTCATATCGAAAATATTCACCTTTCTCCGATCAATCTCGTACAATCAATACAAAATGTCGCAACCAAATCGCTCAAAAATTGAAATGCATGATGCACGTTGGGATGGCAATGCGGTCGCCCCGCATAGGCCCGCCCCGCGTTTTCCCCGCAAAATATGGGTCGGGTTGGTCAGCGTCGCACAAGGAATGCAGACTCATTTCACTAGTCTATCCCGAGGTAGCCCCTAGGTCTGCGAGCCATCTCGCATAAGGAAAAAAAATTGAAAATTAAAATTCCATTACTTATAAAAAAAAAACTATTTCTTTTGTTGAAACATTAAAATTTTATCCAATTCATTCAATTAAGATAAAAATATGAATTCAAGTATGAGGATTGTTAGAAGGCTTGATTAAAAATAATTAAAGTTTTGTTTTGCATATAGTTTCCTTCTATATGTATGTAAACGTATCAAAGTATCTTATCAAAGTTTTGCTACAAAATATTTTAACGAAGATGACTGAGTATCTTATTGAAATATCTTCTTTATATTATTTTTTTATTAATAAAATTTACATATAAGACTTTACTTACAACTAAATTCACTGTCACTCTTAATGTTAACTCCATTAGATAATTAAAATAAAACATTACATTTTTTAGTATATTAGATTATTTTTATAAAATAAAATAAAATAAAGGTCACATTGCAATAATGAGTGAGTGGGGTTTTTTTTTAACAATAAATAAAATAATTATTTTTTATTTATGCGAGCCAACGGGCCAACCCGCCTCGCCCTGTTGTTGGCCTGCGTGGGCTACGAGTTATGCGGGGCGAGACTAAGTGGGTCATTGAACTAGATTAGTGAGTCAACCTCGCGCTTTTCGATAGCGGACTGCAGACCAACCTGCATGGCTCGCTCCGCATTTCCATCCCTAGATACACGTGGAAGAAGATGCATCAAAACATTTCATGAAATTTGGAAATAGATCCAATTATTATTCACACCATTAGGATTTTCTGATTGAACCACGAAAAAAATTTCGGAAAATTTTCAAAAATGAAATTTGGAGAAAATGATAATGGAAACCTAACTTTAAAAAAAATGGTAATGACCTAATAGCAATTTAAGAACTCAAAAATAAAAAACAAAAGCACTGAAAAGTTCTAATCTATGAAAAAAATTGATTTTTTTTTCAAAAAAAATAACTAATGGAGTTTATGACAAATTTTGGACTAAACATGACTCTAAACAAAATATTTATGATTATAAAATCAAAATGATTTAATTATAAAAAAATTCACTGCAAAAATTTGAAGAAGACTTAAGAAAATTCAAAAGAACACATGAAGATGAGCAAGAACACAAGAACACCTAAAAACACATACATGAAGGTTCAAGTAAGAAGAATGAATTTGAACCAAACTAAAACACAAAATTAATCGATAAACATTCAAGACAATCAAGAAAAATTATGAACAACACGAAAATTAGAAGAAGAAAAATGAAGAATGGCCTACTTATCTCTTAAACCAAAGCTCTGATTACCAAATGATGCAATCCTAGCTTGCATCTTCATTTGTAGATCTTCTTCCTCATTTTTTTTATTTGAATTTCTTTAACGGAAGATGAATGATAGCATAAGCTTGAAGAATTGTAGAAATTTTGAAAGAGATAAAAGTTATGACGGTGAATCTATGTGGTGGGGTTAGGTCAACACTTAGTTTCTAGAGTGAGGTTGGGCAAACACTATTATGAGGAGTTTATAAATTTGTCTAGCAAGAAGACAACTCTAGAGAGAACTTTGAACAAGTAGAAGTGTCTAAAAATTTGGATAACATTTTATTATTTAAATCAAAGTTAAAAATCATGTACAAGAGACTCCTATTTATAGGAGAAACTCTTTCAAAACCTCTCAAATGAGAGTGTGATAAGTGTCACCACCTTTGATGGCAGAGCCTCTAGCAAAGGGCCAACCACTACAACAATAGTTAGAAGAATACAAGAAAAGTGAGACTCAACTACTCTTAGCAGAGAGATACTCTTATACATTTTTGAAGAGCCATGACCTAGTTGTAAAAATTAGAATAGGATTTTAATTCCTTGCAAAATAACTTTGTTCAAGTAGTATGATTTTTTTCACTCATGTGTTATTCAAGGGAGAAAATCGCTTCTCACTCATGTCTTATCCAAGGGATAATCGATTATCATATGTTTAAAATCGATTTTAATGTTCTTTGTATTACATGGAGAATTGATTCTCATATTAAATATTACATAAATTTATATAACAAAAATATTTAATTATATTATTAATAACAACACATAATTATAAATAATAATAATAATAATAAAATTATAATATAAACAAAATATATATATAGTTATATAAAATAAAAAATGTATATAATATAATAGATACTATTTTCATAAATTATAATATATTTAATAATATTATTTAATACAAAATTATTTTGTATTATATTTTTTAAAATTTTTGAATATTTCAATTATTTATTTTATGTAACAATTTCCAATTTTTACATATATGGATAATTTTTCATCCAAAAATATCAAAAATAATGTTTTAATTACAATAAATAAAAATTAACAAATAAATAAATCATATTTTTTTATTTTTAATTAATATAAGGGTAATTTCTTTATACTTTGATAATATTATTTTTATCACAACTTTGAATCTTCCGACAATGTTTTGTAACTCGTATTTTTTCTGAAAAATAATTATTCAATGGTATCGGAAATAATTTACAAAAATTTAATTAACTCAAATCTACACAAAAATATATCATAATTCATTATTCAAATATTTTGTAATAATAAGGGTAAATTTGTAAACTTACATTTTATGCCTTGAAAAACAATTTAAATTCTCTTCCAACCATCACATCACTCACAAACTTCAATAAATCATCCTCACAAATCCACTCTTGTGCATTTTACCCAAATACCCCTGTGCATGCATTTTATTATAATATACAATATACAAAATTAAATATTACATAAATTTATTTAACAATTTCAAAAATATTTAATTATAGCATTAATAACAACATATAATTATAAATAATGAAAATAATAAAATAAAATTATAATATCAACAAAACATATATAGTTATATGAAATAACAAATGTATATAATAATAAATATTATTTTCAAAATTTTAATATATTTAATAAATTTATTTCAATTTAACACAAAAATATTTTTTATTATATTTTTTATTGAAAAGTACAAGTAATTATGGATATTATATATTAGAAAAATTTAATTAATTCAAACCTACACAAAAAAATATATCATAATTCATTATTCAAATATTTTTTTAATAAGAAGGATAAATTTGTAAACTTACATTTTACAGCTTTAAAATAATTTCTAAATTTTTTTTCAACTATCACTACACTTACAAATTTCAATAAATCATCGTCACAAAGTCAATCTATTATCCTTCACTTCAAACAAAGTCACATATCATTTCTAATCCTGACAAATTCCCTCCCTCCCCTCCTCACAAATTCCCTCCTCAATTCAAACACAACATAAGGTTTTTTTTTGTATTAAAGAGTTGGAGTGTGAGGATTTGAGAGAATGGATGTGTGATGATTTGAGAGGAAATGTGTTTGGATTGAGATATGTTAGAGTGGATTTATGAAAAAATTTATTGAAGTTTATGAGTGATGCGATGATTGTGAGATTTTTTATTATTTTTTTAAAGGTATAAAATGTAATATTACAAATTTACCCTTATCTTTAAGAAAATAGAATAATCAAATATTAGGTATTTTTGTGTAAATTTAGATAAATTAAAATTATTAGTAGTATAATCTGATATAGTTCAATAATTAATTTCTGAAAAAAATACGAGTTACTTGGGGAAAAAATAATTGACATGTAAAATTTTGAATATATATAAAAATTGTAGAAATAAATAATTTAAATATTCATAAATTTCAAAATTGTAATTAAAAAATACTTTTGTATTAAATATAAATAGTATTATTATATTTACAATAATTATTATTCTATAATTTGTTTATATTTATAATTATTATTATTATATAATTTTTTTATTATAAATAAGTATATATTTTTTCATTAAAATTTTATTTTATTATTAATTATTATTATTTTCATTATATTAAAATATTTGTATTAGTTAAATTTATTTAATAAGAATAAATTAAGAAATATCTCATGATTTCTTTTCATTTTAAAAAATAAGATATTTACTGTTCACACTAATCTTTTTCTCCTTTTTTTTCCTTATAAATAACACATCCACATAAGAAAAAAAAAAAACTCTTCTTCAATTCAATTCAATTCAAAGAACCTCGTACATCCCTTCAAATCCTTACAAACACGACGTAGAAGCAATACAAGTAAGGTAGGTTTGGTCCTTGTTTTCTCCTCGGCTCTTTGTTCTCTCTCTTCCTTCACAAGAATCAATCATGTGCATTTCAATTTCTATATTACAGCCATGCCTTCCTTCCTCGTCAGTTTAATGCCCAACCCTTCATCACAATTTTGAGTTTCCACTCACCTTTCATCACCCATTATGAAATTCCTTAAAATCTTCAAATCCAAACACGTCAATCTCCGAACTTTCAATTCCCTCTCCCAACCCACCACCGTCCCACCAATCACCGAATCTGAACTCCTAAATTCCATCGAATCTTCTAACTGGCATTTCATCAAACAGGCTGCCCCACACTACACTCCCTCTATTCTCTCTTCCACTCTAACCTCCCTCCGCAACAACCCTCAACTCGTCCTTCAGTTTCTCTCCCATCTCAACACCCACCCTCATTCCCTCGACTTAACCACCTCTTCCCTGGCTGCTTGCATCCTCTGTCGCCTCCCATCTCCCAAACCCTCCATTAACCTCTTACAGCGCCTCATTCTATCTTCCACTCTCACCAACACAACAATTTTCCATGAGTTGGCACTGTCCCGCGACCGCGTGGATGCCAAGAGTAGTCTCATCTTTGACCTTCTGGTCAGGGCCTATTGTGAACTCAAGAAGCCCAATGAGGCGTTGGAGTGTTTCTACTTGATGAAGGAAAAGGGTGTTGAGCCCAACATTGAGACTTGCAATCAGATGTTGAGTCTGTTTTTGAAACTGAACAGGACTCAGATGGCTTGGGTTTTGTATGCTGAGATGTTTAGGATGAATATAAGATCTAGTGTATACACTTTTAACATCATGGTTAATGTGTTGTGTAAAGAAGGGAAGTTGAAGAAGGCAAATGAGTTTATTGGGCACATGGAGGCTCTTGGGGTGAAGCCTAATGTTGTCACCTATAACACTGTTATACATGGACACTGTGTGAGAGGGAAGTTCCAGAGGGCCCGTGTGATCTTTCAAACAATGAAAGATAAAGGTCTTGAGCCTGATTGCTATACATATAATTCTTTCATATCTGGGCTGTGTAAAGAACGAAGACTTGAGGAGGCGTCTGGTTTACTTTGTAAAATGCTAGAAATTGGCTTGCTTCCAAATGCAGTAACATATAATGCTTTGATTGATGGGTATTGCAACAAAGGGGATCTGGATAAGGCTTTTGCCTACAGGGATGAGATGATAAGTAAAGGTGTAACGACATCTCTGGTTACCTACAATTTGTTTATCCATGCACTGTTTATGGAAGGAAGGATGGGGGAGGCTGATAATATGGTACAAGAAATGCAAGAAAAAGGCATGAAACCTGATGCTGTTACGTATAACATATTGATTAATGGTTATTGCAGATGCGGGGATGCAAAGAGAGCCTTCAGCCTTCTTGATGAAATGGTGGGAAAAGGGATTCAGCCAACTTTGGTCACATATACATCACTTATATATGTTCTGGGTAAAAGGAATAGAATGAAAGAAGCAGATGCCTTGTTTATTAAGATTCAACAAGAAGGTCTTTTGCTAGATACTGTAATGTTTAACGCGTTGATCGATGGTCACTGTGCAAATGGTAATATTGATCGTGCATTTCAGCTCTTGGAACAGATGGATAACATGAAGGTTCTTCCTGATGAAATCACTTATAACACCTTGATGCAAGGATACTGCAGAGAGGGGAAAGTGGAGGAAGCTAGGCAACTTCTTGATAAGATGAAGAGAAGGGGGATCAAACCTGATCACATTAGTTACAACACACTCATTAGCGGTTACAGTAAAAGAGGTGATATGAAGGATGCTTTTAGAGTTCGCGATGAAATGATGACTACAGGATTTGATCCTACAATTCTCACTTACAATGCTCTTATACAAGGTTTGTGCAAAAATCGGGAAGGTGAGCATGCTGAAGAGCTCCTCAAAGAAATGGTAAGTAAAGGCATTACTCCTGACGACACCACCTACCTATCTATAATTGAAGCGATGGAGAAAGTTGATGATCTGGAGGAAAATGATGATAAATGAATTGAAGAAGAAAATGGTATTTCACGGGTTCGTGTGAACTTCTAGCATTGGAGTTTGGACACAAGCATCTCAACATTCCTTGTTCTACAAGCTGCATCAACATTCCATGTGTATGAGTAACAAGTTACTGAAGTTCTTGAAATACTGTAATTTTCCTTAGTTCACTTCTTTTGTAGCAAGAGTATAACTTTTTACTTCATTAGTTGTATTAATTTTGTACCATATGGTTTACAAAATGTTTATTGATGTTTTTGTTTGAAAAATAAAATAATAGCTAATGATTGAATTTGTCTGTCTTTGGTACAGAGTTATGCAGGAAGACTGTTGTGACAGCCAAAACAATAATTGCTTTAAATAATTTCAAGTCTTTTACTTTTGGTTTTTTGTTTTCTGGTCATAATCTCATTCTTTGCACTGTATTGTAGCTAATGTGTTTTCTTCTTATAATTCTTTTACAGTGTTTGTATATACGGCATCAATGGTAGTTGTATGTATATAGCTATGGGAAAGAGTTTTCTGCTACAATTAATAAATTTTAATCTTCAAAATATATCCTCAGCCTGTTGGTCCTTGTGCGCTTGTCTGACACAGGATGGTATATTAGTTCATTGTTTATATAGAGAAAATTTGCTTATCATCTGGTTGATTGAATAAGTCGGTTTTTAATGTTTGATGAAAGTATGTTTTCTGTTTTCTCTGTTTTCTTTGTCCAATTATTATATGACGAATTTGGTTGGACAAGTTTATCTCTAAGCACTTTAAGTAGACAAAATTAAGAAGTGAATTGAAATTAGCCTTTTTATAAATTAAAATTACCATATGCTTTAGATAATTTCTATATCATTCTCTTCTCAACTTATTATGTATTTATTATTAGATGAATATGATATAGAAGAGACTTACAATATCGAATCTCAATCAATATTACAAAATAACGATAATTAATGAAAGTATATAATTGACAACCACCATCGATCTTTTCTGGTGTCGATGCTGAACTTTTTTATTTGAAAATGCACATAAGTTTCTCGTAATAGGTTGCCATTGCAAGTAACTTCTAAAGCTAAACTTTCCAAGAATTATTGTTGTGTCTATAGTCTATAGTATATAGATGAAAGTGGAAGTACATGTCTGCTAGTGGAGATCCTCCATTGGCCAAGGGAGTTTTCTCTTTGTCTCATTATGAAATCGTGTTTTAACTTCTAACTTCCTATTTCATAAATGTAACTTTTGCTGAGTCAAACACCAAAACTTGAAAACTACAATTAGAATAGAAAGGAGGATGGGTGATCAATGACCAGTGCTTTGCCAAATTGTATCTCTCAAATGCATTCTATCTTTTCATTTTCATTTTCATTTTCTTATTCTTTTTTTTTTCATTTTCCAAACAGCATTGAAAATTTTCACCAAGTGATAAATACAATTCATGCTTTAATGTCATTGATATTGAGGGTTCTTACAGGCTGTTTAAAGTAACCCATAATTCACTTATACTTGTTAATGGATGAATTATTTTAGTATTTATTTGAAATTTTAGTTCATCACGATTCAAAACCTCGTGCATTTTCTCATTTGGATTTTTACTTGATTACATGTCTTTACTAACATGTTTGGAAACACGTTAAGAAGGAATGAATCACGAATGAGATGTAGAAGAAATCACATCTGAAAAGTAAAATAAACACAAAAGTATGACTTGTTTATGTGCTCAATGATAGCTTACAAGCCTCAAATTCATATTAATCATGGAATCACCTCGACCTGTTTAACACCGTTGCTTCATCTACATCTACCATTCTATATTTTAGTGTTGTACTTGTACATGTATTTGCACGTATAGTATAGTGCTTCCAATTCTTATTTTTTCTGTTGCTAAATTAACCTGTATAATTTGCTATACGAAATATGATTTGGTATCTATCTCTAAAGAGAGAAATTAACTTTTCCGGAGTGGTCCATGTATCTGGATTATTAATACAAATCAATTATATTACGTACACGGTACGTGGAAGTAAAATAATATTCTCATGACCTTATCTCTTTCACTGTCATATACTTTTTTCGTTTGCTTTTACATGAATTTGATCTAATAGAAAACCAGCTTCTTTTAATGAGTGGGAACATATTGCTTGCCACATGAATTTATTGGAGAGTTTCATTCTCCACTCCCTGAAGGGACACATTTGTATGTATCATTCAATGCAAAAAGGCAAAACCACTATCGCCAGGGCTAGTTTTCAGTTTCACTACGAAGACAAGTTTGTATTTGATGATTGCTGTTATATTTGGCGTTTTTGGTAGTGGAGTTATCTGTTATCCTCCAAACTCTAACGTGGATTTCAAATTATTAGAGTGCAAACAGTTCTGAAGAAAACAACACGTTACACGTCCCTCAACTTTTACTTGGATTTTAATCTCAAATCAAGTGCTGTCCCCATTTTCATCTTCTTTCGTGATGTTGCTCATAGTTTTTTTTCCGTTTGTGGAAACACATGCAACATGCACTTAGTCAAATGCTCGGACCAATCATGTATCACATAAAGCACTTTATTTCGTGCATGCACCATATTTGCTATGGCTTCATGTATTTAAATGAAAGAATTGAGCTCAAAAGTGGTTGCCTTCTGAAGAGAAACGAAAATTATCATTCATGGGCTCATTTGTAGGACACATAGTGCAAGGATCAGCTCTGGCCCTTCTTGGATTATGGCACGCCATCAACACCATCAGATCTTACCTTGTGAAGGGCCCTGCCAACTTCACTGTTAGATTCTGGTACCAGTTTAATACCCCTCACTCCAGACTCAAACACTTGGAGCTTGTCTCCATTTTATCCTTTTCCATCCTTGCAATATTCATGCAAATTCTAGACTTCCCTCATTTCCACTATGCTTTTAAGCTTGATAACTTTGAGCATGCAACTATGTTCGTACACCTTGCTTTGTTTGCTGGTTTCTCCCTCTGCACTGAGTTGACTGATTCCCTTGACCTATTTTCTGGCTTTGTTGGGATACTTGTATCCTCAGTGTTCAGTCAAGAACTGTTCCTTCTCCATTTTCACTCCACAGACCATGTTGGACTTGAAGGCCATTACCACTGGCTGCTGCAGCTCATAGTGCTTGTCTCACTAGTAGCAGCTTTGGCTGCAACTATTTTTCCTAACAATTTCAATGCGGCTCTTGTGCTTTCTATTTCAGTCATCTTCCAAGGATGCTGGTTTATAAACATGGGGTTTATGCTATGGATTCCAGCTTTAGTGCCTGAAGGATGTGTAATGAATTTGGCCAAGGCAGGTGGCCATGATGATATCATTGGAGCAGTTACTTGTGGCTCCAAAGAGGCCGATTTTAGGGCCAGGGGCTTGGCCAATTTACAGTTCAGTTGGATCCTTTCTGCAATTCTGATATTTGCAGGAATCATTTGCTTGAAACTTGCTAGAAAATGTACCATTACAACAAACCGATTGGAATATGAGAGAATTCAAAGTAAAGGTGCAGACTCAGCTTTGGCCACTGAAGGTTTGAAGCAGGGCAGATAATCTACCACAGTTTGCTAAACAGACCTGGTGCTTTCCATTTTAAGGTCTCAAGTGTATATGAGACCTGAGATATGCAATGAAATAAGCCACAGTATATGTTATTATAGACCAAGTTTAGATTGATGTCCAACAATCTGTTGGGTTTCATAACCTGTGAGGACATCTTCAGCAAGCTATATGATGTTGGTAGTGTCGATTAAGTTCCTGGTATGTCTATGTACCCTATTTCACTAAATCTAAGAAACATAATATCTCCAGATCTTGATTGCTTCATAAATTCCTTAAACTTCAAACAACGGACTGTGGTATTGGACTACTGAATTGTAAGAACTGGGTAGAGTTGATAAATATAAAAAAACCTTGATGTTTTTATTTTGATCTCCTGTTGCAAAATTTCTGATTTTCATTTGTCTCTTCAATTCTTTATGATATATAGTATTTAAAAATGCAGTAACTCAATTTTCCAAATTGACAAAATGAAAGCGTACCAATAAAATTGTTAAACTGATTTCTTAATGCGCAGAAAACTCTTAATAGGGACTCGCGTGTCCAAAAACATAATCTCCATATATTCCACCTAGTTTTTATGGCAGAAACCAGACAAAATTGTGCACAAGTCTTAGTTTTCAAATAAAAATTCATCTGATAAATAATTAAGTTCTGCATGGTGAAGACTTGAAGAGAGATGCAATCTATTTTTCTATTAAGACAATAAATACATGAATCAAAATGAACTTTATGAGATTCTCACTCAGACTCTTCCAAAGATGCTTCAATTCAGAGAATAAGAAATTCTACAGCAGTCTCAATAAGAAGCCCATTCGTGATGGCTGCAATCTGGAAAATCTCAGTTGCAGCATTACTTGTTGAAGATGCGGCTGGTAGCAACATCAAATTAGTAGCAAAATCTCCATTGCCTTTGAACAACATTGGTTCCAACGTCAAATCGGTTCACCAATCTCAAATGCGCATAAAAATTCAGATTTGTCCCACCAGTAACAAAGAAACCAAGTAGAATTTAAGTCCACAAACAAGATTCCAAATTCCAATCCAACATGAACAGTTGTCCAAAGAAGAACAAGACAATAGTGTAATCGAAATGATTGCGCAACCAAGTATAGATAAATATGGTAGTCATTAAAGAGAAAGTGGAAGAAACCATTACAAAAGAAAATTATAAGCATTAATTCCTAAAAATATTTAGAGCATGCAAGTAACACCACTAGGCAAGTAGTCCAAATCACTGGCAGACGATTGTGTGTTTATTCCCTCCTAGCACCAATAACATGGACCAGAAATGTCGTCCCCTGATATAACTTCACAGATGCATGCATCATTTTTTTTATCCTGTTCCTTCTACTAAAGTTTTCCCAACCCTTCATACATATTCGATATTACTTTTCCTGTCACTACTAAATAGTCTTGCAATTTGTTTCCTTGAATGGCCTGTTGCGACAATGAAAGTACACAGCCATAATTTCAAAATTCTCAGGACAACCCCATTAATACACATAAATCCCCAACATATAGTTGTAAGAAGTGATAAGTAACTATTAGAATTATACCTTACGCTGGCAGTGTTGGCAACATTTAAGGGTAACCTTTTCAGGAAAACTAAAGGAAAAATCTTGAGTGGATATTCCTGGAATATGCTGCAATATAAAGGAATCAAATCAAGCCAAAAGTGAAAAAGTACAATAATATAGGCGGAAAGATTAAAAGGGCTTACAAAACAAACCAAAGGGAATTTAATTAGCAAGGGGAAGGAGAAGGAGGGAAAAAAAGACTTCAAGCAAATTGGCTTACTCATCAAACAGTGCTTTGATGTCTAAAAAACCAATAGCTACGTACACTTTAAAAGGACAGAACTAGAACAAACAAGATTAAAGTTCTAAGTTCTAACCAATTCGTTGGGTCTACTTCTGTAGTATTTTGCTTCAAAAAAGTTATTCTCAGGCTGAATGAACACGTTTCTGGATCAAATTCATCGTCTTTGAGAGGGTTTTCAGTCTGAGGGAAGAAACTTGATGCGGTGTCCCCTAAACAAGATAAATGAGTAGGTAACGGCTGATTCTTGCACTCATATTATGGCATCTGAAAAAAACAAAAACTAGTTTTCAACATGAAGTTGGAAACTTACTACAGCAATCTTTGCGATAACTTTGACTCGTGTATCCCACAGGACCAACACTGTTTTCTTCACTCTCGTCTTCCATTCCATCTCTGTTCTCATCATCATCAAGATCACTATCCTCGTTGTTGTCATCATAATCCTGATCTTGGCTGTCTTCCTCGTCATCTATGTCACAGTCTTCAGCTTGTTCCTCCTGTGTTATCGCCTTCTCTTCAACTTCTTGTGTTGCTGCTTTCTCTTCTTCATTCTCCTCCTCCTCCATCTTTACCAAAATTTTCTCACACTGTTTTGATGTTTCATGGATTATGACCCTGAACTCATTAAGCCTGCCATATCTAAATACCAGAAAAAACGTGTTTTAACATGCCACACTCTCTCACTACGCGTTTTAACATCCTCAGGAATCCTTCCCTGTAACCCTTGAAACTTCAGAAAAGCTTTTGGAATAAGCTGCAATTTGAGACATTATAATACTTTGGCAGTGTTTGGAATCAAAACTGCATTTGTATGTTACACTACAAAAGCAATATAGAGATAGCTACATTGTTATAACTCTTATTGTTTTCAGTAAATTTAACTATCCATACAATGCATTACAATATTTTGAGTAGTAATATCAGGACATTAATATTATCGATGCATAAAGTATATGAAGAAACTACCATTCTTTCGTAGTGTTGATCTTGAAGGAAGACAAGTCTGGGTACTTCTCGGCACCAGTCATCGAGCTATCCAAAATTATTGTCAAGTTCTGAAAAATTTAGCCTAGTCTTGGTAATTAAAACAATTAAATTTTGTTAGGAGAGAGAATTAGAGTTCCCAATTGGAACTGTACAGCGAGAAGAAAAAAAAAGAAAAAACTACGGGTGATAAACTAACCTCGGGCCAATCCGTCATTATTTATTTAGGCGTTTCGGAAGAATTTTTTAAACTCGTCAACCAACATTGGTTTGATCCGTCAAACCTATCAATCCATCAAGTCACATGTGGGATGAGAGAGGCCAACCCATCTACCTTTATTTATAATACTTTTGAACATGGACATCATGCTTTTAAAATTAAAATTAGTGGTTGTCAATATTTTATATGAAACTTTATGTAGATTAATTTTTTTATATCATTTGATTTATTGAAATTGTAGTGGTCAAAAGTGCTCGGGACCTCGGTCCAAGCAATTAGGTCAGCTCAGGTTTTGGGCAAGTATGGACTCAAAGGGTGGGCCATGAGCTCGGTCCAGATGCTGGGAGACAGCTTGAAAAAAGATAATTAAAATAGAAGGAATACTCTGATTGCTTATGATACATACGCTAGTTAAATACCAATAAAAGTTGTTGAGAATAAAGTAGTTAGCACCCGAGAATAAAGGTGCATATGAACAGAATGTTTTATTGTTGTTAAGCACCCGAGAATAAAGGTGCACGTAAGCAATATGTTTTTATGTTATGATTATATGTTTTTTGTTGAGATTATATTCTCCCTATTGAAATCTCACTCTGTTGATATTGGAGAAAATCGTTGAAGGGATATCTATAAAAGGGGTTTGAGGCCCCTAGTAAAGGTATGTTGTTTCTGAATACTTGAGACTGAAACTGATTTGATATTTTGAATGCTTTCAGTGACTTGATCGTCGGAGTGTGATCAACAAGTAGAGCCCCCTTTGTCCCAGTGGAGCGGCATCTCGGAGCACCAAGTACCTCAAAGCACTAGTTGGAGATAGATCAAAGGAGCAACTTGCACATTCAATCCGTCGGAGGTCAACCAGCGAGAACATTTGGCGCCCACCGTGGGGCCTGATAAAACCTGATCTCATCCACATTTACTACTGAGCCTTCTGATGTGATGAGGAACACGAGGTAAGGGCTGCTAGGATCTGAAGGAAGCAATGCCCCCACCGTACAACAACTCATGGAGGCCATTGTTAGAATATATGGCCTTAAACGAGAGGGGGGGTCAATTGTTTAAGAGGGGTTTTTAAAAACTTTTTCAGCTTGAACAAAATCCTTTGTGTGAATCCAGATCAGAATTTCAGTTAGCCAAGAATTTAAGTACAAAACAGCAAAGCACCAGAAAAACAATCGGTTGTTTCTGCGAAACAATCGGTTGTCAGTAAAGCAATAACAACTGAATTTAAATGAGTTCAAGGGAAGAAAGAGATACACCAACAGTTTATATTGGTTCACTCTTAAACCAAGAGCTACATCCAGTCCCCAGAAGCCACTGGGTAATCCACTAAGCAATCAAAACAGATTACACACAAACCACCAAAGTAGTGACCTTGAACCCTTCAAGAAACAC
>Ga0123342_1005458_pt1 | contig 18407 bp, 11 predicted proteins | sample Turbeawhitnodule_FD_89960 | JGI IMG/M metagenome (GOLD analysis project Ga0123342, IMG submission 89960) | Root nodule microbial communities of legume samples collected from Mexico - Turtle bean Mexico white nodule | ecosystem: Host-associated > Plants > Roots > Nodule | place: Mexico: Nepantla...
ATAATTATAAAATTATATGCAATTATTGTATGCAATATTTGACGATATTGTACCCAATTATATGCAATTAATTTAATAATTATAGAATCTCATGATTAGTATCCTACCTAATTAGATTGTAATATTTACTATACATGCAGTGATGTAATATACACATAAGAGAATAAGAAACATTTCTTCTTCTTACCATTTTGTATCATTTTCTTATAGGGTGTGTTTGGATTTAAGATGTAAAAGTACTTTATTTTATTTAATTTGAAGTTAAAAGTACACTTTCACAAATTATTAATAGATGTTAATTTTAAAAATAAAAAATAATTAGTCACTTAATTAATTAAATTAGATATTATTTTTAAGATTAAAAAATTTATTGATATATATAAATTGTTTCTATTATAAATAAATAGTTTCTACCAACAAAATTAGTACTAAATTTTTTTATAACTAATTAAATATTAACTTAAAAATTATTTATTAATAATAAAAATTATTTTAGATACTAATAATTTTTTTAGTTTTTAAAATAATATTATATTTAATTAATATAATAATTAATTATCTTTATTTAATAATTTTTTCGCAATGACATTGAAAAGTTAAATTATTTTTAAAAAATAAATAAGAGATAATGAAATATTATAAATTTCATTTATAATATTTGAAAAAAAAATTAAAATTTTTTTATTCAAGAAAATAACCACTTTTATTTTTCTCCAAGTCTAAACTTAAAGAGATGGTATAAATACTCAAGAGTTAGATGGCGATCATATAAATCTTTAAAAAAAATATTTATCTTTTAAGTTTAACTATTATTATTATAATAATAACTAAGAATTGTCAGTATACTATTTCTATGTTTATTTATTTATTAACTAAAAGGAGTCTCAATAATGAGTTGGATTATGTTTTTTACTTATTTCATTGTTAATATCACTACACAATTCATTCAACATATTCAAATAAACTATTAAAAGATATATTTTAATTAAATAAGGTAGAGATAAGAAAACACGATTGAATTACAGAATTCTTTGCTTCAACCAATTTTAATTTTTTATATTTACGAACCTTAGTCAATTGCAAGCTGTGTGCATAACCTTTGAGAAGGATCAAGAGCTAGTTTTCCTTTTCCTTGTTTACAAAATAAAGAATTGTGTTTATTATTACATCACACATTCACTTGTGGCATAAATTATTATTTCGATTGGTAGTGGATATCTGAATCAGACATATCAGTAAAACAGAGCTCTTGTGCAAATCCAGATACATCTTCTATACCACGTTTATCAAAGTCAAATAATTTTTACCTCAAGAGAAGTTAATGTTAGCCATATATATAATAAAAACTTATAATTAAGTTATAAAATATGTTAAATGAAATAATTGAAATCACCAAAATAATATGTCCTTAACATTGTTTCAAATATTATTTATTAAGCAACATAATTTTATAGTTACTTTTAAGAAGATGAAACATATTACTTTTGGTGATTTCAATTAATTTTAGTAAATGGTGTGTTTCACATAAAAGAATTTGCAGATTTTTATCCTTAAAAAAATAAGTTATTTTTGTGTATAAGAAAATTTGAATTTTTTTTAATTAATTCTCACTAAAAAAAATTCTAAAAAACACTATTTCTAAATTATTTCTAATTTTTTAAACAGTTTTTTTCTCTATGAAAATAGGATTAATTAATGTGTTTAAGATCAACAAGATCAATGGAAATGTTATTGGTAGTGAATTCACATTTGTAATTTCATAAATAGTGCTAGACTTAAATGCATTAGGATTGAGGATGAACAATAAGAGAACCATATTTAAAATAGCATGTATCAATAGTGTGGTTGGTCTTTTCATAATTAGTGCATAATTGTTAGCATTTTTTATCTCTGTCCCCGAATTCATGTCCTCTTTCCTATTAGAGAAACCTTCTCTTATATAAAAGAATTTCACCATTTTTATGAAGATATTGCATGAACCTTTGTATCAAGATTTAAATAAGCTCTACAATGAGTAAATTCAACTGGCTTTCTTGTTGTATCACCATTATAACACCTTATTAATGTTGGGAAAAATATCTATTAGCATTGAGATATAACATGAGAGGATATCATTTAGTCCTTCAATAAACATAATCCCCCACTGTCTTAAAATAACTATAATTATGATGCAAATATTTTGAAACTTTAAACAAAATATTTTTTGTAATTTTGGCAATAATATTTTATTTGAAAGCTTAAAATATTTTTTGTAATTGTGACAATTCTATTTTATTTAAAGAATTAAAAGTTGCTAAAATGGTTTTAACAATTAGATCAAAACCAAAGTTTATGATGTTATGTTTTTCTAGATGTTTAGTTTCTTATGTATTTATCATAAAATATTAACTATTTTTGGTTATAGTATATGGGCTGATATTTTTGAAATTAAACTTATTAAACTTATCATTGTGATCTATAGTATATATCTTACTTTGAAATTGTTAGAAAATTATATAAATTAATTTTATAATATGATTTATTTATTAGTGTAAAAAAATCTTTAGATAATAGTTTTATAACTGCATTTTAACAATAGGTAGTTTATACCTTTAGAGTATAAATAACGGTTTTAAAACTGTTGTTTATAAGTCACATTTAGACGATGGTTCTTTTCATAACCGCAATGTATAACGAAAATCAAATATGATTATACACAGTCTCAGGGAAGGGTATAGATGATGGTTATTGTATAAAACCGCCAACAACCGTGTGAAGTTATATCCATGCGCTTCTACAAAAGACCCAATTCCAACACTACGAATCATGTCCTCCAATCGATCATCATGTACTTCATCATGTACTGCATCATCCATGGTGGACTGGACATATTATTTGGATACGAAAACACTTGGTAAATTTAATAATTCAATATGCCATGTCCAAGTTGTATAAGATCGTAGAAACCCATCACATAGAAGATGCTCTCTGATTTTGTTAACGTCTAATCTCCTCCCATTCAAACAATTAACGCACGAACACATAAACTTTAGTCCATCATGACCACTATTGTTAGTGTACGTTACTCAAATTGTATACATTCTTCTACTCTTCTTTCATATTCATCATTTATGCAAACTGAGTTAATTCAATCTCAATCCATTACTTTCTATAATGGTCAGTGAGGTGTTCACTAATGTGTGTGAAATCTCACATTTCTATTATAGGTACAAACTCATCCCATTCGAGAAGATTCACTTTTATTATAATTTAATAGTACATAACTAGTCAACATTCTTTATATTTAACGAAATTTCGATAGTATTTTGCATTGGTATTTAGGTGACATAAAAGGAAACTAAGGGTCACTCATATGGGAAATAATTGTCAAAGGTCGAACACCCCTAGACTGAATACCAACACATATAAAAGAATTATAAATATACTTGCAATATAAAACTAACAAATTTAATCATACATACAATTGAATAAAGAATATTAATTAAAAATCAATAAATTATTTATAATCTAACTACAAAATCTAATTAAATTAATAATTCTATTCTAACCTAACAATTAACATAATATAAATTAATAATAAATACAAATTAACTTAAATACTAAAATATATAAATTATAATAAAAACTAAAATAAAAAAATTAATAAAAAACAAATAAAAAATTTGAAAAAATCTTTAACCTGTAGCAACAGTGGTGAAGGGCGACGACATCAACAAAATAATGAAGAGACGGGCGTGGTGGTGGCAGTAGTGACAGAAGCAGTGAGAGAACGAAATCAAAATGAAGGCAGTGAGAACCATGAGCAATGAACCAAATGTAATGAGCAATGAGCATTGTGAGAAAAAGCAATGGTGTGAAGGAAGAACTGACAAAGGAAGAATGCAGAGAGGAAGAACACAGAAACGTTGAAGTTGCGAAGAAGGCAAAATGAAAATGCTCAAGAACAAAAGCATAAGTGGTGTGCTTCAAATTAGGATAGAAAATGGAGGTATAAACAACGGTTCTTAGCTAAAATCGCTGCTTATACCTAAGCGTATTGGAATATACAACAATTTTACTAAAATCGCTATATAACTGACACTCATAGACGACGATTCTACCCCACAATCGCCATCTGTTCACAAGCATATTGGAATATACAACAATTGTATGAGGAACTGCTGTCTATTTACCCATTTTAATTTAAAAAATGTCATCGCATTTTGATGGACAATGTTTGGTAGTAAAACTGATGTATATTAACTGTCGTAAATGAACTTTTTTGCACTAGTGATTGTGAAATAGATTTAATAATATAAAAGGACTCATTGATTAATACAAGATGTTATATATATATATATATATATATATATATATATATCTTATGATACCTGATGAGATTGAGAAAAATAAAAAGAAATATGATTCTGTTTCTACAAATAAGGTTGTCTCACTATTGATCATCAAGAAAGAGTATGACATGAAAAGAATTGCAAGAGATAAATTGAGAAAAGATGATTGAAGAAACTACTCATATGTACTATCATGGATAAAGATAAGTGTCTATTTTTATTATAACATAATGTGTAGTATGTAAGGATTATAAATTGTAAGATCCTTTTTATTTTCATTTTTTATGTATTATTGTACTATTTGATTTTACACATTTTTCTTTAGCATATTATTAAAGGTTAAATATGTTTTTCGTCCCTGTACTATAACACGTGATTGATTTTTGTCCCTGGTCCAAACTTTAGACCATCTATGTGCTTGTAGTATGGAAATTATTGGAATAAGTTCTTCTGTATGTGGAATTGGTTGAATTTAGGTTCTACTTTATCAACCCATTGAAAGTAGTTATAGTGGGACACACAATCAAAACAACAATGAATTTTGAAAACAAACTAACAATCTTTGAAAAAACCGATACACATCGGCCCATTAACGCAAGTAAGCCTAAGAGAGAAATTAAACAACCTAAATGGACAGATAATTTTATAAGTTAGGAAAGAAGTGAGAATGAGGGTTCATTGTAATAAAACAAAAGGGACACTGGATAATCTAAGAAAGAAATACTTTGTAAGGCCCATTTGGCCCACTTGATGTTTATTTACGTTATTCTGAAACAAAAATGAAGATGAAAAGTTTTATGCCCTAGTTTCTTAGTGAATTCTCTCTTTTCCTTAATGTAACCGTAGTAAAAGTCTAACAAAAAATAAAAATCATTTCACATACAAAAAGGCTCATTCCAATCATTTTCATACTACAAGTACCTAGATGGTCTAATGTTTGGACCAGGGACGAAAATCAATTTCATGTTATAATAAAGGAACGAAAAAACATATTTAACCCTATTATTAATGATCTTATAATAAAGGATATAAGAAGGAAGATCACTAATCTAAAATAGAATTTTTATATCATTATTTGTTAGAGGTCTAAAAATTCAACGTAATAGATGTGTAGTAGTACTTTTTGTAATTTAAGTTGATATTCTTTTTTTTATCGACTAAGTTGATATTCTATGTTAGTTAAGTAATACAAATATACGACATGTAAAAAGGATAAATATGTAGTTTGAACAAAGATTGGATTATATCTTGTTGGATATCCACTTCAACTATAGATAAGGTCAATTTAAAGTATATAAATTCTCACCTTACAAGTTATCTTGTGAGGATGAGTTAAACTTAACCTCACTTCTTAATATGATACTAGATCGTACTCTCTTTCTTTGAATTCTTGGAGAACTTAGTTGAAGAGATGATAGAGAAACCAATTTCAGTGGTAGTTAAATTTGAACGTGTAGAGAGGGAAAAATTGGATGTGGAAAGGTGAAACCTTCAATAGAAGAAGGGATATGAAAAATGGTATGGTGAAAACCAAAAAGTTAAAAGATAATTGTTGATGTTCATGAAGTCATAAATCACGAAAAGGTATATTTGCTTACCCATTACCTTTGATATTCAAAATTCTTTGTCAAAGGTTTTTTATGATGGAAGTGATGAACTATAGGTGTTTGGTCAGACTCTAAGGGCATTCACTACAAAATAAAAGAAACTTAATTGAATATTATAAAAAGTTGATTGAAATTTTTAGAAAATTGGATCATCGTGACAAAGTAGTGATGAAGGATCCTGATGATGCGAAGTCAAATTAGAATTCAATTCAAAGATTGAGAGTGCATATTTTCCTTAATGGACAATATGATGATTTTGATTAAGTTTGTGGAGAAGTCTTGTGTAAGGAAGTGACACCTGATTTAGAAAAATGTTATGCATTAATAGGAGACACACAATTTGGTGAACAACGTTGAAAACAAAAGATATGATTTATGATTCCACATCTATGTTGCTTGCTACAATAGTAGGTTGTGATGATTCCAATATGCGCATTTATTGTTTTGAATAATACATGGATAATTGACTCTGCTTGTTTTGATCATGTGACTTTTGATGATTAAAAATCTTAAAGCTCTATCACAAGACATTATTTCCACAGCTAATGGCAGTAAATCCACTATCATTGGAGAAAGAATTGTCTCTATTTGAAACCATTTGAACCTTGATATTGTTCTTGTTGTTCCTTCTCTAAAATATAACATATTATCATTCTGTCAAATAACCAAATCTTTATTGTGTGTAGTAATTTTTGGGCATGAATCTTGTACTTTTAAGGACATTCAAACGAGGAAGATGATTGGTTATGATATTAGGCGAGTAAGGTTGTATTACCTAGATTTGACAAAAGATTCAAGGAGATTTTGTCAAGTGTTGGCAACAAAAGGATGAAGATATTTGATTGGCTAAATTATAGGTTTGTATAATCAAACCTTCTTTAATTTAGTCTTGGTTTATAAAGTTCCTTATTTAGCTCCTGATTTATATGTATAAATTACGATAAGAACAATGTATCTTTATACAAATGAAATAAATATGAAATTATAGAGTGAATTCTTTTTCAATTTTTTTTTCAATTTAGTATTATAGTCATTTAGAGTCTATCATAACAAGATTTTTTAAGCCTACCGTGTCACTTGTTATGGGACTGGTATCAGACCATCCACAAATATTTAGTTTCACACTTGTTATGTATATGCCTTAGTGTAAACAGGGTGTATTGGAGTGTCTACATCCTTATGGTAGCTCCATATAAACTTTTCCAGACAATTTTACTTGTAAGAAGTCATTTTTCATGCAAATTGCTGCAAGGACCAATCAAGATTTACATATAGAGATAACAATACTTGAACTGTGCTAATTTTGGCTACGGGAGCAAATATTTTAGTGTAATCTATTCTATATGCTTGTGTATATCCCTTCGTCACTAATCTAGCTTTGAATCTCTCAATTGTACCATCTACATTAAATTTCACAGTATACACCCGACATGTTACTGGTTTCTTCTGAACTAGACATCGACAATTTCCTACGGTTCATTCTTTTTGCAAGGATCACATCTCCTCATTCATGGCATCCTTCTACATGAAGTCATTTAAATATTCTTGCACACTATTAGGAATAGATACAATAGATGACTGAATTATAAATGTGATATTTGAGTTATAAATTTTTTAGTTATACATGTAATTACTCATAGGGTATTTGGTTTTACTGGTGAAGTTAGGATCATAAGTAGGCTTAGGGATACCTCTAGTGACACGATCTAGCATAATTCTTTTTTTTTTGTATTAGGTTCTTGAGAGGATGATGTGAGTTGATTTTTAGATGGTTCCATTTTATGGTGACACTTTTACTTAGAATTGGGATTTTAGTAATTTATGGTGAAAACCTAAGGAAGATTCCCACTGGACACGAACTTAACCAAATGGTTAAGTAAGTGTGAATGTTCACTTCACAAAGGCAAGATGAAAATCAATACAAAGTGATAGATGGAATGCAATGTAGAATGGAAATAGCAATAAGGTAAACATCAATGGTGGTAATGACCGAACCAAATGATGAACTATAAGCATTTAGCTAAAGAAAAACAAAGACATATATGAAATGGAAATGAATTGAAAAAAGTGGAAGACGAGTAGTTTATGCAGTGGTTGTGAGAGGGATTCACGCCACTTGGAGTGTGGTAGCCATCAAGATGAGTGAAGGGCTGCCACTTGAGAGTCTCACACCACTCAAGATAAGACCTAACCAAGAGGATTCAAACCTCACAAACTTCTCACACAATTTGTGTAGAGTAACTCTTCTATTCAAAGTTAACATGTAATACATGAAGTAAGGCGAATGGGTGCCTTGGTGGCCAAGAAGGGCAAGGGTAGGATGGGAAATAAGGGAGGGCGGCCTAGGAGGGTTGACTAAGGTCAAAACCGCACCTTTAGGCTCTCCTTCTAGAAACTAGGTCAAAAACCCTAATTTTAGGTGCCTTGTCTTGAAAAAGTGGGCTTGGATAAAGCCCATTTCGCTATGAGCACTCCTATTTATGCTAAAGGCACATAATCTATCCTATATTACTATTTGGACCCCTAAAGAGAGCTCAAATTATTTACAACTTGTTTTATTCTTAAAAAAAAACAGAAGGAAGAACATTTGATGCTCTAGTTTGTGTCCATTTCTCCCTCTAGTGAGGTCTGCTAGATCCTTGGTGAGGTCTTCACTTGATTGATGAGATGGCTTCTCATAGTGTGAATGGTAATGTGGATCTTTGGTCATTTCTTTATTGACTTGGTTTGTATCAGAGGACGATTGGTGCGTATATCATCAACATCAATGAGCAAACCTTCTATCTGAACATCCTCAAATTCTTCCTCATTATGTGGTTGTTGATCAGCATATTGTTTCACACTTTCATCATCTCCTAATATAAATTTGTTACTTCCTTTCTCCAATATAAACTTAGTATCAGCTTCTTGTTGAAAAAAAGTGTGAGCTTCATCATAATTCTCCCCCTAAATTTCTGACTCAGGGGAAAAATATATCAATGTCTCATGAAAACTACATCGTAGTACCTATTTGGTTGTTTTGTGGACTATAACACTAGTGTCCTTTTTGGTAATTGGCATAGCCAAGGAACATACCTTTGAAATCTAGGAGACAACTTACTAATTTGATGCTTTTGTAAGTGAACATAAGCTACACAACCAAAAAGTCCGTGTTAATTCAATAATTCTAGGACTTACTACTACATTTGTAAGTGATTGAAGAAACGCTTTATACTCAAGAGATCTAAACGTTGTTCAATTGATAGTGTATATTGCATATGTGAGAGCTTCTCCCTGATATATTGCTGACATATGAGCTCCAATCAGTGTCGCTCGGACCACCTCTAATAGAAGACAGTTCTTTCGTTCTGCCGCCCCATTCTATTATGGACTATTTGGATAAGATCTCTGATGAACAATTTATTTGGCTACTAAAGAATGTTGAAGTTTTGATTACATATCCTCCATTATCATTGTGCAATACCTAAATTTGTGCTTTATACTAAGTCTCAATCATTTTGCAAAATGTTTGGAATAGTCCTTTAGCTTCACTTTCAAACTGCATTAAACATAACTAAGTGATTCGAGCAAAGTCATTAATAAACGTTATAAATCACATTGAACTACTCAATGTTGAAATCTTAGATGGATCCCATACATCAAAGTGAATGATCATAAAAGGAAAAGAACTTTTATTTGAAATTAAAGGAAAATAAGTTGTGACTCCTTGTAAGCATACACACACATCACAATACAAAGTTGAAGTGTCTAATTGATCAAATACATTTGTAAATAATTTCTTTATGTAATCAAAATATGCATGTCCTAGACGCGTAAGTGTCCCACATGGACTAAAGATAAAATCAATGTATAGTATATAAGTGGGGCAATATTCACCTTACAAACAAATTTTGTGAGGATGAATTAGACTTAAAATCACTTCTTAATAAATCCAACAATAATAAAGTAAGAGTATGATGAAAATTTTGAATTTTTAGTTTGATCCTAGACTCAAGCAGTAACACCTGATGTGATATCTAAAGTTACTTACGGGAATGGTGTTGCTTTGGATTTCTTAGAGAACCATACTCACCCACAATGTGTTGAAGGGATGTGAGTTTATATGTTAAAGATGATCCATATTGTCTAGTGGAAATTGTATTTGAAGTTGATGGAGAGTTAGCCACCCATTATGTCCCATTAGAGTCATATTAAACGCGAATAGTGGTTGTTGAAGTTTAAGATGTTGATGCTCAAACAACTTTTCCCAATATAGATGTTCAATTAGTAAGAAAAACATTTAATATATTTCTTGTATGGCCAAGACAGTTGATTAAGGTAGTTTTAGCGTATACCTAATCATTAAATTATGCTTATTTCTTTTATTAAATTATCTCTAGTAATATTACATTAAAAATATTGAATATATTTCTTGCACGACCAAGCATTTGGTGATAGTTTAGGACATACCAAACTATTAAATAATGTTTATTTGATTTATTAAATTAATTTTATTAATGTTGTATTAAACTTTTTTTATTTCTTAAGATATATTTCCTACTAAATGCATTAGAGTTTTAGGAGAAATTTTATGTTAAATATTTATGTGATATAATTATGAGTAATATAAGTCATGTTTTTAATTAATTATGTTTCATAATATTTAAATAATTATATTTAACATATTTATTTTATTAGTTTAGCTACGTGTGGACATCTGAATATATAATAATAAAAAGTGATGTATTTAAATCTGGTAAGTCTGGATCCATTCAGAAATCTAGAAACACCAAAGTAGAGACTCAATAATACTTGCAAACATATATTGGTGACTCAAGAAGACATATATTTTTTAAAGTCTTAGTTGTCAATAATATTTTATTTTTAGTAATGTTACCTTTATCATTAATTGATTTTTCTCATTGCATGCAGGTCCCATTGGTACTTAATTGTCTTTATACACAAAAGCAATGTTGTCTCATTATGTTCTTTAAATCGCAAACCCAATAATGAAATGAAAAAATTATTACAAAGTCAATTAATTTTAATGCATACACTAATTAGTTGATTTATAAACATAGAAGAGTGACTAAACAAAGACACATATATTTAGCTTCATACATAAATGTGTTATATGTCAATACTTTTTTTTTATTATGTAATAATGTTACTTTTATCACTATTGATTTTTCTCATTGCATGCAAATTTCTTGATGGTTAATTGTTTTTATACATACGGAACTACATTGTTGCGTGATTATGTTTTTTATACTATAAAACCAATAATGACATGAAAAACTTATTATAAGGGTGATTAATTTTAATGCATACACTAATTAGGTGATTTATAATTTTGTAATAAATTTATCTTATTTTCTTCTAATCTTTATTTAATAAATAAGGTAATTCATTTGAATGTGGCTATTGATGATGATGATGAATTGTTAGATTGAGTTCTCCCCTTCAACAACTGCCATACTAGGAATCAAACTCGTGACCTTGATTCTGATACCAATTATTGGATTGATCGCTTACCACTAGGTCAAAAATTGTATGTGATAGTCAAAACACAACTCTCTCTACTTAAATGTGTGGCAACCTGAACATTACAATTTAGTTGTGAATTAACTCATTTGACCTTTGTCATAGGACAATTATTAATGCACCTTGCAACATGAACAACATTTATTTTACCAATATTTAATAAGTTAGGGAAAATTTAAACACCTATGATTTTTATTAAGTGTTGAAAACAACTAAATGTAAAATATGGTCATGCTTTGTATGTAAGATGATAAGTTTCAATTCAATAACAAATAATGTAATACATAAGTGTTTTATCTGTCAGATGATACAACATTGTGTTATATTACTTTACGTCTAATAAAGCATGGATATGCTCATATAGTATGCACATATATTCAAGTTAACCCGTATAATACAAACATCTATATGCTTATTCCATGTTGTAGGGAATATTCATTGCTTTCGGAAATGATTATTTGTTCAAGCACAAGTCACATAAATGATTTCTTGGAATAAGAGGTAAATTTGTTTTTTTCAACAACTGCTTGACATGAGCATTGTCAAGTCTATAAAGACTATATGCTTCATACAACTCTACACTTTAAACAAATTGAAGTAAAGGCATACTGCCCCAATAAGAAATGAGTATATCCACATATGAAGATGTCACATAAAGAAGAAAATAACAATAAATGTTGTATGGAGTGCATGTAATGCATCATTCACAAATAAGTTCATCAGACCTAAGAAAGACATTCAAGTTAACTAAAACTACTTAATAACCATAAATCAATTTACGAAAACTACATTCTTCAATACTTATTTAAAGTTATTCATCATGAAGAAGAAGGAAAGACACATCATTGCAAAGTGCTAAAACACAACTAAAATTTCTACGCCTTTAGAAGCTTCATAGAGAACATTATTTGTCTTCACTTAGTAACCTAAAATCGATAGCATAAACCTTGTATACGTCGAAAGACGCTATCACTCTCTAGTGAGCAACATTGTGATATGTGGATCACTGAATCGATAATTTACTTATCTTATCTAGGAGTGACTGTTTGGCAAAATACTAGTTAATTAGCCAAAGTAGTTGTTGTTTAAATAATACTCAATTTTAGCTAAGAGTGACTAGGTCCTAAGAATACTTGATTTTAGCCAAGAGTGACTATGTTCCAAAGAATACTTGTTTTAGTCAAGAATGACAACAATCCAAACTATATATTAAATGGGCTATAGTCAGGAGTAGCTACAAGCCCAAAAAATACTTAAGGGGTTAGTCAAGAGTGACTATGTTCCCAAAGAATACTCAAGGGAGGTAACCTGAAGTGACTACGATATAAAAAAAAATACTTGTTTGTACTTTGCAGTATTAGTCTACTTAGTAGAACTTAATTTGTTGATTGAGAATTCGATGTAGTCTACTTTATCAAAAGAACCAATATACAACAATCGTGCCTATTCTCTTTCTCTTTATCTCTTTTACTTTGCATTTATACTAATATATATAGAGAGAGTTACTATAAACATTAATCTTTTTAAACAACTGAATTTGTTAAATGAAAGATTACGTCTGTATTTCATTAGACATAATTTTTATTCAAAAATTTGTTGACAATTCGCTTGTTCTATTAAACCAAAGTCTGAAACTCATCATCAAATGATTTTTAGAAATTTTGTCAAACACAATTCAACCCCTATTTTTGTGTTTATCCTACTTTTTCCATAGTAGTATTAGATACTTTAAGTCAAAATACACATTTTAGTACTTAATTGTTTTAAAATAACTAAATATATAATATTTTCTTTGCTAGTTTGGTAACTTATATTTTTTGTTAGTTAAAAAAATAAATATATTAAAAATATATCATTCTAATTTAGTTATAATCATAATCGACTTAAAAGTAACATATATAATGTAAAAAACAAATCATAACTGAGATAGAATGATAAAACTACATTATTATTTAAAGATATATATATATATATATATATATTATATTTTACATTTTCTATATCTATATTTGTATGTTGATTCAATACGTGACATAAAATAGTTAAAATAATAATTTTTGGATGTGGAAATTTCAATTAAAACTACATTATTATTTAAAGACATATATATATATGTATATTTTACATTTTCTATATCTATATTTGTATGTTGATTCAATAAGTGACATAAAATAGTTAAAATAATAATTTTTGAATGTGGAAATTTCAAGCTTGAACTTAGGTGCACAATGAAATTAGTTTCATCTTAAAAAATGAAGTTTAAATACAAATTGACATAATAAAAAAATTACAAAATGTAAAAATTACAAACTAACACTACAATCTTAGAAATGGATCAAAATTTATATAATCTTAACCCTCCACTAAGTAATTCTAGAAGACTATGCACATATATTTTGAGCAATAATTATTTATAAAAATATGTAAATAAGAATTATTTTTAGCAAATTAACATTTGTAAATTTTGATTTTTTTTTTTGTAATTTTGGTTTGAAAAATTTCATAGAAAAAAAGAATTTTAAAAAATAGTGGGAAGAGTTTATATAATTTAAATTATTGATTTCTTAATAATAATTAAAATAATTATAAATAATTATTTAAAGAAAAATAATAATTTATCCAAATAATTTTTTTATAAATAACACTATTTCTTTTTTTATCCTCTATTGTTGTTATCATAATTATTTTAATAATTATTTATGTGTATAACTAAAAATAAATTTTAAAACTGAACAAATAAAAAATTAAAAACTGACTTAAAATATTTTTTTAATATAGGATTTTATTTTACAATTTGACATTTACATTTACTTAATTTATATTTTATTTATAAATAAATAGCTATTAACATTACATTTTTTTAATTCAATACAAAACTAAATAATCACTTCTCTAAATATTTATTTTTCTAATAAATTAACTTTTCATATTTTTAATTTTCCAATTAATTAGTTCATGAAACAATTATTTTTCTAAATAATTATTTTTTAAAATTATAATATTTTTTAATATAACTGGTTTTCTAAATTATTATTTTTTAAATATTATTCCTCAGTATAATTACCTTTTTAAATTTGTATTTTTAAAAAGAAAATATTTTCTTCAATTTTATACAAAATATTTGTTTTAAAAACTATTTACCATCAAAATAATATATTTTATTTTGAAAATTTAAATTATCTTCTCTTTATTTTTAAATAAAAAGAACAGTTCAAAAAATTAATTCTAATTACTTTTTTAGCAAAATTACATTCAATCATATTCAAAATTCAATTTCATGAAAATCAAATTCTTAACTAGTGTAATAAACAGTTAGATAAGTACAATTAAAAAAGGTTATATTTTACTATTTTGGAACAAATTTCTCACAAAGATATAGGGGATTATTTAGGGTTTATTGCTATTCAATCCATAGATAGCTACCATGTCTCAGAGAAATTTTTAAGTGGGTCCCAATGGCACTTGGCTATCTTGTATAAATTGAAGTACCAGTTTCCCTCTCTCTCACACACAAGCCCCTACCAATGTGCACAGCCATCGACACTGAATTCCGCATGTTTCCCGTTTCTGTTCCCAACTCCGGTGGACTATTCGTGAGTCTTTCCGACACCGTTTTTGGCTTTTGGGAGGATCTCCGGGACCCGTCGGAGAATTCATCCATCTACGGCGACCTTCTTGATGAGGACGATGGCAATCTTTGTTCTATGGAAAACAATCACAAAGCTTTCTGGGAAGAACAATACCACCTTCTCCAGGTATAATTTCATTCACAGCAACTCCAATCACTCAAAGGATTTCTTTTCCCATAATTTATGCTATCTCTGTCATATGGTTTACTTGGTTTCCATCACATATTTTCTATTTATCTTTTCCATTTTTCTTACTATATTGCGCAACCATCAACTCATGAGGATTTATCCATCAAAATTAATCATTGATTCTGAATCCTGATTAATTATGTCCAAAGAGTTTGCATAAATGTGAAGAAAATATTTCATCTTACTGATTTTGTACCTTGTTAGCTAGATCCAGACTAAAAATTCTAAAATAGTATGAGACCATTTTAGCGATTATTATATTGGATCACCAGTGTATAAGTACGTCCATTTCTATAAATTTAAAAACTTACTGTGTTGGTATCTAAGTACTGCAGAACAGAAGTAACATAATATCAAAATATAATATATGAATTTATATATCATATAATTATAAATTATATAAATTCACAGTAATTATACGTGTGTTGGATACACTATTTTAGAGAGATTGTTCGAACCTCATATATCACCCAAAATTTTATGTATATATATATATACACACTTGGAGAAGCAATTATGAAGTTTATGACATTATTTTTTTCCATTTTTATAGGCAAGTTTATACAGAAGTAGCTCAATTGAGACAAGAGTTGGGCAAGCTACAAGGGAAGCTCTGAAAGAGTTAAATATGTGGGATATGCAGTGCCTTTGCCGGAGAGAATTGAATGTTAAGAGCTGTCTGAATTGTTTGAGGAGGGAAATATGTGATCGTTTGTTGAACCTTGGTTACAATTCTGCTATTTGCACATCTAAATGGAGGACTTCCTCGGAAATCCAAATATCAGGTATACACTATCATGAAAAATCTTTGGTTAAACTACACTTTTTCATCTTAAATTTTGCCTCTTTTGTCTTTTAACTATAAAATGTTTCACTACTTTCACTTATAAAGTATTTTTATAGCTAATTGTTCTTTCTACTTTTCCACTAACTGTGTTAGATGATTTTGGCTGTCACTGTACTGTGACAAAGGCTCTCTTATAGTGTTAATTAATCAAGCAAATTTGGTTATGAAAACGAAATAATACTTTTAATAATATTAATTATGTCTAGAAATAATTTGTAATGTTTGAAACAAACTTATTGTGAGAACTGAGGCTCTGCATATTTTATGGAAAATTTTCAAGTGGGGCTTATTTTTTATACCAGAAACAAACCAAAGAGATTAATTAAGGAGGAAATTTTAAATTTTAAAAAATCAACCAAAACAATGTTGTATTTTACCCAAAAAAAAAAATCATTCCATGAGCATGATAATAGTAAATTCATTTCAGAGAAAGTGAATCTGTGAGTAATTTCTATTGCTAACTTATATGTGGGGGCAGGTCTCAGGGATAGACAATGTGTTCATTACATGTTTCCAATGTGACTTGGATTATTTAAATTGTAAAGATAAAAACATGGTCATAGGTGGGACAGGTCTGAAAGACACAGCCAGAAGTTTGTGTTAAATATTAAATGAACTTCAAATAATGAAGTTGGTTTTTAATATTATTGATCGTAATCTTTTCAGGGGAGCATAGTTATCTGGAAGTGATGGACAACTCAAACACAAAAAGAGAAGTAACAAAAGTGGTAATTGAATTGAATTTTCGAGCAGAATTTGAGATGGCACGTGCTAGTGAAGAGTACAACAGATTAATTACTAGGTTACCAGAGGTGTTTGTTGGAAAAGCAGAGAGGTTACGAGTCATAATTAATATTATGTGCTCAGCTGCAAAAAAAAATATGAAGGAAAAGAAAATGCACTTAGGACCTTGGAGGAAACAAAGGTACATGCAAGCAAAGTGGCTTGGTATGACAGATAGAGACATGACAGTGCCACTTCCCACTGTTTACAAATCACGACCACGAAAATATAAGGCTTCAATGCTCACTTGCGATTTAGTAGAAAATATTCCTGGGCATCACTGTGTTGTACTTTGCTGAGTTTGTGTTATTGGAGATGATGAACAATTTTCCCCCACTTGAATCATTTTCATAGCATAGCATATATGGTTATGGCCACGTTTGTTGTGAAATCAAACAAGGTTTCATTTGAGGACAGTGAAATCACACTTGGAAGTATATCATGGAAGCTAAAGATTAAGTTTTTTCTGTCAAACCATTGATATTGAAAACTTCCTCATTATTTCTCAAGTTTAATCATAATCATCGATATTAACATCAAATTTGAATTACAAAAGAATTTGGACAATCTTTTATGCACACGTCTTTGAAGAATATATGATAAAACTTACAGTTGTTGTTTTACATTAAAAGATTTTTAAGTTGTTTAAAATTTTTATTTTTAATTAGAATTAAATGTGTTTTTCGTCTGTATTATAATTTAAAATTGTTTTTTTTTTATTTCAAATTTTACAAAATCGAAATGTTTGTAAAATATAAAAAATTGAAACGAGTCTGTCAGAATAGACGACTGTAATATTTTTTTATGTGAATATTAAACTATATTATAATATTAAAACGTTAATACAGATCATCTGAGTTATAAATCATTGTCATGTTATCATTTCTATTTTATAATATTTGTTCACCTTAATTTTAAAACAAGAACTAAAACATATTTAATCTTTATAATTATAATTAAACATAACAAATAGCTTTCATAAAAAAGGAATTTAAATTTAGAACCACAGTACATAAATATCTAATTTTTTATTTTACCTATTTTCATTGAATTTTATATTCCTGGACGCTGAACAAAGTTTTCTCTCAATGAAAAGTATTACATTATTAATATTACTAATATTATTAATATTATTAAAAAATTAATATTATTAATATTATTAATAAAATTAATATTATTAATATTATTAATAAAATTAATCTTATTAATATTATTAATGTTATTAATAAAATTAATCTTATTAATATTATTAATGTTATTAATATTATTAATGTTATTAATATTATTAATGTTATTAATATTATAAATGTTATTAATATTATTAATTTTATTAATATTATAAATGTTATAAATACTATTAAATATTATTAATATTGCTAAATACTATTAATATTATAAGTAGTGTTAATATTATTAATATTATAAATAATACTACGATATTAATATTATTTATATTATTATTACTAATATTATTAATTTTATTCATATTATCAATATC
>Ga0123342_1005459_pt1 | contig 18406 bp, 6 predicted proteins | sample Turbeawhitnodule_FD_89960 | JGI IMG/M metagenome (GOLD analysis project Ga0123342, IMG submission 89960) | Root nodule microbial communities of legume samples collected from Mexico - Turtle bean Mexico white nodule | ecosystem: Host-associated > Plants > Roots > Nodule | place: Mexico: Nepantla...
AAAAAAAAAAAAAAAAAAAAAAAAAAAAAAAAAAAAAAAAAAAAAAAAAAAAAAAAAAAAAAAAAAAAAAAATAAAAAAAAAAAAAAAAATAATAAAAAAAAAAATAATATAATATAAAAAAAAAAAAAAAAAAAAAAAAAAAATAAAAAATATATATATATATATATATATATATATATATATATATATATATATATATATATATATTTGAGAGAAAAAAATTGCGGGACACAGCTTAAAGAAAAATTTGCTGGAAGAAAATATTAAAATTTATAATAAAAGAAAAAAGTTGATAAATGTACATCATTCACAATTAGTGAGAGATAATTCTTTAATATAAAAAAATATATGAGAATTGTGAATAAAGTGAGTATAACAATTGTTTTTAATCAATTAAAAAACTGAGTTGTAATGTGAATTTAGATGTGAAATATTAGCACCTTGACATATTAAACTTTATTTCCAGTAATAAACAATTCACACTAACACCATATAGTTAAGAACACCTGTTATTTTATGTTTGATTCATCTAATATTCAAGAAAGAAATAATGAAGTTTTGTTATATGATTATAGGATACTTCAGAAAGAAATTCATCCCATACCATACTACTAATTTTCTAAATTTGAAATCACACATTAAAGAGAATGGCACAGTTTTTTGGATTTCTTCTAACCATTGTGCATTATTAATGTCACATAATTTGATTTCCTGCACGGTTGATTCTCTTGCAGTCTATGAAGGGATTGGACTATATATGAAGTGTTCTATAAATTTCTTGTGTGAAATGCTTACCAAGTGTTTGATGTAATGTGGCTTTATGAATCAGGCTGAAACCAACCGAAGATTAGAGAATATTCTCAGAAACGCATCCATGAAGGATAAGACAGTGATAATCACCACTTTGAACGATGCATGGGCAGAGCCAGGTTCCATATTTGACCTCTTTCTTGAGAGTTTTCGCGTAGGGAACCAGACACAGAGGCTTTTAAACCACTTGGTGGTAATAACGTATGACCCAAAGACACATGCTCGTTGCCTTGCCAGACACAATTTTTGTTACCAAGTTGATACCAAAGAGGGAAATTTCACTGGTGAAATGTTTTACATGTCCCCAAACTACCTACAACTGATTTGGGGTAGAGCTAAATTCCTTGGTTCTGTCCTTGAGATGGGATACAACTTTCTGTTCACGGTATATACACACACATTCATTGTGCATACATTTCTTTTGAAAGAAAAAGCTTCTTAAGAATTTTCAGTGTTGAATGTTTTGATGACCCTTTTGATTTGATGATTGTTTTGGTTTGTAGGATACTGATATAATGTGGCTTAGAGATCCCTTCGGCCTATTTTACGAAGATGCAGATTTCCAAATAGCTTGTGATTTCTTCAATGGGAACTCCTCTGACATAAGCAACTTTCCAAATGGAGGGTTTAAGTATATGAGATCGAATGAGAGAACAATATGGTTCATAAAGTTCTGGATTAACGCTAGGATTTACTTCCCAGGATTTGGAGAGCAAGCAGTGTTCAACATGGTCAAACTGCACCCTTTGATTGCTCACATGAAGGTGAAGATCAGGTTCCTTAGCACTAAGTACTTTGGAGGGTTTTGTGAACCCAGCAAGGACCTCAACCAGGTCTCAACAATGCATGCCAATTGCTGTATTGGCATAGAAAACAAAGTCAATGATCTCAAAATTCTGCTTGAAGATTGGAAGAGGTATATGGCATTATCTGACAATGATCGACAACACTTAAATTTTTCTTGGACAGTGCCACAACGTTGCGGGTAATCTCAATTACTTTTCTTAATCATTCTTATGTTTGTGCATGATACATGAGTTATTTTGGAGTACCTGCATTAAACATTATGAATGAACATGGTTTTGTGTGTGTTGTATAATGTGTGCATTGTTGTTGACATGATGCAGTCCAACTCCTATACCAGTAGACCCCATACCAGTAGATCCCATACCAGTGCAGAAGGAACCACAATAAACAAAGGTTGTGTGATCACACTTGTTGCTCACATTTTATAGGTAGAACATCAAATAATAAATAGTTTTTTTAAAATATTATTTACAATGTTATATTTTATTACATGAATATGAACAAAAATAAATGTTACATTTGAATAGGAGTTTAATGTTTGGATATGCTGACATTTGAGAGATGAAAGAGCCCTAGAGAGGTGAAAAAGATGAACTTCATGCCTCATTACTAGAAAAATTTGAAAACTTCTCTACTTTTGCACAATAAGATTATGTATATGATGTATAATGTATATTGGGTTTTCTGTTGTAATGGACAAATTTTGTTTTGAGACTCTTTTTTCTTTCAATTGTGTTTTACAACCCCTTTAATAATAAAATATTATATTTAACTGATAAAAATAAATATAAATAAAATTTTAAAATAAAATAATATAATTGGGTTTTGAATCTTCTGATAATTCTATTCCGGGCCCTGCCCAATTTCAGTCTTACTTATTTTTCAGACATTTCATGTTGGGCCTCAGTTGCTTTTATAAATAGGGAATTGCTTCCTGCACCATATGACTGCACTCAATCACAGGGAAAATATCGAAAATACCCTTAAGAAAATGGAGTACATATAAAATTACATTATGGATCCCCTTTTCCAGAACACAATAATCTCTTTCAGATAATTTTTTCCAGAATGTATTATTTACAGTTCCAGATTTTTTTATCCGAAATGGAATTTTGATTTTTTTTTTCGAATTTTTATATCCAAAACACAAAAACCTCTTTTGGATTTTTTTTTCCAAAATGCATTATTTTCAATTCTGGATTTTTATTTCCAGAATAAAGAGTATTTTCGGAATTTTTAAAATTATGTTGGGTGGAGGTTCAAAAGTGTTGGGTGCAGGACCATTTGCCTTATAAATAAATGAGCCCAAAATAGTAATTTAAATAACATGCAATTGTCATTTAAATCTTCAAATGTTAATATTTTTTCGTAAAATATTAATTTTTAGAAATATTAAATTTTGAACAGATTTTAAAATGTATACTCTAGAAGTTTCAAAAATTCAATTCGTTTTGTATGGTATACTTTAAAAAAACTGTTAAAATTTCAAAAATTTCAATTGGTTTTGACTTATGAGTCCCTAAATAATTTTCTCATACAATAAAACCTCTCCTAATACGTACCATCATTTAACTACTCTCGCCATTCTTCATTAATCACCACTACCAATAAAAAATCAAAATGAATTGAAACCTAGCCCTCAAATCTCCACCATTATCACTCACCACCACACCATACCCACAACCTAATATCTTCAAATTACATCATTTTTCCACAATTTTCCTTCCATGTTATGAAAAAATAAAAAACTTTCATTCTTTTTAGTATTTTTTTTTCATGTTTTCAAATTACACAATCCCAAAGGAGGGGATAGAGAAAGAGTGATGAGAACTTTGGATATATAAAAATGATTGTTTGAAAATATTTTAAATGCACCAAAAAGACTAAGATGTAAAATAATGAATTGTGTAAAGATCCACATACCCATGTATTTAAATATCATTTCAATATGACTCACTTGAAAGTATCATATACTACAAGAAAATTATTAAATAATAACTAATTTAGATAAAAAATAATAATTAGTCATTATATTGATTAAGTTAGATGTTATTTTACGGAGTAAAAAATATTTAGTATCGAAAGTAATTGATGGAGGATCATCTAGTCACTACGTTTTCTATGGTTTTGTAAAAATTGTATAAAGGAGTATAGGCTTTATTTGGATCTTATTTGGGATTGTACCTGGACCATGTATTGAGCTTATTTTCATGGGTCATGTATTGAGCCAATTAGAGTATGGTGTAAATAGGAGAAAAAAGTCTAACGAGTTGCAATTGGGCCTCCTAGACCTAATGCAACTTTGTACCATCTAGGATGCAAAAATAAATTACTAAAGTGCAAATAGAAAGCATAGAGTGGCAAGGAAAACATGAAGGTTCATATGTAATTCCCTCGATGGAGAGGATTATCTACAAGTAGAGGAGGACACTTGTCAACATTTGATAAGATTTACTCTAATGAGAGGAAGTCAATTATCACCATGGGAGTGGAGAATTCTCTCAAGGTTAAAACTTGCACCTTGACTCTACCCTTAGCACTGTGAATACAAGTGTTAGCCCTCTTGTAAATGAGTTTATAATTGATTAAAAAATGTTGTCCAAAGTTATGCACATTTTGTCTTCTTTGCTCACTTACTAGTTTTTATGTCTAGCTTAGAATCTCTTGAGAGTTGGCCTAACCTCTTCTAAGCATTTATATTCACTAACCAAATTTATCTTTTCACATTCAGTTTCTTCATCCATTTAATCCACAAAAAACATACATTAAACCATAAGATATCAAACATTACAAAGAATTACATGGAATCAACGTAGGACTACATCAATAATTTCTATTATTAATAAAAAAAAATTATAAAGTAATTTCTAAGCAGAACGAACATTTTGTCAATAATAACTCTTTTAAATAATGTTCATTTTTATAAAGTATCAATAAACAAAATTATTTCATTTAATTAATCATATTAACTTTCAAACTTTAATATATAATTATTTAAATATTAAAAAATTGTATCACATTTAATAATCGTATCCAACTATCATAAAACATAAAGTATATATACTAGTGGTCTCTTAAGAAGAATAAAAGGATGTTTACAAAAACAAATAAAAACGTTGACATCATAAAGAATCAAAGATACTGAAGCAGCCACCTTGAACTGCTTATGTTTGAATCATCACCAAACAAACATACCCCAAAAAGAAAGAAAAAACTATCAAACGTGACTCATCCAAGGGATAACCATGAACCAACTAGTGCCTTCTCAATTTTATAACATTCTTTGATAATGATATTTCACTTTAAATATTACTGAAGTTGTATTCATCATTCCTACAATTAATGAACTTTAAATTTTCGAATACTATTTCTTTCTTGTTATAACATGTGTTTCGGATATTCTTTAAATAATACTTTATATGTAAATTTTCATCATAATAAAAATCTTCTTTCATATATAAATATAAGGAAGAAGTTACTTACATGTAACTTATACTTACTCTTATTTTAATCATTTCTTTTTTTATATAAATAACTATAATGAGCAGTTAAAGGATAGAATGAAATAACTCTATATGTTTGGTACTAGATTTTTTTTTTCATATTCAAAAATCATATCATTAGGAATTATAAATTCTAACAATTATGATTTTTAGTAGTCAAAGAATTCTATTTGAATAATTAGGAATTTGTTGAAAATACTTATAAAAAGTTTTCATAAATCATATAACAACATGTTATTTTTATTAAAGTAGTTAATTTATTACCATATTTTAATGAGAAAAAGTGATATTTTTTCATTAAAATTTTATATCAACTAAGATAAGTTACATCTATATCTCCACAATAATTCTTTTTATCAAACTTGACTATTAAAATATTTTTTCAAGAAACATTGAAATTTTTTCTTTTATAATGATATTTTTTCAAAAGTAAATCAAACATAAAAAATTGTGTTAAATCTCACAAAACTAAATTTCTTTCTACTAAATGTCTCTTAGGAGTAACCATTTACTCTATCTATATTATTACATTATTAATAATTTTATAAAAAAATTAAAAAGTATTAATATATACAAATAGAATATGAAATAATTATTTACTAGTATAAAAAAGTATATGCATATATATATTTATATATGTGTGTGAAAAAATTCAATCAAACAATAAATTTTATGAAAACATGATTTAATTAAATTATTAAATAGTGTAATATGACACAAATCTCTAAAACTCCAATTAATTAATGAAAGTATCGGAGATCCAACATGATAAAGACATTTCATAATATATAGGTGAGTGCAAATCTCATAAGTTAATTTTATAAAGTTGAGTCTGATTTAATTCACTTCTGAATATGATATCATAGTCATTTAAAATTTATCCTAATGAGAGTTTGTTGGCCTTATGAGATCACCCGTTATTAGGTTACTATCGGACTATCCATAAAATATAGTTACATTCATTTTATAAATCGTTTTATAGTTGAGTTAAAAAGGCTATTTACTTAAAAGGACTAACTAATGCATATTGATTTAAGATGTAAACCTATAACTTTGTTTAAATGAACTTTAATGTGTGATAAAAAAAAAAGGATAGTTGTGAAGTTACAATAAATTATGGTTCCTATTAGAATTTATAAGTGGTTCTAGATATAGTTACGTAATTAAGTATGAGTTTCACCGTGATTAAGACAAGAAGCACATTTTTCTGTTGTGGTCACTAGTGTTATGATTAAGAGGTATAATCTCCATTAAGACCACCTTATTTGAATGTATGAACATTGCCTAGGAATAAACAAATGAAACACTTTAGGATTGTTATCTTACTCATATACCAACTCTGAGTTTTTTAGCTTAATAAATTGAAAAGATGGAACAATAATGGAATTATAATGGACTTGCATAACACGTCCTTTGGCACTATAATTAATTAGTGTAGGCATTCCACCATTGCATGCATGAGTGCCCAACAAATCATCACTTCGTCACTCACTCTTCAACGTAACTTTGCACCAAATCATCATTAGAGTGACAAAGAAAAACAAATCTTGTTCATTTTGCTTATTTCTAGAATCCCTTCATCTATAAAATTACTATACTATATTAATTAACTTTTCGTGCAAATATGGGTGTAATAATATCACTCAAGGTAATTACGTAAAAATTAATATGAATCAAATAACGTTTTGTTGGAGATCTCACATCGACTAGAGATTAAAGCCGCCTTTCATATTATATAAGTGGGTGCAAACCTCATCTCATTGAGTCTGTTTTATGGGATTGAGTTAGTTCGAGCCTATCCTAGCAAATGTTTGTGTTGGGTCTATCATGTCACCCGCTATCGGACCACCCATAATATATAGTCTCACGTACGAGTTGACAGTTTCGACGTGAGGGGAGTGTGTTGGAGATCCCACATCGACTAGAGATTAGAGTCGCCTTTCATAGTATATAAGTGGGTGCAAACCTCACCTCATTAAGCCGGTTTTATGGGGTTGAGTTAGACTTAAAGTCCACTTTATAATACGTTTTATATCAATTTAAATTTTAATTCATATAAGAAAAGAGGACTTTTTATATTGATAGATAAGAAAACATATACTACATTAATTCTCTTTAAAGCTAATTACCTTTTATATTGGTCCATGGACCATGATTTTAGGTTAAGAATCTCTCCTTTGAATAATTGGGAGGTTGAGATGAAATGTTGTATTTGGTGAATTTCTCCTAACAAAAATAATCATACTAACTATATGACACTATATGGTGCAAGAATCCTTATGTTGGTACCGTAATAGGAAAATTTTGATAGTAGGATCAAAATTATTTTAGAATATCATAAATAAAGTCAAATTGATACAAAATAAGATGAGAGCTTTCATGAGCAAGTAGAAGTCTAGTGTTGATCAAAGAAAACAACCTTTAGAGTTTGTAGTTGAAGACCATGTGTTTCTACAAGTTACACATTAAGTTAAGAAAGTTAACTAATAAAGTTTTTTAGTTTGTTTTTGTGTTTTTTTCAGTTTGTATTTTCTTTATCCCTCTGTTTGGTCCTTTTATATAATGTACCCTTGTAATTAGTAAATACACTGAATTATAGATTTTCTTTTCTTTCTCAGTTCATTACCATTATGTTCTTCTTTTTCGTTTAGGATTCATTCGCTGCTGAAGACACGTTCTTCGTAGTGCTTCTTCACCACGATTGGGCAAAGCAATCACGTGCACCATCATCTTCCTCAAGGCGTTTCTTCACTGCTGTTTGGCTCAACCTTATTATTAACTTTTAAATTTATTATCTCATTTCGAATTCTCGAAAATATCTATGTAATAAGTTTATGAACTAACTTATCACAATTTTTGACAAACCTAGTAATTTTTTCATATGTCTTAATTGAGGAAGCACACACTAGATTTCAGTCACATCATAGAGTCTAATGTGATTCAAATTACGTAATATTATATGGTTAATAGTTTAATATAATTATATTTTATTAATCTAACTATTAAATATAATTTCACGTAATCTTTAATTTTTCATTAATAAAACACAAAACACATGGTAAGAAAACGTGTCATTACATGAAAAATAACATAAAATAAAATAAAAAAACAAAAATATGGGACTAAACCAAACTCATGAAAAAAAAAAACTATAAATAAAACCTAAGCAATTACATTGAGAATTTAAATAAATTGAAATAAATTAAATAAAGACAACAAGGCAAACAAAAAAGTCCTTCTCTAATCCGTAGTTCCCATAAAGTTAATAAAAATGAGCGATTGAATCTAAAAAATTCAATTAAATTAATCTTCGTTTTCATTCGGCAATAATAATGAAATCTTATGATATTGATGCACGTCATTACCATTACTTTTTTTTGAGTTAACCTATTTTGAAGGTCATCTTATTAACTTTCACTTCAACTTTAAAAACAAGAGGTAGTTCATCAGTTTCCCTTATTGATTTCTCCTTATCCATCTTTTTAACCCAACTTAGAGACAAAATTGACTTTTTCTAAGAAAATATCAAACCCTAAACCCTAAAATATCAGTAAAAAAACTATAAAGTTTGGAATACTTAAAAGTTTTTTTAAGTATTGAAATGTTAATCGACACATGATGAATCATACGATGAAGGTTAGACTTCAATTATAGAGAATCAACATTTTTTTATACCATGATAGCAAAACAAAATCCTAACTCATTATAATATCCTAGTTATAAATTATTTAATTAAGTTAAGGAAAATATTATTTTAACAATTACAACCAGTTTATATCTATAATTTGTTCTATCTCTTCACCTTCACGTGTTTATCAATGAACACTCTTAACTTAAAACTTATTTGGTAAAAAGAATTAACTTATAACTTACATCTTTTCATACCTTTTATCATCATTTCTATTTTAAGATGTTTCTTTTCTTTCACCTTCTTTAATCACTTGCATGCTATCATGTCTTATTACTTTAATAAACTTTTCTAAAAGTTCTTTTAAAATGTATTAAAAATAGAAAATCACAATTATCTAACAAAATACTTTTCCATAAATATATATAACACATCCTTTTCTACAATTTTATATTTATAATTTATATTTGTAACATTATACTATTTAACCATCTAATTAATTCATAGTTTCGTGAAAGGTATATCTGAAAATTGATGTGGAATGAGAAATTGCTTCACAACCCATATGAAGTTGAAATGCATGTTCAGTGTTCATAGTTCTGAGGAGTCTCTAGAAACAGAATATTTACCTTCATTTGAGCAAGAACAGAAGAAAGTGAAATAAAGGCTCTTTTGGCAGTAACCAAAAAATAGAGTTTTACACCAAATCTTAAAGAATGCGAAAATGTGTAAAACACGAAAGAAAGATTCATGTTAAAAACTGCTCTTTTAATTGCTTCATGATTTTTAGGATTATAACTTCACCAAACCTTTTCCTTTTGTATCAATTCATTGCTAAGAAAATCAGAACTATGAGTAGGAAATAAATGGGATATTTTCTTTTCGTACAGAGAAATAAATACAGATTAGGTTAGTTCATTTATTGAATATATGTATGGTTATTATTTTAAAATTTATTATAAATTTTGAATCATTTAAAATATATAATATATTGTCATTATTATGGATTCCAGATAAGAGATTGTCTTATTTTAATGAGACTGAACCTTATCTAATATGAAATTAAATCTATTCTCAAATACACAAAGAATAAAGTGAGTTGAGTTATATTTTTTTTTCACTTAATTAAAATCAATTCGGATAATATATTTATAAGTTTTAAATGTAATCATTTTAACTTAATCCGACTACATATATAATAAAATTAGTAATTATTTTATTATTTTATTTTAAAAAAATTATTTTATCATATAAATATTCCTATTACATTACAAAAAAAATGTGATAAGTTTTTTAATGATAAAACCCAATTGCTCAACCAATTATAATTGAATTGGTTAAGTTACTAAATAAAAATAAACTCAATCTAATCTAATCTAATTAAATTAAATTTAAAATTAAACTAAATTTGAAACAATGCAACCACTTCCACATTAAGATTATATATAATTTTATCACAATATCTTGGTTAATTTTTTATTTATTGAAAAAATATTGTAAAAGAGTTTTCATTTTTTTTTATCGTAGACTACAGTTTTAATAATTTAAGAGATGATTATTTAAATGTGTATAAAAATATGACAGTAATTTTAAACAAGCCTGCTAGGAATATTTTACAAATAACAACTATGCCGTAGATAACTTATATATTAGTAAGTTTTTTATATAAATATAACTATTCATAAATCAAGAAAAATTTAAAAATATAAATAAAATAATTTAAATATAAAATTATTAAATAAATAAATAATATAATCACGTATTTTATGAAGGAACAAAATATAAAAAAAAAATATTATCATATTAGCAATTAAAGGTACATCTTAAAGAGTGTTTAAATTGAATATAAATCATGAAAACAATTTACGTAGATGAGTTATTAAATAGTGCGTCAAAATCTAAATTTATGGAATCTAAATAACAAGTGCGATGTGGGACTAGTAACAAGTTACCTCAACAATTTAAATATGCAGTGAAGATGGTTTGTTTCATGGGCAAGATATCAGCCATTTTTTCAGTATCTCAAGAACAGCTTCTCAATTTTCTAGCCCTGCTTCCACTCGTTTCATTCAAAAGGTGTGAGTGAGATAGATCTCACACCAAGACTTCTGTTCTCAGAACCCTTTAATGTGTTATTTTTTACACTCAGTTATTCAAATGCATGCTTGTTATATATATACATATTATTCAGGATCATGTGTTGAACTATCACTAACTCTCTGCTTTTGATTAGCTCTCCACATAAAAGATTAATCAGCAATGAAAGCATAGTCTCTCACCATGGTTTCCAGTTATTTTTCTTCTTCATTCTTCCACCAACCACCACAAATGTGAATACTGGGCCCCAGATCCATCCATTACCATTACCAATAATTCATCAATCTTCCATCACTTTGTTCCACATTATCCCACCAATAAATTCTATATGCTAGGTGCTGTTTTGTTATCATACGTGTGTCATCAAAATTTTGGAATCTGGTATATTCTATTTGGCATCCCCTCCACTACCACTCCCATTCACCCCAAACACAGTGCATGCACCAAACTGTTTCACTGGCCAAACACTAGGCTCATATTTTCCAAACCAACATTTTATTTATTATATACACAAAAAGGGGGGTTTGATGTGTTAGATTAGATGTCTTGTCACCCTATAATATTTTAATGAAACCTCAGTATAGAGTAAGGTCAGCAACAAAATATATGTGTGTATGCGTGTATATATACATGTGAATATACTAACATTTGGAGCAAGGTAGCAACTGATAAGTTTCCCTTTACTTTGATTTGTAGGAACCATGATGGAAGAGGAGCAAAAGCTGGTTAAGGGGGGCACAAATTTGGAGGGGAGTGAGGCCAAACTTGAGCTCACTGTGGATGAGGTGGTGGAGGAATATGTGGGGTCCCTGGGGTTCTCTCAGCTGGTGCATGTGCTCTTGGTGTCATTGGCATGGATATTTGATGCTCAGAGTACTTTGGTGACAATCTTCAGTGATGCTCAACCTTCTGCTTGGAGGTGCAAAAGTGGATTTTGTAACAACAGCAGCAGCAGCAGCAGCACTGGTTCTGTATGTGAGTTGGTACCAGGGACTTGGGAATGGGTTGGTGGCCATACCAGTTCCATCATAGCAGAGTGGAATCTTATATGTGATAGAAGGTTTCTTGCTGCTGTGCCTGCTTCAGTCTACTTCCTTGGCTCTCTCATAGGTACATACTCCTTGTTCTCTTGTTCTGAAAGCAATGATGGTATCATTCTATCTAATAACTATCTAATACATTTGTTTCTTGAATCAAAAGGATGAGTTTCATTTCTTTTAACAAGCCTCATTATTCATAATTTTGTTGTGAATCTCATTAAATATCAAGTAATGATACATATTGCATTTTGTTTTGTTTCATAGCAGTAACATGCTCTTTAGTCTAATTAGCTCAAATTTTTTGATGCACAAAATGGATGAGTTTAACTTCTTTTTACAAGTCTCATTCAGTTTTGTATACCTACTAGTCATGGTAAATTGAATGTTAAACATTATGCTGACAATTTTTCTTTGTTACCCTTCATGTACTACTCTCAACCATGTGCACTCTCTGCCCCACTCACCAGAACGTTTTCTTTTTATCAATCTGTCTTGCAGTATTAGTTTGTATAAGGGTTGCTTTCTTCTTTTTTAGAACTCTTTTAATCAGTTCCAACTTTAGCCATAATTTAGTAAAAAAACAGAGAGTACACGCAACTGTATTAGATAAATAGTTGTAAACCATTTATATATGTCAAAACTCTGCAAAATGTATTTAATATGATGATGGCCCAGCAAATATTTATGGATAAATTTAGTGGATGAAAAGTTATGAGTGGTTGTCTTTGTAGTGGACGTTTGTGCTCAGAATAAAAAGTTCTATATTGTGAAAAATTGAAAATCACTATACTAACTATTATAACTTCTAAAATAATATTTTTCCTTCCCAGTGTCATTTTCCTGCAGTTTTCCTACAAAACATGACCATTTAACTATTTTTTATATAAACATAGATTCAATTTTTCTGAGAGAAAAAAAAAAGCATTTCAGTTCATTTTTTTCACTTCAGGCCATGTCCTATACAAAGGCTATGGCTCTAGTTACTTTACCTGCGTACTCTAAAACGAATGATAACATTTTTCTCTCTCCCATGATTTAACCTTTTTGTCCTGTGAAACCAAGTCTCTATAACCATATATCATATTCTGGGAGAAAGTTACAAAACTAATGAGAAAATATTCTAGGCAAAGACATCATAAAAAGTTCTATACTATTAATTATCTAAGAACATATTGATGTATATACATATTAAAAGGTGTACTTGATTGAAGGTATAATTTTTGTATACTGTCACATATATGAAACTCTAACTAAATTTGCTAATGGTAACACCAATAACAATCATCTACATGCACTTGTTGCAGGGTCTGGTGTGTATGGCCACCTATCTGATACATGGTTAGGAAGAAAAAGATCAGTGCAACTTTCCTGCATCTTAACTTCCATCACAGCCTTTGCCACCTCTCTTTCTCCAAACATTTGGACCTATGCCTTCTTCAGGTTTACCAATGGCTTTGCAAGGTCAGGAATTGGCATATGCTGCCTTGTGCTCACCACAGAATCAGTAGGCCGCAAGTGGCGTGGCCAAGTGGGCCAATACGGTTTTTTCTTCTTCACAATAGGCTTCCTCACACTCCCCCTTGTGGCCTATCCAACCAGAACACATTGGAGGAGCTTGTACAAACTCTTGTCCCTTCTTCCACTAGCATACTCTGTCTTAATCCTTCCTTTGGTCTCAGAATCCCCACGTTGGCTCCTCATAAGAGGGAGAACCAAAGAGGCCCTTCAGGTTTTGGACAGGTTTGCAAGACTCAATGGGAAGCAAAAACTCCCCACCAACCTCACTTTAACCAATCCTAGTGGATCTTCAAATGTTGCACCATGCACTACTAGTGAAGGTGGTGAAAGAACTCCAAACAATAAAGAAAACCTTTGGACCACAAAATGGGCAGCCATAAGAATGGTCACTGTTATGTTAGCTGGCTTTGGAGTTGGCTTTGTTTACTATGGAGTTCAACTCAATGTAGAAAACTTGAACTTCAACCTTTATGTCTCAGTAGCACTGAATGCACTAATGGAGATTCCTGCTGTGGTGATTGGTACCTTTCTCCTGGGGTTTACTAATAGACGTTTGTTGTTATCTGTGTCCTCTTACATAGCTGCAGTGTCCTCTATCCTATGCACATTTTTTTCACACAGAGGAAAAACATCAAAAGTACACAGCAATCATGGAGGTAGCTGGGCCCAGTTGATCATTGAAGCAATTGGATTCATGGGGGCTTCCACAACATTTGATATTTTGTACATATATTGTGTGGAACTTTTTCCTACCAATGTCAGGAACTTTGCTGTGTCAATGTTGCGCCAGGCCATAATGTTGGGGGCTTCTGTGGCCCCTTTGCTGGTTGTGCTGGGCCGTTTGAGCCCATCTCTTTCTTTCTTTGTCTTTGGAGCCTTTTCAATTTCTAGTGGAGTTTTGAGCCTTTGGCTACCTGAGACAAGAAATGCTCCTCTCTATGAGACTTTGAAACAGCAAGAGGAGGAAGAGAAACACAATTGGGTGTCTCATAATGATTGTGCCCTTGAGCTAGGACAATAGCTCAAGAACCTCTTCATGTTAATTTATATACACTATTAATCTAAAGTATTTTTGTGCATGTATCTGATAAGATTTAACCATTTTATCATGCCATCATAATCTGATGTGCTGATATAAGGTAAAGTCTTGTTAGATATCTGCATGGAAAATATTTTACATTGAAAATGTATATAAGTTAAACTCTTGTAGAAATAGGGTAGAAGGGTCCATGGATGGAGTCAGGAGCAATGAAAATCACAGTGTAGAAGTGGCCTCATGTTGTGTTCTGGTGTAATTGCTATCATAACTGTAGCATCTGATGAGTAATGTATTCTTATAAAGTGTGTAGTATATCATAAGATCTGTTTGAATGTTGTTGTTTTTACACACTTTAACATTTATCACATTTATATTTTTATGTCTTCCAATTAACCAAATTTGTTAAAAGATTCACACATTCATGTATCAATTTTGTTATTTTAAATCTAAGATAAACTAATTTTGGACCGGTTGTACAGAAGATAAAGTATTATAGATAATAGTCATGTGATGAAAGTAGAACTTATCATTTCTACGCTAGAAAGACACTCTTTTTACTACATTGATACATTGATTTTTTTTTATGAGAATGGCGGAAATGTAGACCATATGTATGTATTAATAGAAAAATCATAATTAATTCTCTCACATTTGTAGTCTAACAATTTTATCATGTTAAGAATTTTTCAATTTTAGAAGTAAAACTTATGAGATTTAATCCATAAAATATCTTTATTATAAAAGTAGTATTATAATATTTGTTTATCTCATTGTATGATAATAACTTTTAATCTCATTTAAATAGATAGAATATAATATCTCTCTAACCTTTTACTAGGATTTCTAGTTTAACACTTTGGTGGATATCAATTCTTTCATTTATTTATTTTCTATGTTGTTTTTCTCACTTATTCGCTTTCTTTCTCATAAATTCTCGTTATATAGAGAGTCACTTTCTTAGATTGAGTTTGTTGGACCAACTATGCCACTTATTATTGGTTCTCCTCAATTTTCATACGTGTGTTGAAAATTCTACATTAACTAGAAATTAAACTAAATAATATTATTAATAATAATATATAAGTGGAAAACAAATTCTACCTTATTAAATAAATTTTATCATGAGGATTACATGTTTGATGTAATTAATTATCATTATAACTAATGGTTATATTATTGTGTGATGATTTGAAAAGTTGATTTCTTGGAAAAAAAAATTAAATACATTTTATTTAAAAATACATTATTGACATAATGTATCATTAGAGTCGTTATTGTTATTAATATTTGAAGTAGAAGGGTGAACAAGACTTATGCAGTATATCTCTCCAAATGTAAGTTATTTATATTGAGTTTCAATTCATACTTTACAAATTTATATATAAACTTTGTAATATTTGTATCTTATTTGTTTCTCGTTTTAATTAAAAAGAGGATTCATGTGAACATTGGACGATGATGTGATAGATGAGAGTCTTCTTATTTTGTATATTATTGATTCATGGATGAATGTAATGTAAACATTATAAACATATATGCACTAACATTTTAAAAATATAAATGATTTATTGTATGATAATAAAGATTTATTATATGATAAAATCAACATTAATACATTTCATATGTTTTAATTGTTTCAAGATCCAACCTTATTTTTAAATGATGATATATTACATATGTAAAAATATTTAATAGTCCGGTTTTAGTTTTTTTTTTATAATATGAAATATTTTAAGCTATAATAAACATTTTAGTACTTAAAATTAGTTTGAAATAGTTAAGTATATTATGTTTAATTTACCATTTTGTTTTGTTTGTCTAACAAGTTTAGGTTAGTTAAAAAAAAGTTCATCTATAGAACTAAGAAGAATTTCTCTCGAATAATATTTAAATCTTAACTTGATATTTCTCGTGCTCTTTGCATTTTGGAATGTCCTCAATAAAAATGGAAAGTGTACTGGTAAAAGATGAAGTCAATGTTCGATATTTAGAGTTATAAGTATTAGAAAGTGAAAAATGTACTTTTGATGGTGTTATAGAACCTATCGAAAATACGGTTTATGTTAGACCCAAATTATCTTTTTTTTTTAGATTAATTACTAACAATGTAGATTGATTAAATTCTTTAATAATCCTTTTTGTGTTATTAAAATGTGTTATGATTTCGACTAGATGTATTCAGAGACTAACTATGCTAAGCTTGGATTATGTCTCTCGACCTTTGATGTTTACGTGTTGGGAATCTCTCATTAATTAATAGGAGACAATGATTCATGAATCTTGGTAATTGATCCATTAATTATATTCAATGAAGGACATTGCAAAGTCTTAGAATTATACGCTTTTTGAAAACTATGAAGTTCAACCTAAAAGGTTGAAGATAAGTATCTTAAAAATGTGACAAATATTATTTATCCGTTATCTCTTTATGAATAAGTTTTTCTCTCCTTCTCTATATAAAACCATATTAAAGTAATCAAATTTAAGTTCAATTTAACCTCACAGAACAATTGACTCATAAAAGTTAAAGTTATCCCCACTCATATACTATAATATACTATAATTTGAACTAATCTCTAACCAATTGAGATCTTCAACGAAACTAAATATACGAGTCACTTATTCGTATATCTATCTATTCTTAAGTCTCCATCTTATCTCAAAAGTATCTATTTTCTTTTCTTTCGTACTCAACTTTTTCTATGTAACTAAATGAATTAAACATATATAATTATTAAAATATCATGAATAAAAATAGGACTTAAGTTATTCACAATTTGTTAAAACATGTCTAATATATAATTTGCCCCATGATTTCTGATGCATTCAGTAGAAAAATGTATAATGAGTTATCCACTCCAAAAACACGTTGTTATCTAATTATATTCCAAGTTCTCCGCTTCAACAATGGTTAGAAGTTAACTTGTAAAATAATCTTTGGTTTTTATCATAATTATTATCTCTAACATATCCCCAGTTAGGGTACAACTCGTGTCTGATAACATCCTAAATAATAAACAAAATATTAATTCATTATTTAAAATAATAAACACAATTTAAACGTTTAATGTGTTAATCGGTTTTTATTTTTACATTTTTTTTATTTCTAAATGAGTGTGCTTCTTTTTCTTTTTTTTTTTTTTTTTCTATAACTCTTTTTTCATTTTTCCTTACCTGAAAACAAACAAGATATTCAAAAATAGAGAATGAAATTATTTAAATTAAGAGAAAGATATTAAAAAAATGAAAAAAAATTAAGTGATTGTATGTAATTGAGTTGAAATAATAATATATAATTTATAATCATATATTTTAAGTGATTACTAATTCAATTTCCTTCATATATTATCAAATTGATTACAAAAATTTTACTTTTTTATTTTTCCTTTCTCAATCCAAACAACATTACTTTTTATTATCATTCTCTTTCCTTTTTTTTCTCTCTTTTCAATCCAAAATAAAGCATTTGACATGGTGTTTAATTTGTTACAGATAAAATAAATATAGAATAAAACAAATTGAAAACGCTACAGTATTATGTTAATAAAATATATAGACAATTTTGTTCTTTTATTTATCATTTAATAATATTATTTTAATTATTTATTTTATTACAATAAAAAAATAAAATTTAATAAAAACTTAATAACATGATTAAGTATGTTTTTTTTCTAATATATTATTTATTATATTTTAATAAATTAAGTTATACAACGTAAATATTTTAAATATTAATAAAGTATTTATAATATAATTCATTTAATCAATTATATAATTTTTTTATTAATACTAGCGGGGCACACATGCGCTTTCGCGCATGTGTATCTGCATATTTTTTTTATTTTTTATTTTTATATAATTAAATATAAAATTTAATCAAATTAAATAATATATTATTATTTGTGTTAATTTTTTATTACTTATATTTATATTTATTTTTAATTAAATATGTTTAAAATAAGA
>Ga0123342_1005460_pt1 | contig 18400 bp, 9 predicted proteins | sample Turbeawhitnodule_FD_89960 | JGI IMG/M metagenome (GOLD analysis project Ga0123342, IMG submission 89960) | Root nodule microbial communities of legume samples collected from Mexico - Turtle bean Mexico white nodule | ecosystem: Host-associated > Plants > Roots > Nodule | place: Mexico: Nepantla...
AGATATGTGTTTATTTTTTTATATATATATATATAAAAAAAAAAAAGAGATTATAGAATTATTTTATATATATATATATATATATATATATATATATATATATATATATATATATATAAAAGAGGGTGTAAACCTCATTCTCATAAATCGATTTTATGGAGTTGAGTTAGGTTTAAAGTTCACTTCGTAATATGGTATCAGAACTATTTAGTGTTGGTCTTAGCAGATTACTCACTATCGGGCCGTTATCAGACCACTCATAATATGTTATCCCACGCACGAGCTGTCATGCTCGGCGTGAGGGGTGTGTTGAAAATCCTACATTGACTAGAGATTGAAGTATTTCATTGTATACAAGTGGGTGCAAACCTCACATCCATAAGCCGGTTTTATGGAGTTGAAGTTGAGTTAGACTTAAAGTTCACTTTGTAATATGAAACACGAATAAATTTATAATAAGATATTAGACACATGAATTTTATGAAAAAATAAAATGATCATTGGTAAAAATATATTTTATAAATCTTCTATAAAAATGGTAAGAAATGAGTTATTTTCAAATGAATTTTTAAAAGTTTTATAAAATATTTACAGAAAAAAATTCACCAAATATGAAATATTACAGTAATGATATTTGCTTAGAAGACAAGAGTAGCTTCTAGAATGATGGATAGAATCATCACTTTCTTTTTCAAATTTAGTTTTTGTTAAACAATTATTAAAAGTGATAATTGCCTCTTTTTCATTATTAATTTAAGTAAATAAACTACTCTAATAGTTAATACCAAGTTTAAGTTTATTTATTTAATTAACAAATGAGATGGAACATTTATTTGTTTAACTCGTTTATATTACAAATGGGAAGAATCTAATATTGTAGTAATTTACTGAAGTAGTCAAGTCGTAGATGAAACTAATTTTCAAACTTTTTTTTACTCTACCATATTTCCAAAATCTATATTTCAAACTTTACTTTGATTTTTAACAATTTGGAAACAAAATACCTTAACTTAAATCACTCGTATTCTTCTTGGATAAGATCACTTCTTTTTGCTAACCACTCACATATTTATACTCAAATATCCTTTTATATTTATATTTTTTTTTCTAAAAGATTATTTGCTTTGAGTTACTTGTATTAAGATTTATTATTTTATTTTACAGATTTGTTTTAGATTACATATTTATTTTAGTTGTTTTTGAAATAAAATTATTCTATATTTATATAAGACGAATATATTCCAATTTATTTATTGATAATTGTATTTTAAATTTTTTTTTATCGGTAAAATTTGTCTAAATCTAGTTGACATCCTATTTACCACTATACTTATAATTTTTAGAATTTTAGTTTTCAAAATGTTTAATAACTAAATTTCAAACCTAAGTTTTGAAAATTTTCAAAACTTCATATTTTCTTTCTACGAATTAATATTTTAAAAAATATGTCTTTGATAATTTTTTTAGGGTTATATATGTTTTTTCGTTTTTTTCCAAACTTTAGACCAAATACTTGTAATATGGAAATAATTATAATGGATTATTTTGTATGCGAAATGATTGTTAGTTTTTTTCAAAGATTAATAGTTTTTTTTTTCAAAATTCGTTGTTATTTTGATTGCAAACTGATGACTATATGTCTTTGATAAATTTGTCTTTGATTAATATTTAAAAAAATATGTCTTTGATAAAAATTTTAAGGTTATATATGTTTTTTCGTCCCTGTATTATAACAAAAAATTGGTTTTGTTTTTGGTCAAAACTTTAGACCAAATACTTGTAATATGGAAATAATTATAATTGATTATTTTGTATGCGAAATGATCGATAGTTTTTTTCAAAGATTAATAGTTTTTTTCTTGTTCAAAATTTATTGTTATTTTGATAGCAAACTAATGACTACTTCAACTACTTTTAATTGGTTAATGAAATGTAATTTCAAATTGAACCAATTTTATATATAAAATGATTTATTCCAATCATTTTCATATTACAAATACTTAGATGGTACAAAATTTGAATCAGACAAAAAACCAATTTTATATTATATTACAAGGATGAAGAACATATTTAACATTTTTTTAATAAGGAGAAAAATGGAAAGAAACGAATAAGGAAAAGAAAAAATAAATCTTCCTTATCTTTATGATCCATAGTGATGACCTTATTTTTTTTTTTTTACATGTTACCTCTCTTTTGTTAAACATTTTTTTTAAGGAGTTACGTGACTCTTATACAACTTTATGGATTTTTCTAAGATATAATAAGAAAATTGAATACATCATGAGCCAATCATATAAGACTTCATGAAATTATCTTCAACTTAAAACTCAAAAGTGATGGATGTATTAATTTTTTTTCTTATATATTACTTAATCTTTATTTCTAATCATTATTATGAGATTTTAAACTTATAATTGAATTTCTAAACAATCTCATCCATTTTCAAATGAGTTTTCCAAAATATTTCAACTTTCTAAAAAGTCCATTCCAAATTTAATGGTAGCAAAAAAAAAAAAAAAACACGTTAGCCCATTTAGTGAAGGGTGTTTCTTCACACAGTTATTAAATTTCTTCTTGCACCCCATCAATTATAAAAAACTATTTTCTCTGTTTAAGAATGACTTCCAAATTATATTTTTTGAAACTTTTCCGGAACATACTTTTCAAAATTCATGAAAAGTTCTAAAAATCATTTGTCTCAATAGTATTTTTGAAATAAATTTTATGGAACTTATATAATATGTTGTGGGATGTGTTTTTCTAAATGTGTTCCAAAAAAGAACTTTCCAGAAAGAAGATGAATCAGATGGAATAATTTGGTCAGTGGACCTTCTACATGTTATTCTATTTTAATTTTGTATTAGGTTACGCCATTCTACTCTACTTTTGGTCCATCTACGCCACTGCTACTTCTAGCCGCCAAACTCATTAAGCCCAACTATCCATGGATTCATTTTCGCAATTACTTTGTGTTCCAGAAAAAAGTTAGATAAGAATTGGGTTTGCATATCCAAAATCCGTACAAATTTTTATTACATAAAGTACTGAGGTAAAATTCAATTTTTCTCATTGCCATCAGCATAGCAATGTTTGATATATTTTTAACATGTCAAATACGATTTGGTGGAGTTTCCAAACACGCGGTGGAAGACTAAACGCGCGTTTTGAAAGGGCCTTGTTTGCGTAATAGCCTCCATCTAAAAGCGTATCTACAACGACGTTTTCGTTTTGAAAGTACTAGACTGGAAGAATTTATGCATAGTTTTGACCAAGACAAAGCCACAAATAGTGAGTGACACAAGTGTTGAAATTGACCTTAACCAGCATGTGCTCAAATTGACTTTAACAAACCCTATGACTCAAACGCATTAATTCCAACTAAAGACTGCAAACTAAATCACTTTTAAACTCTTTTTCTCTACCACCAATGCTTTGACTGAAAACGCGGATTCACACTCAATAATTCTACTACTAAATTCTATAATCAGACATGTGCCATTCAAAACCATCACTGTGCCACTTATACGTGCTTAGCTTCTTTTTGCTTACAACACATTCTCTTTAATATATACCACATCAAAATATTTTATATACTTAAGTTAAATTTATAAAATATTGAGTCATAATCTTTTAATATATATTTAGATTATAAATTTTATCAAGTGGAATTAAACTTAAAATTCATTTTTTAATAATTATTATATATAAAAAAATATTTTTAGATATTCCATGCCGTTACAATGAATCTAGTGTGAAAGAGTTACATGATGTTTGCACTCGTTTCTTGGTAGCAGCTCTTGTAGAATAATTTTTCACCTGGCTTAATTATTGCAGTCACATATTCATGTGAACAGTGTTCTAAAACCTGAAGTGGTGATTGAACAAAATATACTTGTTGAAAGTTTTAGTTGTTTGGACAAGAGATTTAGTCATTTGGGTGCAAGCTGTGTTTTTGAGGATGCAATTAGCACCGGATTAGACGGTATTAATGTAAGTTGGTCCTATATTATATAGTTGTTCCTTTATACATTTCAGTTGACCTTTTATTTTATTCAGTTAAGTGTCAAAAACATCATTACCCAAAATGAAAATATATGGTTGACGTGAATAGAGTGAGAAAGAACTGGTTTATATTATTGAATACATTGGATGAAGTATTGATAGGTCTTTGAAGGTGGATTTATTGGAAAGATCACAAATATAAGAAATTGATAACATCTCTAATTAAAAACTTTAAGATAATAAATTTATGTATTTTCTTTTTTAATTAAGAATTTAGTCACTAAAACAAACTTGACTATGATATAGTGCTGTCATGGGCCTATCCTGTGGAGTTAGGGAGGCCCATGACTTGAATCTTTATTTGAGAGGAGATAAAACTCAACACTAACTAAAGTTCTTAAATTAATGTGTTTATATATTTTTTTACTCAAATTTTCTTATTATTCAACTTTCTTAACTTTCTAATTTTGTTTTAATGTATAACTTAAATTCAACAAAGGTGTCAAAAAACTACTTCTCCCTCTTGTGTAAATCATTCAACACAAAACACTATGCCATGTCATGTCGGCAACTTCTAATCTCTCTTTCACATATTTCACTCCTCCTTCCATTCACTACCACAACATTTATTTACTCATTTGTAATTTTTTTTAATTTTTTTATATCACTTGCATTAATAAGGAAAAAAATATATCAAACTGATAAGATTTTTCATCTCGCATGTCGTATTTAATAAGTTTTACATGTCATTTTAAATTTTAATATTAAGATAAAAACGTCTTAAGAAAAGTATGATAAGGGTAGAAGTATTCAAAGTAAAAATTAATATTGCTTTGATTTTATAAAATCTTATTGTTGACTTCATAAAAATAATAAGCAAATGTATGTTTCTATCCTCTATGATTTTTATGTGATATATAATATAATTATGGTAGTCTATTAGGTTGTGTTGGAGTATAGGGTTGGGTGGGTTTAAATCCCTCCTTTGTTGAGATGAGTGGGGAATAGTATATAGCTTCATACTTTTTAATATATTTTATTATTTGGTCAAGTTTATTGAGACACATGAAATTGTGTATATATTAACTATTTTTTTAATAAAATTCATTTAAAAATCTATCGCTTTCAAAACTTTAATAAAAATAATAATATATAAGATGCATGAGTGAAGGTTTTGGTGTGACCTGTGAGAGAAAGTGACGCAAAAGGAGGGAAATTTCCTTAGATGAAGTTCAACGTAGCAAAACCATATAAACTGGAATGTATAAAGTATCTTACGAGGTAAAGCACGAAAATGGTGAAATTTGCTTCTGAACGTATTTTAAAACAATATATGCAAATAGTAATTCGTGTTTGTAATTACACCTTTACAAAAAAAAGTGGAAAATTTAAGTACGATTTTTTTTCCTTATAATTTAATCTAAAAGTCGTGTTTTTGAAATGATTTTAGGATTTTATCTATTTTTGTCTTTAGAAAAATACTTGATTATAAATATGATTTTAGTGTAAATTAATAATTATTTTTGTGTGTGATTTTCAATCTTCTCATCATTATCAAAATTTAGTCCACTTAATTAAAAAACACACTAAAATTATAAAGAAAAGTCCACAATTATATTGTCCATTCAAAGTTCTAGAAACAAAACTCCTTTCTTAAGAACCCATTGACTTCTCGGTTTTCTTGGTCTTTTTTCTTGGATTGGACTTTCGGTCTACTGTTCCTTTGATTTGGGATTGGGCTTAGATGTTTGATAAACTCACTTATCTGGATTGGGTCCACTGGTCTCTCGACCTTTGATCTCGATCTCCTCCCTCAGGTGAGTGTGTGTACCTACAAGACGCTCCGATGCCAAAGTCAGAAACAATTTTATAAAGTTATCAAGATAAATTCACCTTCCTTACCTCTTGGGTTGACCATTTATTTATAATGGTCTATTATTGGACTTAGAAGTTACTTGAGCCTTTTCCTTTTGTACCTAATATTAATTACCTAATAATTTATTGAAACTTTTACTTCATAGTAGAGAATTTTGTTTGATGTGTTAGTTGCTTCGCTTCTATTTTATGAAAAATAAATAAATAAATTAAGCTAATAAATATTACATGAAATTAAATGTAAAATGTTTAGTGAAACTAAAACATATGTTTAAAACCTAATGTGCTAGTTTTTTTCTCCACTTTCTTCTTTGCATAAATAAATAATACAAGAACATTATTAAATATCAACTAATTCAGAGACAAAAAATAATTAGTTATTATATTGATTAAGTTAGATATCATTATTTAAAATAGTTTCTATTATTAATACAAATTTATAAAGTAGTTTATAAATTGCTATCTAACATTAACTACTAAGGTTTTTGGTACTAATTATTTTAGATTCTAAATTAGTCTTTAATTATAAATTAGTGATTAATTTAAAATCTAAAATAGTTAGTAGCTAAAATCTTCGAGGTAATGTTAGATATCAATTAGAAACTACTTTATAATTTTTTGTTAATAATATAAATCACTTTAGATACCAATAATTGTTTAGTTTATAAAATAGTATCTAACTTATTCATCATAATAAATAATTATTTTTGGCTTCTAAAATTAGTTGTTATTTAATGATTTTTTTTAGTGAAACAATATTTTTCTTCGATCAGTGTGATTTGTTATACGTGATGGGCATTTTTGTCCTATTGGGTTGTATTACTGTCTTCATTGGAGTTAGTTGCCTAAATATCCCTTTTGTTTTTGAAATTAATATCGTGATTTTTTTTGGGAATCTCAATCACGACAATGCATGATGGTATCTATTGGATTGTTGTTGCTTATCCTTGATATTGAAATAATCTTATTTAAATGTATTAAATTTTTGAATATTAAAATTAACTATTAAAATTAATTTAATCTAATAAATGAGTGTTAATTATATGTTTAAAATTGAAATTTAAAATTTAGGAATAATAAAAATGATAGGGACTAAACTGACTTAGTTTTAAGTCCTTAGTTTGTTTATAATTTTAGAGACTAAATTATAGATAATTTATAAATATTTAGAAAAATTGTAGGGAAAAAAGAAGTTTAGATTGATTGAGGAGTAAGATCTATTGTAATATGTTTGGGGTAATATTTTATGTTTTTATTATTCTAATTTGATTTACATTAAATATTATGCATGCACGCATTGAGCTAACCTTAGTTTTCGTTTGAGATTTATTTCAAATGGTTAAACATTAATAATTTATATTGAATTTTGAATTGTCTGATTAGATAATTTGTGAAAATTATTTTTCATAATTTGATAATACGTACACATTGTAAGTCAATGCTGAAAATTGATAATTTTTTTGTTCAAACCATTTCGTGTTTTTCGCCGGGTGCATATTTAAATATGGTGCTTTGTAACCACTTTCATTTTGTGTACTTTAGAAACCAAATGTTGTTGAAATTTTATCAAATTTAAGATAATAGATTTTGTCTCTACGTGTTACGAAATTATGGAAAATATTTTCCGAATGGGTAAGGCCTCACATGTAATTACAAAAGTGATAATTTAATATTGCATGGTTGATGATGATGGAGTTTGTAAGGTACATAGTTATGGAGAGAAGTTAGATGAATGCACGTCATGTTAGAGAAAAGTATGAAAAAAGAGTTGATGAGTTCTTGCAATTTGCTTGCCAAAATGGAAAACCTCTCAATAGGACATTAAATTTTCCTTACATTCGTTGTCTTAATCATATATGTTGAGATTTAGGGGAAATGCGTGATCACCTTTTCGTCTTTGTTATAATTAAGATTTATACAACATGAACTTGACACGTAAAAATATTAAACATTCCTACTGTGTTAGGAACAACAATATTTTTTAAAGAAATGATGATTGTCATGTGTTGATACAACAACTTTTGTCTATGATTATTCACGACATCTTACGTGCTTCTGTTAGAGGTGTTATAAAATGATTGTGTTTGTTCTTCAATGTCATTTGTAAGAAAGTAATAGATTCTTAAATGTTTGAGGAGTTGAAAAATGAAGCAATCACAATCTTGTGTTAATTGGAAATGTATTTCGGGCCTTCATTTTTTGATATCATGGTGCATTTGATAGTTCATTTGGTGAGAGAGATTTAATTGTGTGACCCAATTTATTTGAGATGGATGTACCCTATTAAGAGATAAATGAAGATCTTAAAAGGATATGTCAAGAATCAGTATGTCCATAAGCTTCAATTATCGAGCGGGACATTGCGGAAGAAGCCATTTAGTTATATTTGGGGTATATGCCAAATTGTGAACCAATTAATAGGAATTCCAAAGACTCAACATGATGGAAAATGTTAAGGTAAGAGTACTGAAAATGTGAAGATTACAAATGTAATTCGAAAAGAGTGCACAAAACATATTTGTGCATATCAAACAATATTGATGAGGTTATCCCCTATATTCGCAACATAAAATGAATTATATTTTACCTTTATGAGTATTGTGTAATAACATGAGTGAATTTGGATCTCTAATGATCAATCTTCATTGTTCTAAGAAGACATCCAACAACTAAGAGAACAATAGATAACTTTCCTCCTTCATGATAGATAATATAGTTTATTTGTTTAGAAAATTGTTAGTTAGATTACACAATTTTTCACTACAAGAAAATCATGAAATAGAAACCAATTTTAGAGACAAAAAATAATTAGTTGCCATAGTGACTAAATTAAAGACCATTTAGGGAGTAAATAAATTTTTGGTTTCTAAATTAGTTTCTATTATTGTTAAATAGTTTTTAAATTGATATCTAATTAGCTACCAAGGTTTTAACTACCAATCATTTAGTTTCTAAATTTGGTAGCAAAAACTTTGGTTGTTAATTAGATAGCAATTTAGAAACTATTTAACAATAATAGAAACTAATTTAGAAACCAATTTTTTTTTTTAGTTTCTAAAATGGTTTCTAATTTAATTACTATTGCAACTAATTATTTTGGTTTTTAAAAAATGGTTTATATTTGATGATTTTCTTCTAGTGTTTATAGAATTTTTGTTCAAATGTCTAGCTTATATTGTATGTAATGATTATTGGAAATACTTTTGATTTGAAGCCAAAACCGATTTAATTGTTTTAAAATGTTCAAAATTTACGTTCACCCAACACAAATTGTTATAAGTTTTAAACATTTTTTTTTCTATTTCATATTTATGTCTGTTGCATTAATATTTGACATAAATGTAAAGTTTTTACATAAAGGATTAAGTTAGATGTAAATTATCACTCATATCCATAACGAACTCTTAATTAATGTAAAAAAAATCATAACTATCCAACATAAAAAACTTATTTTTGTTAGTTGTAAATAAATTATTTGATTATGTGTGATGCTCCTATGACTTAATTATCCTATATTAAAAAAAAATGAATAATAAGTATTGACATAAATATTATATGCATAACATTATATACTTACTTCATGATCAGTATCTAATATTTTTTGAAATGATATATGTATTTCATTGAATATGTATTATGTATTTTTAAGCAAATAACTATTTTTCTATAACTCATTTTGTTTTAAACTAAACCATCATGGCAAATGTTAAATATTTCAATCCATTGATATTTTGGTCAATATTGTATTTTAGTCCTCGTATGTTTTTATGAAGTTCACTAGGTTTAATAGATTTATTGGAATAGTTTGTTGAAGACAGAATTTTCTCATCACTCAATTAATTTTATGGTTGTGATCAATTAAAACAAGTGAAGTATAAGTGGTTTGTCATATGAAAAATTCAAAACTCCAAAATGACTAAACATGGTGTTGGTATAACGAGAAAACTTAACTATTTATTTAATTCTCTAATTAAAAGTTATAGTTCCAATTGTAATTAGACAACAACCAACACAATTAATTAGTATATATAATAATTATGTGGCACACTTGGAAAGGGTAGAATGGGACCGAAGTATATAATAATAGAAAAAAAATGGCAGAGTGGCCAACACCATAACCCTAGCTCATAAACTTTGTACCATGCTAAAGCTAATCCAATCTAATCATCATCTCTTTCTGTGAACAAATGGCAAGTTGCTGTGACCCATTCATTATTCCTTGCTTTACAACACCAAATGATCAATACTACTTCTAGGTTTTCTTTTCATTGCTTTATTCCACAACAGGGAATAAAATCCTCCACCATCTCCCACTCCTACACAAAAATGTCACAACAAGTTCAAGGGAAATTACGAAAACTATTTATCAATTCATATTTATTTTCACTGCATAATAATCTATTGGTTTCATATAGTCAAGCCAAATTTACACTGAGATTAACTAGATTTAAATGATAATTATATAATAGTTTCCGTGACTACTACTTCTATTTTTTAATACATATGTTTAAAAAAATACTATAATTAGTAGAAATATAGAATATCATTAAGCTATCATTATTGTCTCATTAAACTGTATGAAATAAACATATTTTAGTTTATTTGAATTGAATATAAAGGAAAACAACAATGTAGAACACGTAATTAATGACACACATACACTCTCCCAATATTTTTTACATTACTAATAGAATTAGTAACAAATATGACAGAAAGAGTAACATGTTCAACATAAAACAACTTTATAGATTAAAAATGTTTAGAAATAAAAAAAAAGGTTTTTACTCATTTTTTATCGTAAAGAAGGAATATAATAAAATAAAGATTAAGGAATGTCTACACCCTTATGTAAAATATGTTGAGATTAATATGTTCCATCCTTTAAAAAACAATTTCATAATTAAAAAATATTTATATTTATTTTTAAGTATACATCAAAATAGAGAATTTACAAAAACACGCGATTAATTTGTCTATAGGACAATCCAAATACTAATCCAAAAAGATATTGCAAAAAAAAAGTAGAGAATTGTCTCCGTTATATTTACAATAAAAAAATCTCAAAATCAAACCAAAAAAAAATTGATTCAAGCTGTTGCACAATTTCATGTTAGACTCAATTTTTACGGAGTACTCCAAAAGAATCTAATACACTATAAAAAAATTATGTAATAAAAATTAGATTTAGAGACAAAAAATAATTAGTTGCTATAGTGACTAAATTAAATATTAAAAACAATTTTGGTTTCTAAATTAGTTGCTATTATCGTTAAATGATTTTTAAATTGGTATCTAATTAATAACCAGAGATTTTGCTACCAAATTTAGAATCTAAATAATTGGTAGTTAAAACTTTGGTAGCTAATTAAATACCAATTTAGAAACTATTTAACAATAATAAAAACTAATTTAGAATTTTTTTTTAGTTTTTAAAATGATCTCTAATTTAGTCACTATAGCAACTCATTATTTTTGGTTTCTAAAATTGGTTTCCATTTCATGATTTCCTTGTAGTGATATCATGACATTCCAAAAAAACTTGATATATAGAAACTTAGCATTGTCGAATTTAAGGAACCCTGTCTGAAAAGAAATTCCCCACCACTATAAAAGAAACTTCCCACCAATAAAAAGTTATGTTGACCCTTTGCATGACTACAACAAAAATGGTAAAATTTTGAAGGCAATTAGCTCCTCCCAAAAGAGACAATTCTTGGTCAAACATTCCACTGTGAGAACCCATGTACCTGCACAAACAAAAAACCACGAATCTCCCAGCTCGTGGTAACATCAAAGGTGTAGAATGTAAGAGAACAAAAGAAATTTATTTTATTATGCTCTTCAAGCACATTATGGGATTGATACACCAATCAAAATAAGAAAATAAAGCAAAATTTTCTTTCTCCATAATTCATGACCAAGTTTTCAATTGGGTAAGTGTAAATTTTTTGATTGGGTCAACAATAGCATATTATTCTGGTGTCTCCAAATTTCCTCTAAAATGGTTACCCACATACAATCCTAGGCTTTATTATCAATCTCAAAATTGAAAATTGTTTCAAATGTTGCTTTGGTTCACGGTATAGTAAGTGACTTCTCCAATCCAACTATAGTATATGTTCCAAACTGTCGTAGCAGTCTTACAAGTGAGGAATATATGACTTACATTTTCATCTCCCTTTTCGCACATACTATAGGCTACCTGATCTAGCTATATCCCTCTTCTGCATAAATTAACTTTTGTAGCCACCTTGTTATTTATCACTCTCCAAACTAACACTTGTGCTGAGGCGAGAGCTTTCATCCCTTAGAACTTTCATATAAGACCCGACCTTTCCTAATTGCATATGTTATAAGCCATTTGTACTGTGCAAGTTTGTGTCTTATGTTCCTTCCATAACCATTTATCTTCCTCATCCCTACAAAGATATATCCTCTATATGTCGTGCATCAAGATACCTATTTGTTCGTTTTTCCATTCAAACCTTCTTCTCCAATCTAGTGATCATATCCAACAATTGTTTTTCCAGAATCCAAATTGATTTAACCTTTCCTCCTTACAACTAGATATTCCATATAATCTATGGTATTTAACCTTGAGAGGTATATTTCCAACCCATATATCGTCCTAGAAGTTGATATTTTTTTCCATCTCCTACTCTCCACTCAATTTTGTCTTCAAAATAGTTTTCTCAATCCTCCAACGCAACTAATCTTCTTATATCCCTCTATCATAAAGATTCAGACTTAATCACCAATGTGTTCCTTAAATTCCTCTATCTACACTTTGACTCTATTATTTCCTTCTAGAAACCTTCTTTTTCCATTCCATATAATATATAAAATCTCTTCTCATTGAATCATATATTTTTCATAATCTACCTCTAAAAAATATCACTTTGTTTTTCCTCTTAATCTCCTCCAAGGTTTCATTTGCCACAAACACACTATCTAGTAATATCTCTCCTCTAAAAAAGTTTATTATCTATAATCTATAACCTTGTGCACCTTTCTTAGTCTATGTGAAATATTCTTTAATAAAATCTTGTATATCTTACTAGAGATATAGGACGAAATTCATTTAAATCTTGAGGACAAAATGTTTTGGGAACAAGAGTTAAAAAGGAAGTATGTGCTCTAGCAGGCCACCATCCACTGTTTGGTATTGTATTAACCACATCAACTTTAATATCCTCCCAAAATCCTCTGAAGAAACCAAAATTATACCTATCTAGACCTGGACTTTTCCTACTTTCGCAGTTCCAAACTACAACATTTGTTTCTTATTCCTCTATATTTGCAATCAACATCTCATTATCTGCATCAGTAGATTAAAATCCTATTTTGTCAAGCTTAATGAATAATCAACATCTCATTCTCCATCTAATGATGTGATGATTTTTTATTTATTTATTTTGCCATGAATAATCCTCTATCTATATATCTTTCATCATAAAAGCCAAATCTCATAGAGTAGAACTGTATGATTTACGCAAACAATTAAGATAAGCATGAAATAGGGCAATTAATTATTAATTAGAGAGTTAATTAACTTCGCATCGCAGAGGTCACTATGCACGTGTTTGACCCCAAAAACTGTTTCCACGTACAAATAATATCAACTGAAAGACTTTTACAAACCATCCCATACGGCTTCGTTGATTATTTACAACTACCACCATCCGAATTTTTATTTATATAATTGTATTTTAAATTCAAATAAAGAATCCATATTTCTTAACACTTTTATTTATTCTACTTTTCATTTTTTTGTGTGGTTTGAGATGCGCCGTGTCGACGGAATTTAAATAGCACAAGTTGGAGACTATTAGATGCACGCAAAAATCCAAATGGATATTTGTTTCCCACCACAGTTCAACTCAACAACGACCATTTATTCATTACCTTTTTACTTATTTAATTTCAATCAAATCATGTAGTTATATATTATGTTTATTTTGACCCAATTGAATTCTAAACTTAACATATCCTGTTTATGGTTTGTCTATATTTATATTGGTAGATTATTTCATAAATTATTCTATCGAATTCATAACCCTAAAATACTATTATTTTTTGAAGTATCCCATACCAATGCGCAGAGAATACGTTTTGTACTGTTAGATTTAGGCTCGGTGCTTCTAGTTTTGGAACCGGGTTTTATGACAAATTATTATTGCATAATCGATTATACAAAGGGTCTAGGATATCTTAAATTATTTATTTATTTTGTTTTTGTTGCAAAAAAAATGTTTGAGAATAATCAAGCCCTTTTGAAAACATTTGCTTAAATTTACAAAGACTTTTTTTAAATAAACTACTTTTATGTACCTATTTGTAGCTTATGATTATTTTTAGGTTTAATATTTTAGTTCATCTCATTATTAATGTGTTGGTTTGAATTTTCTCGTATTACTTTTTAAGTTCTCAATTAGTTTTCTTTATTTAATATAGTAACTGATTTTCTTTTACAATTATAATAAAAATAATTCTCGAAATCTCTAATTTTTTTTTTATCAATAATAAAAAAGAAATAAAAAAAATATCTAATACAAGAATTTCTCATAAAATTACTCATTCTGTATTATTCTCGCTCAAATACACTTAACTAGACTTTGATGAAATTCAGTACATCAGTGATGGATTCGTTTTTAACACCACATCAATGGATGATGTTTTTTTATTGACAACGTGAATCGACAACATTATCTCTCCCTACGTCCTCTTTGTTAATTACTCTGGGTCTTATGGGTGGTGCTCATGCTTGGTTATGGGTTTTGCTCATTTTGAACCTTTGCATGTATAAATGTTTTCACGTGCACGTTGTAAGAAGTAGAATAAGAACTTTGTTATGGTTATGTGTTTCTCTCTTCATCTTCTTTGGGACTATCATGAAATTTTCACACCAATAATGGAGATGGAACCTAATACGTCCATTACCGTTGTGGCCACCCTAAGAAACTCCACCCATCCTGACAAACTCATCTATCTTGTCCTGAGTTGCTTTTGACAATCTCAATTAGTTAGTTTCTTATCTACATTTTTCTTTCATTTATTAATCACATATTCTTTCTTTGATTGTGTGTATAGGTCGACATTTATATAATTCACGAAGGTTACACGCACTCAACAACTAATATCAAAATTTTCAGTACAATAATTTTTAGTTTCCGCTAACATCTATCATGTCAACTGTTAAATTTTTTTGTCTAAAATAGAAATAAGCAACGATATTTAGTTGTTGACTAAAACAAAAATTCATCCAATAGTGTTTTTGCCATATAGCTAGAAATTTTGGAGAAACTGAATTTGGAATGTGAGAAATAGATTATTTGCTATGATGAACAGAGGGGACACCATTCTTTTTCTCTAACTTCCCATTGATCTCAAAGAAACAAATTTGTGGATGATTTTTAGAAGATGGGGAAGGGTGAGTGATGTTTTCATATCCAGAAGAGTGAACATTAAGAAGCAAATGTTCGGTTTTGTTAGATTTTAAGGAGTGCAAAATATTAGGGAGTTGGAGAACCAGTTGAACACGGATCGAAAGTTGGAAACTAAATGCTAATAAACCGAAATACAATAGGACAGCAGAAACAAGAAAGGAACGAAATGAAAAGCTGAAAGAGAAGGAAATAGTGTTAGACAAAGTGGTTAAAAAAGTGTGGAGGGCAAAAGGAACAAACTCTTACGCAAATATTGTCAAGAATGGTGATAGAAACAGAGCATAATCACAGAACAGGGCAAGTCTGCATGCTATACACTTTAACGTGGAAGAAACACCAAGAGAATGGCTAAAACAATGTTATATTGGGAGGGTCTCATATTTAAGCAAACTATCATGCCTGAATGAAAGCTTTATTCTCAACTACATAAAGGTTAAATTTCTGGGTGGATTCCATGTCTTAATGATGGGAGAAAACGAAACGAAGGTTAAAGAAACTATAGAGGAAAACAAAGAGTGGTACAAAGATTTGTTTGACACCATTATTCCATGGGAAGATCAATTTGTAGCGGTGGATAAACTGATTTGGGTGAGATGTAGGGGCTTACCGTTGAAGTTATTGAATACATAGTGCTTCAAACACATTGTTGCGTTACTGGGAACCTTGATTGAGGGAGATGAAGCAACGATGGCACTGGATGAGCTAGAGTATGCAAGGTTTAAAGTTAGAGTATCAGTGGGATGTGAGGCAAAGATAACCAGCTATATGAGAATCAACGAAGTCCGGTATCAGATATCAGTGGAGGAAGAATGCACAGTTCCTGAACACAAAATTTTCCAATGCCATTGGAGCAAAACATCTGAAGGAGCCGAAACAAATGTAGATTCATTTGCGTCGCATGCCTCCGTGCGTTCGGGGAGTGGGGCTTTTGAAGATGCAAGAAAGATTGTTAAGGAGGAACAAACGGTGGAAATGAGCAATGCACCGCCACTGTTCGTACAGGATCGTCGGCGATCTGAACCATCAGTACCGCTACACTATTGTGAACCTTTTTCGGCAAAATCCCTAGGGTCTATATCTGCACCTAATATCTGCCTACTCACAAGAAAGGAAAACATAGGGTCTGTAACACCAACGGCTATAAGCAGGGTTGACAAGGCAAAGAAAATTGGGCTTTCAGAAACGACCCAATGTGTTTCAAATCAGACACCCCTTGCGGATGAGGAAGGGAGGTGCATATTAGAAAATTACATTGAGATTGATTCTAAATCTGGCCCAAATGTTTGTAGGGTGGAGGATTCAATATGGTTTGGAACGCTTGAAAGGCCGCTTAATGCAAAAAGGTTTTAGTAGATCAAGGCAATTCAGTCGACATTTTATACTAGAAAAATTTTAAAAAAATGAGGACTCCAGAATCAGAGATCCATACTTATATTGACTAGATAGTAGGGTTTTCGAGAGAGCAAGTGGATACTCAATGGTACATTGATTTGCACACAAAGTTCGATGAAGGTAGATATCTCTGCAAAACCATTAAAATCAGGTATCTTTTGGTTAATGTTAATACTTCATATAACATCTTGGTCTGTCCATCAACCGCCTTAGAGCAATAATGTCAACTCTACACCATGCCATGATGTTTCCATTTGCATTTGGTGACACAGTCCTCGTTCATGTCTATCAAAAGGTAGCCCGAGAGTGTTATGTTGCAAGGTTGAAATTCGAACCAACCAATATTATAAGTTATAGAGAATCATTGTGCGGGCGATCAAGAGAATACAAAATAGGACGTTCTCCAAGGTCTAGAGGGTCGACCAGAGATCAATCTCGGGAAAGAAGATCTCCCATAAAAGAAAATATGGTCACATTGGTCGACCTCGAACCTTGACTGAATGACACTCATATTGAGTCGGGTGAGGATCTCCACCCACTACCCCTACGTGGTGAAGAAAATACAACACACATAGGGAGTTCATTACAACAAACCGACAAGAAATTAATGAGTCAAACACTTGTTGAAAATGCTGATTTATTCGCTTGGACAACCTCTGATATGTCAGAGATAAGTTCGAATGTCATTACACATCACCTTTTGGTTTATAAAGAAGTAAGATCGGTCGCCCAGAAGAGGAGAAAAATGGGTTAAGAGAAGCGCAATGCAGCGCGCAAGGAGGCCGACAAACTTGTCAAAGCCAACTTCATAAAAAAAACACACTACACCACATGGTTGACAAATGTGGTTATGGTCAAAAAATCTAATGGTAAGTGGAGGGTGTGCACGGATTATACCAACCTCAACAAAGCTTGTCCAAAAGATTCTTATCCTCTACGAAACATCGACCGTCTAATTGATGGGGCAACTGGTCCTTATATTTTAAGTTTCTTAGATGGATATTCTGGGTACAATCAAATCCAAATGCATCAAAAGGACAAAAAGAAAACAACTTTTATGACTGACTGTGACAACTTCTATTATGAAGTCATGCTGTTCGACCTATAGAACGCTGGTGCAACTTATCAGATATTGATGGATCAAATTTTTAAAGGGATGCTCGATCCAAATGTTGAAGTTTATGTTGACGACATAATAGTCAAATCTAATTCATGTTTTGATGACTTTTTACGGCAAGTTCACCGCTTTGTCAGAAGTAATAATTGTCCCTAAGGACGGATATCGACCCCACAAGGAACAGTGAATTATCAAGTACAATAATCGCTAAATATAGAACAATACAATTAAAAGTGTATTGAAAGTAGTTGTGTTGGCGATGATCAATCAGAAAATAGACAAAGAATTAGTTGTTTCAATTGGAAAAATAGGGATTAGGTTTCATCTCTCTCACTCTCATGTATTTTGATTAGCATGTCAATATTAAGTGCTTTAATTGAAATTGATGCCCATATAAAAATCATTTATATTGATTCCTCGCATATAAAATCCTTAAGAATGCTCCCTAACTATCGATCCCTCGCATAATTATAAGAACAACTTAGAACGAAGCTCAGACGTTAATAGCAATTAACATTTCAAGTCTATTCCTAGCACTCAAATATGTTAAGTATTGTTGTTTAGG
>Ga0123342_1005461_pt1 | contig 18399 bp, 14 predicted proteins | sample Turbeawhitnodule_FD_89960 | JGI IMG/M metagenome (GOLD analysis project Ga0123342, IMG submission 89960) | Root nodule microbial communities of legume samples collected from Mexico - Turtle bean Mexico white nodule | ecosystem: Host-associated > Plants > Roots > Nodule | place: Mexico: Nepantla...
TCCAGCATATTGTCATCATCTTTATTGTCAAGATCCACTATGTCCTTCAAAATTCTACTCTTTGATGTTTCCAGATGCCCAAATACTTCCTTATTCCAGATTTTAAGATCAGCCTTTAGGAGTTTCAGCTTCTCTTTAAATCTTCTTATATCATCACTTTGCACATTATAGGAGTTCCATTTTTCTTTCACCAGATTCTTAAAATCACCATCCAGCAGCCACGCATCAATAGACCGAAATGGTTTAGGACCCCAATCCTTAACCACAGATTTCACCACAATAGCACAGTGATCTGATATTTCCCTTGGTTGGGTATACTGTTTACTCAATGGCCATTCTTGGAGCCATTCTTCATATACAAGTACCCTGTCTAATCTGCTTTTAGTTGATCCATTCGCTCTATACCATGTGTACTTCCTTCCAACTGATGGTAATTCCAACAAGAGATTATTTTCAATGAAAATATTGAAGTTTTTAATTTCATTCTCTTCATTCGCATTATTTTATGTTTTATTGTTGAAGAGTTCATTTTGCTTCTGTCAACGCCACTACCTTTACCGCTCCCCCGTTGCTTCTCTCTTATTTCATTCTCTTCATCATGAGAGCATCCACACCAAACGAGATTCTTTCATTCATGCATCTCTGCTATTTTGTTGCCACTATTGTCGTCACTCTTACCATCGTTGTCGTCGTCACATTGCCTCCATTGTCGCCAACTTCGTACACGTTCACTCTCCAGGTTAGTTTTATTTTTAAATATTTTAAATATTTTAATTTTAATTATTATTTGGTTTGTGATTATTTATATAGATAATTAGTTTTATTATATTGCATTTGGAATATAATATATGTTTTAAATTGGGTAATTGTTATATGTTGAACGTCTTGGTATTAGGTCTGGGGGTGCTTGACCCACGACAATGTTGAACGTTTTGGTAGTGGGTTTATGGTTTAGTTAAATCAGGTAATATATATATATATATATATATATATATATCAAACTGTATTGTATTTTTAGAGGGTAGAGATATGATGGATAGTGTGTTAGTGACTAATGAAGTGAGAAGGAAGAGAAAGGGTTGTGCATTTATCAATGTTGATTTTGAGAAGGCATGTGACTAGGTAAGATGGGAATTTGTAGAGTATATGTTGGGGAGGTTCATTTTCTAGAGCAAATGGATCTCATGGGTCAAGGGTTGTTTGGAGACGTCTATGATATCAGTCGTGGCGAATGGAAGTCAATAAATAAGTTTAAACCAACAAAGATACTGAGGTAGGGCATCCACTAAAACCTTTTTTGTTCTTAATTATAGTTGAAAGGTTAAATAGGATTGACAAGCAGTTAGAAGAAACCTGTTGGAAGGGGCTAAAACAGATAAGAAAGAGGTAGAAGTAAGTATTTTTCAATAAGTATAAGCCAATTACAAATAACATTATAACTATTAAGAGCATTTTGAGATGTTTTGAACTTGCAACAGTCCTAAAGATTAACTTTTATAAGAGCAAGATTGGGGGCTTAGGATAAATGAGTACCAAAAGGAGTGTCTTTATAAAATATGGATTAAAAGATAAAATTATACCACACGAACATAAAAGTGGTGAGAGATATGCGAGTAAGGAGTATGAAATTGGCTATTAAGATAAAAAAAATGAAAGTCTATTTTCCTCCATCAATGTGTATTCCAAATTCTAAGTTACATTACTATTGTTACTTGATTTAGGATCGTTCCAACATATATATTGTGGTAAGGATAAATTATGCAATGTTTCGGAGGTAGTAGGGATAGGAGGGGTATTTTTACTTTTTGATTTTGCCTATCCAATATAGAATTGCATCTCTTATTTATTTTATTCTTTTTTATTGTTAAAAAAATCTTATTACTATTTATATTATTATTTTTATTTCGTATCATTGTATTCGAAGAACATTAGCCTTACTACAATGATTTACATCGACTCTTTGACCTCATATATATAATTTTGCAATCTGGTCGGTATAACAAAACATTGCAACAATCAGATTATAGTTCTTGTTCTGTGATATTGAGATTGGTATTGTTATAAACATATTCAGTGTGGAATGGATAATTAAAATAGTAAAAAGTAAGAAATGTTAACTTTTGTGGTAATAAGAAATGTTAATAGAAAATTACTAGATCTCGATGATGAAAGAATTACATACTTTATCTCTCTTTTTTAAAATGAAAAATAAAATTGAATGCTATTTTAAAAAACAAAATAAAATGTTTCGGTCAAAAGGTGAACAAGTTCAGTCTACTAAACTTTTCCGACCTTGTGAGTAATTTACACTTCATTGTATAAAATGCATTATATAAAGAGAATATAACCACTAGTAATGTATCTAAAACAATTTTATACTGGTAATTTTTTTAATATATATTATTATAGAAAAATGTGTTTGATGTACTCGAATATAAAATATTACTATGTTACATTCCTGAAACAACTTTACAATTCATCATTCATAATAATAACATGTTATAATGTATAAAAAATAAAATCACAACTACTACGTAAAGTATTTTGTTTGTTTGTAACCAAATCATATCGTATAAAATATAAAATGCGTATTCGTATTTTGTTTGTCTTTTAAAATAGGCACGTTTCACGAAGCTGTGTTATTTTGTAATGAAATTAAATAATTGTAATCAAATTAAACAGTAATACTATTGAACGTAACTGCAAAAAGAATAATTATATTAAATGGAGCATATGATTAAAATAATTCATCTATATCTCTATTTATGCTAAGACCTTAAGTTAGATCTAACATTTCCTAATACTTTGGTATCAACACCTTCTTCTCTCATGAGAATATAGATATAATTGTACTTCTATTTTCTTGAATTTTGTAAATTAGCATTCACGATCATGTTGTACATTTTTTTATGTTTATATGTTGTCCTATCATTTTTATTTTTAGGGTATATTCTTGTTTCTACACCTTAACTTTTCATACTTATATCATATGACTTGATATCTTTTGAAAAACAAGGAAATATAATTCAAATTTTTACATTTTGTGAATGCTTATAAGCTAGATTTTTTTTTGTTTTTTCCACTCTTAAGACTTGACATTTCAACTAAATTAATCGAAAGCAGGAAGGATATGGATATTAATAAGGGAGGTTACTGACATAATATTTTACATGCACTAGTGTAGAAAGGGATTCTACATCATATCCATATCTTTAAATATGTTTTGAATGACTACATAAACAAAACAAAACAAAAAAATTCTGCTAGTTTTATCTGAATTTTAGTGTTTGGGAAACACCTAGTCTTTTTTTAAGAGATTAAAACATCCTTCAAATGATCCAATTAATTTAATTATTTTTTTAATAAAAAAAAATACAATAATAAGATTTTAAAATAGTGTATCCCTACAATCTACATACTACTCCGTTATAACATGATATATAATAATATCAAATCAATAAACATAATGTCTATTATTTTTAAAGTTATCTCTAAATATATAACTTATCTTAAGTAATAAGGTTCCAAAGTTTATATATTCACATCGTATAAGCTTGTAGAGAAATACTAGAACTCCTTGATATTAACATTTTCTTTCTAATTATTTGTATTTATTATTCATTAATTCACTTAGTATTTCCGCATGTATAACTTTATTTGGTATTGTGTTAAATCCTTGACAACTGAACTAAAATTCAAAAGGGTTAGAAAATTACTTACTCGAAGAGTTCACTTCAATTTTTGACCATAATGATTGTAACCAAAACAAAATATATATAGAGAGAGGATTAAAAATATTTAATAATTATTAATTCTTTATAATCACTTTTGTTTCATATCTATATCTATTAATGTTCTAAGTTGGAAAATGAGGATTCTTGGGTTTGGAAAGACAAAGGGTCAAGAGTATTCACGAAAAATTAGCGTACAAAAATCTTAATGATGATGTTCATGGGATTGAAAGGGAGCTGTATGGAGATTTTTGGAAGCTGAAGGCACAATCATCTTCACAACTCACAACATGAAGGGTTATGGAAGACAAAATAGCGTCTAAAGCAAACTTGGTTAGAAGGGGTTATGCATGAATACCTTTATGTGTAGTCTGTGCGGGGAGGAATAGGAAACAACGTCCCATCTTTTCTGCACATGTAGAGTAGCTTGTCTTGTGTGGTCTAAGTGTTACGAATGGATGAGATTGACAACGACAGATAATAGGAAGCCAAAAAACCATTTTAAAAGTTTCAGGATGAGTGGTGTCAAGGAAAGTGTTAATTAGATTTTGGGCAGCGTGTGGATAACAATTGTAGGAGAACTGCGGTCACATAGGAACAAGAGGATTTTCAAAGGAGGCAGAGTTGATCACATTGAAATTTTCACTATGGAACAAATGAAGACTTGGTCTTGGATTACGTCGAAAGCGCGCAGTGTAAGTTTTTCATACTCAGATTGGTATCTTGAGCCTTTGATTTGTATGAGGTCAGTTAATATTCCTAGGAGATTGTTGTGTCTACTTGTAAGTTTTTCAGTTTTTGTTAAGAGTCTAGAAATTAGATCCTCATACAAATCTTTTGTATAAGGGTTGAGATGTCAATATACCTCTTATTTATTCATTCGTTTTTCGTCTAAAAAAAGTTTAATACACAAACTAAAATGCATTTGAAAAATATAGAAGTATTTATTAAGACTAAAAATCCTTATTTAATATTTTATTAATCGTTATACATTTCTATTATAACAATTGTTAATAGCTATGGAGATGGCTAAGAAAATATATTAAATTAAGTATAGATATTGAAAAAAATATTAAGTCCATTTTTTTTATCTAAAATAAATACGCCCTTAAGTGTTTTTTAAAAATTTAGTTTTCAGGTTTTTTAGAAGATAAGTAACACCAAGTATGTACATAAATACACATATACATATACAAATTTTTTAATAAAAAAAATAAATAGAAATATTTAATATCCCAATTTTATATAAAATATCATTTCAATCTGCCAACATTCTAAACACTGGATTAATATATGTATATGAATGAGTGAAAAAGGAGATTTTCATCACAATCATTAGTCTATTTGAAGAGATAACTTAGTCAATCGTATACTATTTTTAGTTTAATATTTTAAATTTTTCTTACAATATTGGTTAATACATCTAAACATTAACCCTGTCTTATTTTATATTATCAAACAAGTTTATTACAATCATAGCAAAATTACTTTACTTGTATACTTTGTTTAACAAAACCAAATATTCCCGAATCTTGAATCAAACCTAAACTCAATTCGAAAATATGAGCATGTGCAACCTTCCTGGCCTCGGAAAAGTGAACGAAAACATGAAATGACGTTTCTCCAACAGCATTCTAGTACATTAGCTTTCAGAAAACAGTGCATGGCACATCAGAAAAGAATAAATAAATGATAGATAATAGTAACAACAGTGGATCTGAGGCAATCATTCATCATTGTTACTTTATAGAGAGAGAAATTATACATGAATGGGACATTTTATTTTGGGAGAACATTGAATCACATAAGATTATCAAAAGTCACAGCAACAACACCATCAATTCTTCTCTGAATTCTCTTAGGCTAACGAAAATGTTATGCAACTGAGGAAGAGAAAAACGGAAGGAGAAGTAGGTAAAAACTAAGAGTGTTAACTAAGAGTAATAGTAACAGTAACAGTATTTTTACAGTCTAGATCAGCATGGGGTCTGCACCAACCTGAGTGCTGCACATTTTAGGTGAATCCATCAAACAAGGACTGAGCCTAAACATGAGAATGCAAAACTCCATTTGACTAAGAGCACCATCTCCGTCCAAATCACCCTCCATTAGCATGCCCACGAGCTCGTCATCTCTCACGTCCAAACCGAGCAAGTAACAGTTGATCTTCAAGCTCTCGAAGGTGATGAGACCCTTGTTCACGTCCATGAGCAAGCGAAAACCGTTGCAGAGTTCTCCAATGAACCCTTCTGCCCCCATGCGTGCAATCATGGAGGGGAAATAGTCCTCGAAGTCCGGAAGGTAGTCAAGTTCCATCTCCTCAGGAATCTGTCGGCCAAAATCTCAAGAACAGGTTGCTGCTGTTAGTCACTGTGTGCAGAGGATAATGGTAGCTTGTCATAGAAGGGTCGTATGTTTGTTTATATACTAAAATAATCAGAAACAGCCAACAGAGATTTAGGATTCTGAATATTACCCTTTTATGTGTCTTTTTGGTATACATGCTTCTTCAAATTATGGCATTTTGTCATACAAATCGCAGAGTCAGAAAATTTCTCAATGGTTTTGTCAAAATATAATTATTAGGTATGCCTCATTTATTACCCTTATTGCTTTTTAATTTAATATTACTACATTTCATAATGAAGTTAACGACAAACACCGAAACAAGCTTGAAAAAGATTTTGAATTTCAGAAATTTATTAACACTTTTTCTTTAATTTCAAAGTCTGACAATACTTTCACAATTTCATAGACTGTGATGATAATTTATTCTATATATTTTCTATATCTCGACTTAGACAAGCAATTAGTTACACACAATAAACCAATCTAACTAGAAAAATGGTATTTACAAATTTTTTTATGAGTATTATAAAAAGGAAACAAATAGTAAAATAAATTTAGATTCTCTTAATTAGCTTACTATCTATATTTATATGTGTATATTTTTAACTTTCATCAAATTGAAGTTATGGATTGTTTTTAATTTATGAGATAAATTCAATTAATTTTATTTTCTTTAGTTTTTGCTAATGGTGATGAAAAGTTATTGAAAATTATATTTAACTTGTACATTAGTGTCTTACACTATTATTTGATACTAGATTATCAAGCTTTTAGTAATATTATTATTTATAAATTATAAGTTTGACTGACTTTTATAATATACTATAAAAAAAAATTTAACAGCTATAAAAGAAATGTACATAGCTTATATATTTAAATTAAACAAACTTTTATTTATAATGTTCTAATAAAAAATAAAAACATAGCTGATTCTTCTATTTTAAACATTTTTTTAAATTTTTTTTCGGTTAAGATAAAAACAGTAACAGAATTAATAATTATTGCATACTTTCCTTCCAAAAAAAGTAATTAATAAGTACTTTAATAGCATAAACGAGCAAGTAACAATCCATAATGGTACACAGATAATAAATTAACTAGTTAGAATAATGTTTGTACCGTAAAGCAAATGATTTACATAACCCTATCACATCTTCAAGCCAACTTTTTCTCCAATAGTTTTACCTGAACATCTTCAAGTAGGTTTTTTTACACAAATATGATATAATGAAAACGATTTTTTTAGGTTTAGAGTTTAGGATTTAGATTATCTTAATTAGCTTACTATCTATTTATATTTATATGTGTATATTTTTAACTTTCATCAAATTGAAGTTATGGATTGTTTTTAATTTATGAGATAAATTCAAATAATTTTATTTTCTTTAGTTTTTGCTAATGGTGATGAAAAGTTATTGAAAAATATATTTAAATTGTACATTAGTGTCTTACACTATTATTTGATACTAGATTATCAAGCTTTTAGTAACATTATTATTTATAAATGATAGGTTTGACTGACTTTTATAATATACTATAAACAAAAATTTAACACCTATAAAAAAATGTACATAGCTTATATATTTAAATTAAACAAACTTTTATTTATAATGTTCTAATAAAAAAAATAAAAACATGGCTGATTCTTCTATTTTAAACATACTTTTTATTTTTTTTCGGTTAAGATTAAAATAGTAACAGAATTAATAATTATTGCGTAATTTCCTTCCAAAAAATTAATTAATAAGTACTTTAATAGCATAAACGAGTAAGTAACAATACAAAATGTAATAAATTAACTAGTTAGAATAATGTTTGTACCGTAAAGCAAACTTTTACATAACCCTCACAAATTCAAGCCTACTTTTTCTCCAATAATTTTACCTGAACATCTTCAAATAGGATTTTTTACACAAATATGGTATAATGAAAACGAAATTTTCTTTTTCATAACTAAAGTCGTATTATTCGTGACTTCTTTATTAAGTGATTTTTCAGAAGAAAAAAAATGGTGTTAATATTGGTTAAATTTACCCATTACGGTTAACGAAAAATCCGTTCACATAAGTAGGGTTGTTAAACTAAAGGCATCAGAGAAACGCTGACACGTGGATGAGCCATTAATATGATGTGAATGTTTCTGTTGTGGAGCTTATAATTATCTCAGCTTTCATTGCACCAATTGCTTTCTTTTACACAGAGTAATTCAGACGTTCTCTTTCGTGGAAGGTGCGCAAAGCTTTTTTGGAAGCATAAAATGTGTACGCAAAATTGTACTCATTCATAACGTATACATGAGAAGAACATACATACACCTGTAGCCACTTCATGAGAAGGTTCCACGTTTGTGTTTTATTTCATGGGACCCAGCATGTGCTTCTTCAACATTCATACTTTTTTTATTTCATTAATCAGAACGCTAAATCTTTAGAGCAACAGTTTCTACTTTTATGTACAGTAATGTTACAAAGAAAAACAAAATGAGACACACAGACACAGACACGTACGTTAGGGTTTTTGCTACTTACATAAATCTCACATAAATCTTCTGAATTTTTCTCTTCATTGCCAATGGATATTTGTTTAAAGCTGCTTACGATCAGGAGGACAATGGAAGACGGCTGTATGTCACGCCGTGCTAAGGAAATATTTTATTTATTTATTTTGTAACTATAATATAAATGCTTCTTTTAGCTATTTATGCAAGAATTTAAAAACGACAATGTTTTATATATATATATATATATATATATATATATATATATATATATATATATATATATATATATATATATATATATATATATATATATATATATAACAATAAAGCTGTTATGCTTTAGGTAGCATGTGGTAGTGACAAATTTGAGAAGGTTGGTGAATGGATGCTATGATACAACTGGTTCCAAGAAAGAGGTTAAGTGATCATTGTCAAAGATGATGAAATAATGACTTCTTTATTGTAGATTATCACAGGATCTCTTTATATTTGAACAAATGCTATAAGAGAATCTTAAAATAGTATGACACAGTAAAATCACATGAAATAAAATAAAACTCATAATATAACTTTTATCTAAGATAATAGTTAAAAAAAAACAGTGGGAGGAGTGTGAAATGAGAAAATATAAATTGTTGTAATGTGTAGTGCAAGTGGTACACATGTCGGGTTTTCTTGGGATAAGTTAATTAAGTGATTTGAAAAGTGGAAAAGATTTAGCTTTTTTTTTTAATTGGATGAAAAAAACTGAGAGAGAAAAAGAAAAAAAATGCAAAATGGGTAGAAAACAAGATTATTTGACTAAAGTAAAATAAAATGAAACATGAGAATAAATAAATAAATGATTATGTGTTTGTCAAAATTAGATATAAAAATAAATAATGATTTACACTGAATGACAGTTCTTATCGTTATGAGAATAAATAAATAAATGATTATGTGTTTGTCAAAATTAGATATAAAAATAAATAATGATTTACACTGAATGACAGTTCTTATCGTTATTTTTGTTGTTGAAAATTTTAATTCCAAAATCGGATTAAACATCATGTGTAATGCTAAGAATGAGTGAAGTTATCATAAAAAAAACACATCTACACACAAGCACACATATATATTACATAGCATCCAATTAAACTCGTGGATGAGCTCTTAAACTCCTCTTAAACTTGTTCGAGTTTAAAAGTCTAGTGATAACTCACGAGTTAATTTGTGAGTAGATTTGTTGTTTGGCAGATTCAGAGTGGACTCGAGTAGACTCACGAAACTCTGTGCAAACTCGTGAGTTGGAGGTCGAGTCAACAAGTTCGTCTTGTCACATGTTTTCATAGTCTCAAATTTTCGTGCCTCACCTCCACCGCACCTCACCCCCACCATGTTAGGCCTCGTCCAACTTCTTCGCGCTTCTCTACACCTCGTCACACGTGCCTTATCGTCGCAACCCCGTTCAAGTAGGCTCTACAATTGGATTGAGTTGTGTTTTTGCTATGCGCGACTATGGATTTGAGGGATTAGGAAATTTTAATTTTAGAATTTGTTGATAGGGGCAGATTGGGGGTGTGCAATTGTGGTTTGAGGGGTTGGAAAATTTTAATTTTAGAGTTTGTTGATAGGGAAAGATTGGGAATTATCATAAAAGTGATATTTAAATCCTTGGCTCAAATATTTTCTGAAATAAAATTGGGATGAAATTATTTTTTATTATTTTGAATTTAGTTAGTACAATGAAATTGTGGAATTACTGCTCAAAATGTGGAAAAGTGAGATGTAATTATGCTTTTAAAACATTTAATAGATACATTTAATATATATAGAACTAGTATATGAATATTTTTTTATTGAATTTTTACATGAAGTAAACTCTTACGAGTTTACGAGTTGGGTTTACAAATCTACAAGTCGGATTTACAAGTCGAGTTTATTGACCTTCCACGAGTCTACTTAGACTCTCGAGTCTATTTAGAATCTCGAGTCTAGTTAGAATTGTTACAAATGGAGGCCTTAAACAAGAGGGGGGTGAATTGTTTATGAAAGATTTTCGCAAATATTAAAGGTAGATTAAAAGCCAATGAGGAATCAATGAAGTAGAAATCAGTTCAGCCAATTTCAAAGCTATTTTTGTGATTCAAAAAAGTTAACCGGTTGATTTTGCGAAACAATCAGTCATTTTTATCAGCAATGTTAAAATCAAAGCAAAAACAGATTTAAAAGAGAGTAGAGATAAGAGGTCAACACCAAGAGTTTATATTGGTTCACTCTTTACCAAGAGCTACATCCAGTTCTCAGAAACCTATGAGAATTCACTAAGCAATCAAACACCTTGATTACACAACATACACCAAAGAAGTGATGTTGAACCCTTCAAACCTTTGGCAAAACACCACAAATTCCAGAACACCTTTTGAATCTGCACAACACTAGTCTTTACAGAAATATAAAAGAGAATAGAAAACACCTGGAAATGATCAAAGATCAAACCAAACTTGATACAACACAATCCTATTCCACTCTTAGAAAATATCCAAAGCTTGAAGCAATCTTGGAAAAATTGATTTGAAAGTGTTATCTTGAATCATTAACAACCAGGAGCGTATAACCACTTATTTATACTCCAAACAGTTGTTAAAAGCATTTAATGCAAGAGGAAAACAGTTTTAAATCAATTGAAATAGATCAAATCAACTTAATTAACATAATTCTATCAAGGTTTTCAAAAAATCAACTGATTGAAAACACGAAACAATCGGTTGAATTGGCTTTCATAAACTTGTATTTTACTTGGCCAATGTTCTAGATCAAAGGTTCTTCCACTAATTAACAACAAACACAAATAGTTAGTACATGCATGTCACATATTCTCCTCTTCCGTTCTTCCATCCTTCACAATTGGCACCATTGCTTTTTTACATGTCGAAGCTATGTCAGACTCCTAAGATGTCCATATCAATAAGTTAATCATTTGTGCTTCTCGCTTTAGTGTTTTCATATGCATACCATAAGCCCTCCACCAAAGTTTATCCGATTGTTGTTTAACATGGTTGTCTTTTTTATTTTTGCATTTTCTGCATCCCATAGTTCATCTTCTGATTCTGCAATTAAGTATATTAGATAATCAAACCATTGGTAAAAGAGTTTGTCCAATCCATTCAAAACATGTATATTTGTTAGTGTCATGTAGTTATCATGTCTTTCTCGACATTTTCCTTTTTCACTTTAATGCATACCATAAGCCCTCCACCAAAGTTTATCTGATTGTTGTTTAGCACGGTTGTTGTTTTTATTTTTGCATTTTTTGCATCCCATAATTCATCTTCTGATTCTGCAATTAAGTATATCAGATAATCAAACCATTAGTAAAAGAGTTTGTCCAATCCAATCAAAACATGTATATTTGTTAGTGTCATGTAGTTATCCTGTCTTTCTCGACATTTTCCTTTTTCACTTTAAAGCCTAAATTTGATGTCAGTGCTTCATTCTGCCTATATATTCTCTTCAATCATGCATGCTTTGTTGTCTAATCGATTTAGAGATTATTCTTTTGTGATGTTTATTACAAAAGTAAAACATTAACTCTAATTAAAAAAGAACACTTTTTACTAATATAATATATAACCTCTTACTTGCACGACACCAGTTACAATCTAAGCAGCCCTTTGTTTTTCCTTAATATGTTTAGCTAACTTGTCATTATTATCTTTTGTGATGCCTATGAAACATCTATCAAACTAAGATCTATATTTGTTTAATTCTAAGTAAAATCCAACTTTCATACATGCTACTCTCACATCAGCTTTTGAATCTACTCAATCATACTAATCTATTTATGCTATCTCTTGTTTTAATCTATTTATAACCACTTTGCATAGTTAAATATCAGATTTATTATTCATATAAATGCCTTTTTAGAAACAAAAGGATGCATTTATAGAAATAAAATGAACATATCTAGATAGAGACTTCAATTGGTATATAATTTTTTAGAGAAAACACTATAACATACTATGGTTGAGTTTTTTTGTTATGATAGATCAATATCATTCACCAACAAAATTTAAGGCTTGAAAATACATAAATAAAGGTGAATACACATCAACCCTAAGGTCTAGTTAGATACTTGGCTTTTAATTTTTGTCCCTTCTTTGATTCTTTTTGTGTAGTCAATTTTGAAGTTACCCTTGTTTTGGTGGTTCAACTGTGGTGGGTGGAAACTTCCTGGCCAGGGACATAACATTCCAAAACACAACGGGGGAGTTGGAAATTCAATTGTTATTCATTTTGATCTAGAACTTGGAACCAATTGCAGGTGTTATAATTGAACTTCCATATTGATTGCAAATAAACTTGGATTGTATGTTAAAAAACATTGCAGGTGTTAGGATAAATTCAATTGTTAGTCACTTTGATTTGGAACTTGAACCCAATTGCAAGTGTTATAATTGAAGTTCCATATTGATTGCAAATTTTAATTTGGATTGCTTATTAGAAAGCATTGCAGGTGTTATACTTAAAATTCTAGTTTAATTACAAATAGATAGTTGGATTGACTGCTCAAAATAAATTGAAGTGTTATAATTGAAATTTGAATTGGAGGTTAAAAAAAATTACATGTGTAGTAAATGAATTTGAGATTTTGATTGACTGGTGAAAAATATTACAAGTCTCTTGTAATGAAAATCACATATTTCAAATTGAAAATTGGATAATTAAAAAGTGGATTGTATCTTTAAAACAATTTACAAGTAATATAATTATTACCTGGTGGTTTTATAAATTTAATTATAAATTTTAATAAATTAGTAGGTGATATTAATTTAATAATATTGTACCGACTAGTCCTCGGGTGTAGTTTGACCGCGAGTAATGATGGGCCCGCATAAGGTGGGTCCCACGAGTAGCGTAGACCAGTGTCTCGCGAGGCACGTGAGCCAAGGTGCCGAAGAGTGGTCAGACGTCTATCACTAGGATGTACTGATGTGTCCTCGACAATATCACGACGTCGATGAGAGGTCGGACATCGGTGACTCGAACAGCAGAGCTGGACCACAAGAGGTGGATCCCAGACCACACACCAGTTATCAGTTAGGGAGAAGTCTAGGTCATGAGAGTCCATGCGTGTGGTGTGGATGACGTGTTCAGGCGTAACACAAGTAAAGAGCCACTAAAAAAGATACAACCTGTAAGGGCCACGTTCCAGGGGTGAAACTGCACGCATGGCACGTGAGCCGCTAGGGCACTCCCAGGACGGGTAACCCCAGAGACCAGGTGCATGAGGTGGTACCCAGGTGGTCATCCCGTCAGAGGTTGCACTCCAGTAAGGGAGCCTCACACGCTAGATTGCCCTAAGAGTGGGTAATAGCGGCGCTAGGGCCCACCCTCAGAAAGCCTATTTTGGGTAATGGAAACAGTGGAAATCCTGGACTATATAAAGGGTAGTAACAAACCTAATAAGGTACGCTATTCATTTGCGCCGCTTCACACACACAGTTTACACAGAGCTTTTACGCTTAACAGTTTTGGTGTTTCCTAACCCTAAGATTGACTTGAGCGTCGGAGTGGAAACGACCTCTAGGGCGCCCCTTGTCTTTGTGATTTCAGGTGTTTGATCGAAAGAAAGGCACGAACGAAGGCACAGAGAATCGGGTGTGGAAGTATCGTGAGACGTACGAAGGCTCTCGAGTCAATCGGCAGGAACATTTAGCGCCCACCGTGGGGCGCAATCTAAAACACTGTCCCACTAGAAAGAACAAGAAAGATGAGGAATACGAGGCAAGGATCTGTTGCACCAAACGGGGGCGAAAGCCTCACCCTGCAACAGATTATGAAAACGATGCTCGCTGGTTCTTGAGTTGGTTGCGTTGCGAGCAACAAACGAAGAACTGTGCCGATTGAATGAGGAATTGCGCAAGGATCTGCAAAATCAGACAGGGGAACATGAGGTTGTAGATAAAGAACCTGCGAGACACCCAAGGAATTCTCGATGCCGTTCTCACAAGCGATCATGGATGCCGTGATACCAGCCACGATCGTAGGGCCCAAAGTCACCTTCACCAGTATGGAGGACCTAGAGGCCCAAATCCGTACGCAGATGATGTTGGTTGGGGGCTCTGAGGCGGTGTGATGCAAGCTGTTCATGAGCACATTTGTGGGAACAACAATGGATTGGCTCATCAGCCTCCCTGATGGCCACGTGACGTCGTTCCCACAACTCACTAAGCTGTTTAGAGAACAGTACATCGCGAATCGGGCTCCCCCGTCCATCTCTTACGATCTTTTTGACGTAGGGAAGTATTAGGGAGAGTCCTAGAAGGAGTTCCTCAACCGTTTTGGGGCACAGGTGGTGAGGCTGAACACTAAGGATGAAACGATGACGGTGCATGCGTTTAGAAAGGGCATCGTGCCAGGACCTTTCAACGAATCACTCATCAGGAACCGCCCCAAAACTTTTGTCGAGATAAGGCGTCGTGCGGTGGCTCACATTGCGGCAGAGGGAGAAGTTAATAAGAAGCGCACGTGCGTTGTTCCCACGCGCCCACGTGCACCAGGTCGACCTCAACCCCTAAGGGTACATGAGGCAACGACAGAGAAGAAGACCCCGACGAAGTAGCAGCCCTACCAACCCAGGAAGCCCCAAACCAGGGGGCGTGCAAGGGAGAATGTGCCACCAAGGCACAACTTCGTGGTAGAATTAAAGGACCTCATCGCTATCCCCAACATAACAGAGAGACTGAAGATACCCGCCAAAACCGACAAGAAGCTCGGGCCCAATAAGAACGCTTGGTGTGAGTTCCACCAAGCGTTCAGCCACCCCATATGCAACTGTTTGGCGCTGGGTCACCAACTAGACGAGTTGGCGAAGAACGACTTCTTGAGGGATTACTTGCAGGAAAAACCAGATGTTGCGGACGTGGCGGTGACAAGGGGCGACCATAGGCATGAAGTCCCCGTGCACGGTGAAGTCCACACCATTTCGGTAGGTTTTTCAGGAGGAGGGTGCACCGTTTCTCAGCGAATGAGATATGCACGAGCAGTGATGTCGGTAGAAGCACAAAGGGCAGATGATGCCCTTGACATTGACCTTGTCTTCACCAAGGCCGACCTCCGAGATGCGTCCCCAAAGACAATGATCCGGTGGTGATCTCAGTGGTAACCGCTGGGAGGAAGGTGCACCATGTACTGGTAGATCAAGGAAGCTCGGCGGACGTGATGTTCTGGACGAATTTCAACAAGATGCAACTGTCCCCTGACATGCTAAGGTCTTATACTGGCTGCCTGTACGGTTTCACGGGAGACCATGTGGAGGTGCGTGGGCACTTAGAGCTGAGGACCACCTTCACTGATGGTATCACGTCCCGTACGGAGAACATCAGGTACATCGTCGTCAATGCCCCTCCGCTTATAACATATTGCTAGGTAGACCTACGTTGAACAGGCTGGGGGCAGTATCGTCGAAAAGGCACATGAAGATGAAGCTGCCTGACTTGGGGGGAAAGGTGATTATCATCAAGTCAGATCAGAAGGAGGCTGAGAGGTGTTACGAGAACAGCCTCAAAACGAAGAGAGGGGTGTTCATGGTCACTACCCATGCACCGCACGCAGGAAAGGTCGCCCCGCCCAAGATCATCCACACAGAGATCGCCTGCGAGGGGCGAGCGCAGAGAGGGGTACCCACTATCACCACACGGGAACCAAGTGAAGAACGGGCCGCCAAAGCAGAGATCACCTGCGCAGAGATTGCCTTGGAGAGGCGACCTGAGCCGGCCGGTGATGTGAGGGAAAGAAAGATTGGAGGAAAAGTTTTCAAGCTTGGCAGCGTTCTCCACCGAACGACGTAAAGTCAGATTGCCGAGGTCATAACACGACACCTGGATGCCTTCGCATGGTCCACCTCGGACATGCCTGGCATAGACCCAGACTTCCTGTGCCACCGCCTGACCATGGACCCCAAAGTTCGACCTGTTCACCAGAGATGAAGGAAGTTTAATGAAGAGAGGCGTCAGGTCATCAGGAAAGAGACGCAAAAGCTATTGAGTGCTGGCCACATCAGGGAGATCTAGTACCCGGAGTGGTTGGCGAACGTGGTCTTGGTGAAAAAGGCCAATGGGAAGTGGAAAATGTGCGTTGACTTCACGGACCTCAACAAGGCGTGCCCAAATGACTCTTACCCTCTGCAAGCATTTACGTGTTGGTAGACAACGCCTCAGGTTGCAAGATGCTCAGCTTCCTGGATGCCTTTTCTGGGTATAACCAGATTAAGATGCACCCTAGGGACGAATGCAAGCACTAGTACAAAATTCTTCAATAACGACACCCTTTAAAGACGGTTCGAAAACAACCATCGTAAAAAATGACACGGTGGCAATACCGTAATTTTTTTAAAAAAATTTGCACTTTTAACGACGGTTCACGCCACAACCGTCGTTAAAAGTGGGACATAACACATACAACGACGGTTCACCAAGAACCGTCGTTAAAAGCCACATTTCTATGACGGTTCATAGAGAACCGTCGTTAAAAGCCCATCTTCACGCTGCAGCAATGTTTTACACTTAATTTCCTACTTCTTTCTCATACTCCCATTTTCAGTCTTAACTTTGCCTTCTATCTCACAATCACAGGTCCATTGCCAGCACCCCGCTTGACCACGCCCTGCCAACCGTTGCCGCCGACCACCGCAGCGCCTTCGCCGTCGACCACCGCGGACCTTTGACCCGCTCGTGACCGCCGTTCTTGACCTCCTTCGCGACCGTTCGCGACCGCTTCCGCGCCTCACGACCTAGCTGCCCACCGCCGCCGTCCGCGACACCTCTTAACCTAATCGCCGACCGCGCGACCTAGCAGTAACACCCACCGCGACCCGTGCGACCCTGTCGCGACCCGCACGAACCCTGCCGCCCCACAGCCCACCACGGAACGCGACCTGCGATCCTCGTCGCGCCCACCGCGGAACGAGACTTGCAATACTCGTCGCGCCCACCGCAGACCACGCGACTGCCGCACCTGCCCTCTAGGGACCAGTCGCGCCTGCCGTCCAGGGACCAGTCTCTTCCGATCCGCATCTCCGTGCCTTTGAGCTGCGTCATTGTTCCCACCGTGCCCTCCGATTGCGACCGCCGCCCCTTTTGAGATAAGTATAATTTTATCTATTATTAATTATAATTTGAAAGTGTTTGTCTTGAGTTAAGTATTGATTTTATATATCGAACAGACTGATTCTGAATCTGAAGGTGTCCGACCTTCGGCACTTTTGATTTAACTTTCAATGATTATATATTGTTTTGAGATATTTAATGCGCACTGGTTTTGAGTCCGAAGGTATTCGACCTTCGGCAATTTGATTTATTTTTTAATGGTTATATATTGTTTTGACATATTGAACGCACTAGTTCTGAGTCCAGAGGTGTCCGACCTTCGGCAATTTTGATTTATTTATTTATGATTACATATTGAACGCATTGGTTCTGAGTCCACACTGGTTCTTAGTTTAACAGTTCTATGGATCGAAGTTGGATTAATACACCACGAACGGGTGGAAGAATTCATACAATTCGCAGAACATAATGTTGTTAGTTGTAAGAATGGAATAAGGATAAGGTGTCCTTGTGTCAATTGTTTAAATGGAAGGATATTGAGTGTTTCCGAAATTAGAGAACATCATTGCATAAAAAACCCCCTACCTATTTTAAAAACATTATTAATAGGTACGACAATTTCATTTAACATTTATTATTACTTATACATTATATAATGTTATGTATTCTAACATGAAATCTTATTATTTTAGTGCTTACTCTGGATATAATATGTTATGTGGGAGAAGAA
>Ga0123342_1005462_pt1 | contig 18396 bp, 10 predicted proteins | sample Turbeawhitnodule_FD_89960 | JGI IMG/M metagenome (GOLD analysis project Ga0123342, IMG submission 89960) | Root nodule microbial communities of legume samples collected from Mexico - Turtle bean Mexico white nodule | ecosystem: Host-associated > Plants > Roots > Nodule | place: Mexico: Nepantla...
GTTTCTTTTTCCTATATAAACATAACCCTATGTGTTCAATATACACAAGGGATTTACCTATTCTTTCTTTTCCTTTAATATGGTATCTAGAGCATAAGGTTAGAGTTTAGGGTTTAGGGTTCATCTAAAGACATGTCTAATTCATGCATCAAGGACCCCGCTTGTGTGATTGATGCACTGCATTAATGTTATCACAGAATTAAGGGAGTGTAATGAGGTTTCATAATACCAGATTTATAATGTGTTTGCATGGGATAAATGTTAGTACCTCTAGGACGAGAGGTTGGGTCAAGGGTCAGAATTGTTGTTAGATGTTGGTGAGGAACGAGTTGATGGGGACACTATAATGGATTTGAGGGAGATGGCATGAGATGGGGATGGAAGGGACATGGGGACTTAGAGAAGAATAAGGTGGAAACAGTTCAAGTGGAATCTAGTTTCTCTTGAAGTCTTTAGTGGTGTAAATAAGGATGAGAAAGAGTTTGTTGAAGGAAGAGAAAAGGAGAAGAATAAAGACAAGAAGCATGGGAAAGAAGAATAAAGAAAAAGAAATAAAAATGAGATTCCAAGGAAGGCTAACGAGAGGAAGACTCCAAGCCTTGGAAGAGGAGATTAGAAGACATGTCTTTAGATGAACTTGAGAGAAGTTAGAACCTCATTTTTTGAACTTGACAAAGAGCTTGGACAAAATTCATGCACTCTTGAAGTTAAAGTGTCTTCTAAACCCTAAACCCTAAACTACCACATGTCACTTTCAAGTGCACAAGAGGTAGTTTGACTCTTCCAATTGACCCTTTCATTTCAAGAGTCTTGTGTCCATTGGAGACTAGTTAGTTGCCTCACATATGACTTCTCCAAGAGCATCATTGCTTTTCCAAATGTAATCATTTCATCTCCCTAGATTCAAGGAACTAGCCATGTGCACTCCCCAATTTCAAGGGATTATCATGTGCTAATCAAGAATAGTGGAGTTAACTCTTGATTGGTAAAAATTAACTAATTTTTCTTGCCTTTCCATTCCTTGGACGAATTCCTACTTATAAAAAGGAGTCTCCTCCATTTGTAAACACACTTTGAAGACTGAATGAAATTCTCCTTTGTAAGTTTACTTTGAAAGTTCTCTACTTTTACTTTGGTTCTTATCTTGAGAAGCTTTCTCAAGTGGTGAATCTTTTTGCACTTATGCTTCATTGAAGGTGGCATGTTCTTGTCCATTTGCAAGTTTCAATCCATTTTCTAATTTCTTTGCAAAATATCCTTGATTTACTTGTTTTTCATGGGTTTTTGGTGGAAAACGAATTTAAATCACCATGGTTACATGCTTCCTCGAGCTTCTTTTTCTCCAACACTTTTGAGTTGATCAAGATCCTTCCAACCTTCTAAGGTTTACATCATTTAGTTTTGTATATTTTCTGAGAAGAAGATAAACATTTCCAACCTTTGAAGGAGGTGGAATAGCCAAAGAATGAATACTCATGAGATCTTAATTCAAGCTTATGTGAGTGGTGTGGACAAAGGAATGGAAAACAAGCACAAATGAAAAGCTTTCAAATGACTTAGTCCAAGAAACATCTAAGCTTAATGGCAGCTTAGGGAAGTTTGTTTGAGATATGCGATAAGAAAAAGAAATTGGGTAACCCACCCTCTAGCTAATAAGGGGGGATAACCAAACACTTAAATACTCCACCAAGCATCCCACACTGCTTGATGTGGGACTTGGGTATCCCCATGACACCTAAGTTCCTACATCTTGACGAATTTCACTCTACAACATGCTACTCAGTGACACTTCACTCAACTCCCTTGTAGGTCAGAATCCTTCGTAGGTAGCTGTTTTATGAGACATCGACAACCAGTTATGATGGCAATTGACAAGTACCTAAGCACTTGGGGAACCCAACCTCAAAAGTTAGCAATTAAGAGTGGGTGGGAACCAAACACTTAAATACTCCACTAAGCATCCCATACTACCCAATGTGGGATTTGCGTACCCTATAATACCCAATTTCCCCCTTAAGAACTGATGTCTCAACGAATTTCGATCTACAACACTTCACTGAACTACCTGGTGAGAACCTTTCACCGATCATAAACCTTTGAAGTCCTTTCCAAGACATCGTCAACCAGTTTTGATGCCAATTGACAAGTACCCAAGCACATGGAAAGCCCACCCTATAAAAGCTCGCTATAAAATGAAGAGAGAAACACACTTAAATATTCCATTCAGCATCCCATACTACTCAATATGGGACTTATGGAACCCCATGATACCCAAGTTTAGTTTCTATCATAACATCGCCCCTAAGAGCCTACATCTCGACGAGTTTCACTCTACAACATTTCCTTTGGTGACACTTCACTCAACTCTCTTGGATAAAATCCTTCATCTGTCAAAACCTTTTATCCCTTTCTAAGACATCAACAGCTGGCTTTGATGCCAAGTGATAAGTATCCAAGCACTTGGGGGACTCACCCTCAAAAGCTAGTAATAATGGGGGGAGGACCCAAAGCTTAAATATTCCACTAAGCATCCCACACTATCACAAAGCCATGATCCTAAAAGGAGAGAAGAAGAGACACTTGAAAAAGGAGAGAAAGTCCTAACACAATAATATGACTATACTTACACTCAAGAATACCACTTTTGTGGAGCAGAGGAAAAATTACATGTAGGGTGCCTAATTGGTTGAGGTAATTAGTGAAAGTGAGAAATTCAACAACCTAGACTGTTCGGACAACCTTAATGGTGGAGTTAAATTACGATTTATCCATTGATTTATTTGCTTAAAGATGGAAAGCACCTCCAATATATTTTTAAGCAAATAGATAGATGTAAAGCAAGAAATGCCCTTAATAGATGGCATTCAGCAAGAAAAGTTATTTGATGTATTTGCTTAAAGATGGAAAGCCCCTCCATATTAGTGACTACACATCAATTCTGAAGTGAATTGTATGTTATCAAAGTGAAAATAAAGGGAAGTCTGTAACTTTAACCATGGAACTTCCATATGGTTAGTCATCTTATGGAACATTAGGTTAGAGCCAATGTGAAGAAATGCTTGGTTATCAGAATATAGTCTTACTTGCTAAACTTCACAAAAGTATAACTCTGATGAAGTTGCATAAACCAAGCAAAGCCATAGCTCGTTATTCTGCTCTAGCTCTAGATCGATTAACTACACTTTGTTTATGGCTTTTCCAAGAAATATTTTCTCCGTTCGATAAACAATACACTGTGGTAGAGTATCGAACATTGGTAATCTTGCCTAATTTGCATCACATTGTGTTTTGATTTCATTAGAAAAAGTTTTAGAAATACAAAACACTTAGAAATACAAAACACTTTGGATCAATTTTTCATTAATAAAATCCAACTACATCGACAATAGTTATCGATAAAGGTAGCAAAATATTTAGAACCATAAGGAGTAGTAGTATGAGAAGGATCCCAAATATCAAAATGAACTAAAGAAAAAGGAGACAAAACTTGTTTGTTTAATCTATTAGAAAAAGGCTAGAAAATATGTTTCTCTAGCTGACATTCTTAGAATTCAAAGATGACATATGTTTGAACTTTGGTACCATCTTCTGCAAATTTGTCAACTTGGGATGTCCTAATTATGCATGAATCATCATTAGAGAGATTTCAAATGCACATATTGATAGTGATAAAGAGGGATGGTAAAGGCTATGTGACTCACATATGATACCTGATATTAAATTTTGCAAGGTAATATTAATTTTAGTGAATGTGAAGATAATGTAATAGGATTTGGTCAATCTATTGACAAAAGTAAATTAAATGGGCAATTATGGACATAAAGAACAAAGTCAAGAGTAATAGATGGGAAGGGTTGGGTAGTACCAATGCCACAAGTTTGTGTTTTTGAACAATTGGTAGGCCAGTTGTTAGGCATTATTGCATGTGCCATCCTACACAGGTGGGAGTTGAGAAAGATGACATGCGTAAGGGTGCACGGATGGGTGGTTCATTTTGATGATTGTGTGATAGGATAGATCAACTTGGCATGATCCTAACGTCGTGCTTGTTAGAGCAAAGGTAGGTTGGCCAAAAACTCGTCGGAAAGTCTTTGGTGATGATGCCAGAATAGTGTAGGAGAGCATGATAGAATAGTTTGCTAGAAAGAATTTCTTCTAAGATAGTGAGTCTATTGGGCCGACACTATTTTTAGAAAGGTTTTAGATACCTTGCTAAATTATGAGAGATAAAGAAACATTGAATTGAACCCATGTGTTTTTTATATAGCAAAGGTGCTTTATTTTGAGAAAACATGATCAATACACTAAGTAAAGTAGATATGGCATCTTCTAATAGTAAAGATATGATACCTGAATAATAAACATGTTAATAACACATACAATGTAGATATTCCTAATTTTAAAATATTTGCACCTTATTTCCATAATTTATCACAATAATTTATTTTCTGATTTATCATTCGTCTAATCAATAAAAGGATCTTAAAATATACACCTATACTATCTTTTGTTACTTGATTCTTGTTTAAAGAATCTAATTTTTTTCGCTTTACAGATTGGGGACCCAAAATTGATGTAGTAGGATTTTGCTTTCTTGATCTTGCGTCAAACTATGAACCACCCGAGTCCCTTGTAAAATGGCTTGGAGATGGTGACAATCCTATTTACATTGGATTTGGTAGCCTGGTGAGTCTTTTTTTCCTTTCATTATATAATTATCTTTTCACATATTTTTGAATGCTAAACGTAAATGTTGGAATTATGCTTCAACTCTTTAGCCTAGCAATTTTAAAGTGTATAATTGAATCTTTGTTGATGTGAAGGTCATTGCTCGAAAAGTAGTGCTTATAACTTCCATCTAGTAGTGATTATGTGAAGGTTCCAGAAGATATATCACACCAAAATATGAAATACAAATTATCACCAAATGTTATTATGAATGGAGTTGAATATTTGGTTAAATAAAGAATGATTGAATGGGTATTTAACTCAGTACTAGTAGTATATATATATATATATATATATATTGACAATAAATCACTATATGCTTAATCTGCAATAAAGGAAGACTTTAACTATGTAAGGAAAAAAAAATTCTTTAATTGATAACAATCAAGGTTATCAGAATCTAGAGTCTATGTAGACTCATGGGAGGTTTAAACCCAAATCTTAGACTCATATGAGTTTATTTTATATAAAAATTCAATAAAAAAACATAACTATTCAGGATACAAATTCCACAATATTGAAATAAGTAAGTTCATATAATACACCAACAAAATGTTAGTTCTCAAAGTGATAACATAATAATTAAATAACTAAAACAACACAAATGTTCTCAAGTTTTTAAGTATCATTCATCTAATCTTCTAATGAAATCGTCTCTAAGATCATGATCACCATCTTCAAATTCTTCTTCCTCATTCTTCAGTTATCCATTCATCATCAGACTCAATGTCATCAAATGGGAGAGCAACAATTTTTCTAATTTGTTTGTTTTTCAACTTCAAGTTATTCATCACTTAAACCAAGTCATTAATCTTTTTCGGATGCAAACAATTTCTTCTTTTTGTATGAACCTATATTTAAATATGAAACTTAAGTAAATATATAAATCAAATCAAGAAAATTAAAAACCTTAAATAACTTCCTGAAATTGAATTACCATTTCAAATGAGCTCCACTTATTCTCACTTGAAAAGCTACAAGTCAAACTCACAACTCGAACAACAAAATTCTTTAATTCTAGTGTTCCATCCCCAAACATCTCCTACCATTATCATCATCATTTCTAAAAGTTGGTTCGTAGTGCAAGTGGGGGTTTAGGTAATAGGCAATTGTATGCAAAAGCCTTTGAAGCTGATTATCCCATTTATGATCAATGATTTTCTAAATAGGTTCATAACTAGAAATAATTACATAAACTAGTACTTCAATTTAGAATGAAAGAAAGTTTAGAAATGTTATCTTTTTTTTGATATTATTAAAGTTGCATTTAATCTTCTTTTTTGCGCAATCCATCTCCTCATATGAATCCCATTGTGGGTTTTGCATCCGAATCCACCAACCGAAGGACCACCATAAGAGGGGCAACAACTTTTAAGCATGCACTTACATTCTTCCAATGCCGCTATCTAACACCATTTACGTTTTCATCAAGTCATTTGTAGTAATAAAATCTTTTGTAATTATCAAATCCTTCAAAAAAGGAAAAAAATATGTTGATTGACGCCTCATAGCTACCGCTACACGTCCTGTTGGTGGTGTTGGCAAACAATCGCAACACTACCGGTGCAAATAGTTTCTTTTAACATTTCAAATTCGTTATTTTGAAAACCTCCCAGATTGGTGATTCTGGATAAATGTTGCGGATTGAGAATTCAGGAAAGGTGTTCCGAAATGACCAATCTAGAAACATGTTCCAACTTTTGGGAAAATCATAACACTTCCCCAAGCATCCATGACTTCATCTCACTCCTCTCTTGGATTGAATGACATTTTACACTTTGCTTTCACAATATTTTTAATGTGAAAGTGACAAAAGATTCAAAGTTTATCGAAACAAAATCTATATTACATTCATCTGAACTACTGGATGAACTAGAAGTTAACCTCAATACTCTAATTGCAAATCTTTGTATTTCTGGATGTTCATCACCATATGATTCCCACCATTATGATGGAGTTTTGGTTTTGAATGCACATTGATCAATGATTTCTCAAAAGGGGAGTGTAGCTAAGTAAGATAAAAATAAATACATTAATTTCTAATCAAGTCTATTATTCTAAAAAAATAAATTAGAAAATCAAATATAAGTGAAAGGTAATTAGTTATTATATTACCTTTTACTAACTCCATCAAAAAAACTTTGTTTATTCCCTTTAGCAATATCCATTTCTTCAGAAATAAATCTCATTCTCATTTGAATCCACCATGTAGAACACCTTAATTAGGGGAAAATACCCCTCATGCAATTCGAAATATTTTTCCAATATCAAATTTTCCACAAACCCATCACTAGTCTTTACAAATTCACTAGATTGCCACTCCTTGGATGCGAACATCCAATAAGTAATCCTTTATTTTTATTCAAGCACCCGTAAGTCAAATAACAAGTGGCAAAACGAGTATTGGCCGGTCTTATCAAATCTACCCGTCTAGTATATTTGTGCGATAAAGAAATAAGCCCAGTTCTTGAATAGATTTAAATTGTATTTTCCTTACCATTGGCTGTTGTGTCACGAAGGAGTGGTATTTTCTTGTCAAAATCTTGCAACATTAAATTCTTCAATTTCCTTGTAATTTGTTGTAATTTGCTGCATTATCGATTACAATTTCGATGACATTATCTTCCCCAACCTCCTCAACCCCATCATCCAATTTTTTTTTAGTTTTCTTGCATATGTCAGAAACATTAGGAGACTTCAAAACGTCATTCTCCTTTGGTGTATTTACCAGAAAATTATGTACAGTCCTTATACTTCTATCAATTTATCCATCTGTCGTTATTGTGCACCAATTTTTCTTCAAAAATAGTTTATGTTCTTCCAAGATTAGATTGGTCTTTCAACTCGTTGCTTCAAATATTTCACTCTAATTTCATGGTATGATGGTGGCTTAAATCCGATACCATGTTTGACAACCAACTCAAGCATCCTCCTAAACTCTCCACTCTTTCTTATATTAAACGGAATAATATTGTTGCAAAAAAAAAAATATAAACAATTTCTTGGCATGCATCCTCCCTCCCATGTTTCTTGAAAATAACATTGATAGTAGTTTGAGTGCCCCTTATCTTGAAAATACTTGATGACTCTTAACTCTCTTCTTGACTTAGTCTTTTTCTAGCCTTTTTTGAATCACCCATACTACTATCCCATAACCCTTCTCTAGATATTGAACTTGTAATCAAATTTTGTTGCAACAAGGAAACCACATCTAACATTAGTTTTTTAACATCTTCAGGAATTGTTATACATGCTCCAACATCCTTTGAAATCCCTGCTAGATGATGCTTTAATCGATAAATCCCACTTTTTAATACTTTCTCACAATATTTACATTCACATTTTCTGCTTTCCTATCAATAGAAAAACAATGACTAAATGCAGGATGCTCTAATTCCAGTTCCTCTTCTAAGACTCTCACCTAAACCACTTGATGCCATTTTAATCCCTTTTAAGTCTAAGCAAAATTGAGCATCGAGCATAAGAACATTCAAAGGAATAGATCTGCAAGCACAATAGCAAAAGGAGCAAAGTGATGAGCAAAACAAAAAGAAGCAAGAAGGATAATAAAAGAAGTGAGAGTTGGGGATTGTGAAGGCTGGGAGCGATGGTCGTGACTCGTGAAACTCCACATGTGCCTCATCGGTTCCAATTTGCGATGAAAAAAGGTAATGAGTATTGGGCCTTATCATCGGTTGGGTCGGTTGTTTTTAATTAGTAATGGCCTGTCAAACCCTAGCATCAGAAGACAAGAAGGATCGACAAGACCCATGATCCCCGATTAAGCGAGCAACATCGCATACTTGCTATGATCCGCCCTGCTTGCGATCCACCTTTGTTCCTCCTCCATACTTGCATGAGTTTGCGATTTTACTATCGATTTTAAGAGCATTGCATTTACTTGATGCATTGTTAATGCATTACTACAATTTTGTTGCATACATTCATTATGCATTGTTTTAAAAGAGAAATCATAGTCCATTTCAACATTTGGGAACATGTTAACTTTGTCTAATATACTCGTGTCAAAGTCTTCATCCATACTAAATTTGACAAAATCAAATGTTAAGTGTGAAGAAATATAAAATAGAACTAAATATTTTTATGTCCGAACATGTAGTCTGGAAGTTAAAAAAAAGGTACTCTGGTATACAATATCTGTTTTCCAGAATGTCCAATTCAGAATACATATTTTTGACTATAGGAATACGTGTTCCAGAACATAAAAAATGGGTTTTCAAATACACTTTCTGGATTATGTGCTTACATTTTGATTTACCAATCTGGAATGCATTCTGAATGTTCTGGATTAGGCGTACTTGCTCCGGAAAGGTTGTTCTGAAAAGTTTCCAGAAGAGTCATTCTAGAACATTACTTTCACTACTCTGGAATGTTCTACTTGGAAATAAAAATTCACGTTTTGGAAACACCAATCCGCAGACAGAGTATCTTTTTCTTCAATAGGAAACCTCTATTTCAGAATTGATGATCCGGAAATCTGTGGAACAGCCATTAAAATAAATGAAAACTCCATTTATCATACTCATTCTTACCTTTTCCACCCAGTGGAGTCTATCCAACTTCAAATCGCCTCCAACACCAGCCACCACAGAAGAAAACATAAGGAAGGAGGATCCAGCATTCAAATAAAACACCAAGGGTAGAACGGACATTTTTTAAAAGTTGTGGGGGTGCTGGTAGCAATTAAGTGGGTGCAGGAAACAAAGCCATTAACTATTCAGTAAGAGTCTTCCTTTTTTGTTTTCTAATCTAACTTCTTTTAGCTTCGTGTTTTTGGCGTAAGTTTCTCGTTTAATAGTTTTACTGTGAGGATATCTTAACCTCGTTTCTATGTTTTGTTTTGTTATAATTTTATATCATTAAAGATTGTAACATTAAATAGGGAAAGTTAAAAATCTTGTATGGCTATTAGTATTGAGGAATTCTTAATGATTGTATCCTTATGTAATTAATTGTGATTATAATTAAAGCCGAATTTGTGGTGGATTAACTCACAATTCAAAATTCTGTTACATCTTTCATTATTTTCTTGTGGAGGATATCTTATCCCCATTTTTATCCTTCTCCTTATCAATTTTTTTTTCTAAAAAAATCAATAATTATTTTAATCTGATTTCTACTCTCTCATTTCCTATAACAGCCTGTTCAAGAACCAAAAAAGATGACACAAGTAATTGTAGATGCATTGGAGTCCACTGGACAGAGAGGCATAATCAATAAAGGATGGGGAGGTCTTGGGAATTGTAAGAATATTTCTAGTTTTTGTTTTTTTGTTGGAATAGTTTGATAGTTTTATGTTTTTTTCAACAACATTTTTTTCTTTCCAGTGGCAGAACCAAAGGACTCAATATACTTATTGGATAATTGCCCTCATGATTGGCTTTTCTTGCATTGCAAGGCAGTGGTAAGACTATCTAGTTATTTTTAGAGGGTGTTTGGTACCAGGGAAATTTTTTCATACTCGAAAATTATTATTCCCATGAACCCTGTGAATTATGATTCTTAGGGATGACTAAATTTTGTTTGGTTGGTTGGAAATATTTTTAGGAATATTTATATGATTTTTTTGAAGATCAGAGAGTAATATGCTATCTTTACTAAAATCCTTAATTTGTTGTGCATTAAATTATTGAAATAGAGTTATATGATTTTTTTTTTCTGTAATACTTTTATTTTAATTTACCATTGTTTGATTCCCACCCCACATGAGAATGCGGTTTGCAGGAAAACTGGCTAAACCATTCTTAAGAATCTTATCTTTTAAAAGGTAAGTTAAGCACGATAAACATACTTTTCAAACTTTAAATTCTCGAAAAACTAAATATTTCCTAGTAGTAAAAGTCACATTGAATTGTTAGAATAAAAGGTCATAGTTCTACTGAAATTTTAAACTGTTGTTTGGATTGAGGGGAGAGTAGGAGGGGAGAGTAGAAAAGAAAAGAAAAAAAGTGAGATTGTTTGAATTGAGAGAAGTGAAAAATTTGTAGCAGAGTTGATTGATGTGATAGAATAGATGTAGTTGTATATGCTTTTATTTGGAAAATAATTTTAATAAAAATTAAATGGAAAGAATAACTTTCTTGAAAGTGTAAATTAAAGTAAAAATAAATTTTAAATTAAAATAAAAATTATTATAAACTTTAGTAAGCAAAAAAAAATAACCAGAATAAAAATATATTAAAATAACTTACAAGAATTTAAACTAATTTATTTTATTTTAATATTTAGTTTTTCTAATATAAAACACATATTACCATAATTTAAATTAATTTCATTTTATTTTATTAATCATTTAATATTTTCATTTTAATTTTTCATTTTATTATAATATAATAAATATATTTATAAATATTTAAATATTTTTTTTATTTTTATATTTTAACTTGGATTTAAAGAATGAGCTAGACAATCAAGTGCTGTAATATTCTTAGTCGATCCATCAATTAATATGGAATTAACCACTTCATAACATATGACCTTCCTTTCCCTCAGTCATATATGACCTTTTTCACCTTTTCTATAGTTGAACCCCACATTCCGTACAATAGATTAAGAGAAGAAACTTTCATATTGGTTCTTCTAGGAACATCTACATAATCCACCTTATCCCACCAATTATTATCTAATAAAGTATCCTTTCCAAATTTTGTGTTTCCAACGTCATCTTCCTTGTAAGAAGACCATTGATCACTAATCACCATCTTTTGGAATCCTTTCTTCAATTGCTTAAATCTTTTGAGCATTACAATAGTGGAGGAAAATCTTGTTGGATCATGGAAAGCAATTCAATGAATTGAAAATGGTCAATCTCATTGTTACATCTTCCACAGTTTAGGTGATCCAAGGATAGACTTGGTAAACAACGCATAGATAGAAATTCAGTTTCAATCATTAAAACTACTACATTACTAACAATTGCATTATTTGTTACTACTAAGAAGTGGACTTTAAGCCAAGTCAACTTTATAAAACTGGCTTATAAGGTGAGGTTTGTACCCACTTATATACTATGAAATGTTCTTATCTCTAGTCGATGTAGGATCTTCAACACATACCCTCACACCGAGACCTGACCACTCGTGCTGTGACTATATATTTATGGGTGATTCGAAAGCGGCCCAATAGCGGGTGGACTGATAAGCTTAACAAAGACTCTAAATAAACTCTTACCATAATAAGAAGTGGACTTTAAGCCTAACTCAACTTTATAAAACCGACTTATAAGGTGAGGTTTGCACCCATTTAAATACTATAAAATGTCTTTATCTCTAGTCGATATGAGATCTCCAATACTTATTATTTGCACATCATTTGATTGCCCAACCTCCATAATTACCTCTTGTCATATGCTTGGCTATGAAATCTTTGTTTAGGTTCTTGTTGATGGGTTTAGTTTGGTCCCACATCTTGTTTTTGTTTATTCCTTTTGATAATATATTGCGAATGTTGCAGATGATTGATACTGACTGTGGTGCTAACCTAGCTATGATTGCAGTTAGTACAATTACACTCTAGCATTCTTGCTTTTGATTAAAGATAGGACATGCTGAATGATTCTTAACTTGAGTAATTCATTGAATTCCAAAATTTGGGAGAATGTTACTGATTTTAGGGCTGCATGTATGTAGAGAGTCAGGTTACATCAGTATATTTATCAATAAAATCTTGTGTGAATTATCTATTTGCAAATTATTATTCTTGTAGTTTTACCCATTTTTTGCAGGTTCATCACGGGGGTGCTGGAACAACAGCTGCAGGGCTTAAAGCTGCTGTAAGAAATTAGTTGCTTTGTAATATTATCATGTCTTCTGATAATGTTTTTTATATGGGTATTTTTTTGGTAGTGCCCAACAACGATAGTTCCTTTTTTTGGTGATCAACCATTTTGGGGTGATAGAGTACATGCCAGAGGAGTTGGTCCTCCACCTATCCCAGTTGATGAGTTTTCGCTTCCCAAGTTGGTTGGTGCAATAAAATTTATGCTAGATCCTAAGGTAAATATAAGTTTCATGACAACAAAAATATATGCAAAAATATTTACTCTTGTAAGTTTTCTACGCAAGTTATAAAAGTAAATATTGATGCTAAACTCAACAAGCAATATGAAAGTATAGTTTATGTATAATATATGAAATGTTCTCCTAATGTCTACCGTGAGAAATACTCAAAATTGATATCTTGATTAACTTTTGGACCTCTAAAACAAGTTTAAAATGGTATATTGTTGAACTGTATGCTTTTTAGTAAATACAAAATAATATACAACTTTAGAGATTTTTGGAGATTAGTGTAGATTATGTTCTGTTTTTATTTCCTATAATGCTTGTGTATATTATGGGAAGGATTGCTATATTTAGGAAAGCTTGTTGTATTATAGAATATCTAATTCCTACATTTAGGATAACTTTTTCCTATTTTTCTTGTTACTTGTACCTCAATAAATGTACCATTTCGGGCTTTGTATCAAGCCAATCATAACCAGATATTCAGCTGTGCTCTTTGTTTCAAGTTGGTAAATGAATCATATTCATTTGATTAGATAAAGTTTGAAACTCCTTGTAGTCTCACCATCTAGTTCTTGTGTTTTTGGCACCACTAGTCTCGTCTGTGTTACTTAGATCTTGTTAAATATTTTACTCATGCAATAAATGTTTCGTAGTTCCCCCACTCTTCAAAAGAAGGGCTATTGTGGCTAATGTGTTTCTCCATTGCTTTCGCATGTTTTTCTCCTTTCTTCTATGTTGTGGGTTGGCTTTTTAAGTTGTCTTCCAGTCAAGCCACCCAATCCTTGTCCTCTTTTACTTATTCTTAGAAAGTGAACTTTAAATTTAATTTAACCTCATAAAACCGACTTACATCTAATGTAAGGTTTGCACTCATTTATATATTATAATTTAGCCATATTTCTAGTCAATGTAGAATCTCTAACACTTAATAACTCCATTTGCGTTTTGTGCCAAATGATGTGCACCTTACAAAAAGTTTAGGTAACTAGTGTTCTGCTCTAGCCTTTTGTACTGATTTTCACCCCACTTGAGTCTGCATGTGATTTTCCCATTGTTGTTTGTAAAGCTATGTATTTTATTTTTGATCCCTCATTCAATCTATAACTTCCCTAGTAATCATCATTTGCCTCCCTCATCCAATGTTTTTTCGCCATTCCTATATCTCCATTGGAAGTACTTTTTGACTGATGTTGGTGACTATTAAAATCTAGGGAGGATAGAAAATTAAGTTGAAACTATATGTTTCTAAGGCAACACATGTGCTTTATTTATATTGAGAAAAAAAAAATTAATACAAGAAATAATGACAAATATATCATATGGGAAGAGATAAAAAAGTTCCTAATAATACATGTAATCTAGATTTTCCTGATATTGTAGGATCAACTTTTTATTTCTATAACTATAGCAATTTTTCTGGATATATAGGATTAGCTTCTTTTTTCTATAATTATAACACTCCTCAAGCTGGAGCATATAGGAGCATATAGGTCGTATGTACTCAACTTTTTGCAAATATAGTCAATCATTGGTTTTCTAAGAGACTTGGTTAATATATCAACCAATTGTTCACTGTTGACAAATCTAGTGGTGATGTCTCCAAATTCCAGTTTTTCTTTTATGAAATGACAATCTACCTCAGTATATTCTTCTCACGAAAGACAGGATTAAAGGCAATATGTAGTGTTGCCTGGGTGTTTCACAAGGTGCATTTGGGAGTCATTAGAATGAACATTTTTATGGTATGGAGCAAAAATCAAATAAATTGACGTCAACATATACAAAATACCTATGAACATTTTTATGATATATACCATTTCTACTTGTTATCTCCCCTTTGAAGAACTCAACAATACAATTACCGCTGTCTGTTGAGAAACTCTTACTTTCGAGGGGAGATGATGAGGAATTTAAGTGTGGAGTTATTGAATGGAGATGAGTGAAATGAATAATATATAAGAAAAAAATACTCACAAACTTAATGATTTAAAGGTGAGTTAGAGATGGTAGCAGGTCTATTATATGGTATCTCTGGTTACGTATCAGCATGACTACTCGAAGAACCCAAGCATATAGAAAGATTTATAGGAATTGGTGTTATGAGCACGTATATGATACTCTGTTTATAAACAAGAATAATAATACAACTAACGCAATCCCTAAATTTATAAGATGACGATTCAGTCCTCTCTTCTTCCTTTCTTCGTTAGTGATAAGTACGGCGCATCCCCACCAAATCTTTGGCACACCCTGCATTGGCAACTGATCTGCCTGAAGCCACCGCAAGTGTTCGGGCGGGCACGTGCCCTCTCTCGTCATGTGACTCCCGCACAGCTTACTGCTCTTGAATGCCTTAGAAAACTTGGGACCGCAGTGCATCTTAAGTTTATGTCAAACTCCGTTTTATGCTTAACTTATTTGTTTTATATTCCTCGGAAGGGGTAATCGTAATCGGGTTTAAAGTTTGGCTGCAAATGAAGGAAACTTTAACTTTTTAGGTGTTCTTCCAAGCAATGCAAACTTAGTGGAATTTTTTGTTCTTGGGTGTGTTATAGCTAAAGATAGCCTTTACATTTGCTTAATATAATTTCAGGTAAAGAAACGTGCAATTGATCTTGCTAAGGCCATGGAAAGTGAGGATGGAGTGGCAGGAGCGGTGAAGGCATTTTTTAAGCAGCTTCCTCAAAAGAAACCAGAAGCTGATGCAGATCCGCAACCATCTAGTTTTTTTTCTTTAAGAAGATGTTTTGGTTGTTCCTGATTCGAGTCCAGTGGATCAACACCCACCTTTTTTTTAACGTGAATCGCAAATTTTTACTGCATTTATAAGATGTGCTTGACTTGTCACCCTGTCAGGTGATTGTATAAATTCTGTGCATGCTTCTATTCTCACTGTTTAAGTTGAGTTTCAATATGTAAGTAAATTTTCTGTGGCTTTTAATTGATGTTATGTGTTCGGAATGTATTTTTGTTCTGTATCAGTGTTTTGCACTTCACATTATATGTTTTTGATTATGACCGTAACCAGATGTTTGGTATAAATTCTAAACCCAGCATTTGAAGTTGGGAAATCTTTGCAAAATATAAATTCTTTTGAGAAACTATGGTTCCGAGTAAGAATTTTTTATTAACAATCCTACTTGCAACACAAATGATATGAAGACTTTTACAATGGGTTAGAGAATTCGATTTATACTTCTAGCTAACAACCAAACAAGGTAACTAATTAACTAATAATCTAGCAATCTCAACTAACATTGAAACGTTTGGGTTGGTGTCAACCCCGTCTCGCGCTTGACCTGCAAAATATGGGTTGGGTTGACCAATTTCATATTAGGAGTGCAAAGTTTATTTCATTAGTTTGTCTTGTATAAGATTATTATTTTAAAAAAACTTAATTTTATTAATTATATAAAAAGACACAATATTGTCATGCTAATCAAACTTATCCCTATTCTTTCAATTGAAACAACAAACTTTTTGACTTGTTTTTTTATTAATCATTTTTATCATAACACCCATCAACAAACTTTTATTATTTTGTTTTATATTCAGTGAATCTTTTACTTGATTATTCAATTGTTCATTGTGAGTTCAATATCCGTTCTTAGAGACAAATTATTACTTCTGATAACGGGGTGTACTTGTCGTAAAAAAATTATTAATCATATTGTCGAGACCTCGTCATTAAGCCCTTGTGTCATTGCGTCCTCGACCCCTTGTGTTTTGGTGCGGACAAGTCGAAAAAAAGGTAAACATTAAGAATAAGAGCTAGAGAAACTAAATGTTTTGGTGCAGACGAGCCGAAAAAAATGAGAATAAGAGCTAGATAAACCAGAGGAACTTCTGAAAAAAAATAGGATAAATGTTTTTTTCATATACAATAATATTAACTATGCCTATTGGTATGGTATATAGTATGACAATGCTCTATCTCATTTATTACCTTATGTCTCTAGTTTCAATGCCTTTTTTTATCTAATGCAAATAATCTTATAGTTTTTTTTTTTTTCAGTATTGCTAATGTTAGTCATTGTGTAACATTGTGTTGAGATTTAAATGTTAAATAAGATACACTCCTTGTATTTGAATAATATTCTGACTTAGGGTCCATAAAATGCTTTATCCTTTCATATTGTTCAAGTTTCATGTAGTTAAACTAATGAAGTCTAATGAATGGTGCCCAATTTTGGTTCTTACAATCTTTTAGTCCTTTTCATTGATGTCTTAGTATTAGTTGCATTATTTTCCTTTTCTAGCTTAGATTTGGGCAAAGAAGACACTTATCAACATAATTTGTTATTATCCAATCCAAGTCGCTTCTACAATTCCTTCTACTAGTTTTTTTAGAATCTTTAGATCCAATAGATACAACTCTAACAATATTATTATCCCTAGACCTCATTATCCCCCACCACCCTATTGTGTTTCTCTCGAACAAACAATACTAATATTCATAGATAGAATAGGTATGTAGAAATATTTCTATTTGTTTTGGGGTACCCTAGAGTGTTTATGACATTGGAGAAATATATAAAGGTTGTTCTATTACTTGTATTGAAGATGTATATATATGAAAGTGGATTGCTGTTCCCTGGAATCGATTATCTCTTTTAACCCTTTCTATTTTTCATTTCCATTTCTTTTGAAGTGCCAAACATGTAGTTTGATTTCTTTTCATGGTTTGATTGACCCTCATTTTATTTTTAAAGGTTTTGAACTTAAGTTTCTTGTATTAGTTACTATAATTCAGTTTTGATATGATATAATTCATTTTTAATGGTTGTTTGTGCTAGATTGAACAACAAGCTCAACAAACATATCAATGTGAGAACAAGTAACTTACACCAGTTTTTCCTTGTTGATATTCTTACGATTCATGCTGGTATGTTGTCACATTATGTTTTCTGCTAGTTTAGGACTACATTTGGTTTTAGTTCATGGCTAAGTATTGTAATACAATAGGTTTTGTTGGTGCTACTGATCCTGGAATAACAAGTATTGTTGAATTGACATTAGTTCATACCCAAATTATAAGAAATATTATTATATTTCAAACTCGAAAAGATGATCATGTATTGTAGGTTCAAGTGGCATGTACAAGTTTATTTCCTGTTTCTCAGTACATAGAAATTAGCTAGTATAGAAAGTTTGGTTTGGCAGTAATTTTGAACTGTTATTTGTAAGTAATACTTTTATCCCTTGATGTTTTTTAAATATGATTTGAGCCTTGGAATTAGGTAGCCTCTCTCTATTTTCCTTTTAGCATTTTTGTTACCTGAAAAAGGAAAAGAGATTATTACGTTTTGCATGTTGGCTTAGATCCTGTTGTGTTGTGTTGTGCTTGATTGAAGTGATTCCTTTAGTGCTGAACTTGATTTGATTTCCATGGTGTGGTTGTGACTCTATTAGAGGATTTGGTTTGGTTTATGTTGTTGGTATGTGGCTATGTGGTTCTACAAGTTGGTCCCTCAAACTGTTCCTATTCTTATTTGGTTATGTTCAATATCTGTTTATTTTAGGTCTTCATTTCATGTGCTTTGGCTTGATATTGTCATGTGGTTCCTACTAGCAAATTACCCAGGGATTTTTTATCGTGGAAAATCTGTGGCAAAAACATTATTACGCGTGGATTTAGAGA
>Ga0123342_1005464_pt1 | contig 18395 bp, 7 predicted proteins | sample Turbeawhitnodule_FD_89960 | JGI IMG/M metagenome (GOLD analysis project Ga0123342, IMG submission 89960) | Root nodule microbial communities of legume samples collected from Mexico - Turtle bean Mexico white nodule | ecosystem: Host-associated > Plants > Roots > Nodule | place: Mexico: Nepantla...
TAAAATAAATAAATATAATTAAAAATTTAAATATAATTATATTATTTTTCATTTTATTAATTTAAAATTAATTTTGTTAGTTAAATTAATGTATTTAGATAGTTTTAATATTATTTATGATTACTTAATGTATATTATTTTAAATTATGTTATTATATATTATATATTAAACAAAACCAAAATTAATAACATAAATAAATGTACTCCATGTTCAATTTAAGAGGCTTCAACAAACTGCAGGTGCATAGCAAAATGTGAAAATGTGAGGGTAAATTAGTATTTCACCTGCTGCTTACATGGACTTTCCTCCTCTCCCCCATCCATCTTCGCATCCCATAGAGGATCCCAAAATTAACCTTTCCACAAATCCGCGCTTCCAATTCTTCGCACATCTGCGGATACAAACATGCTTGATTTCTAACTTCTTCGCTGCTCCCACCCTTCCATCTGCGGATCCAAAGCCTAAATCCGACTTTGACTTTATCTATTACCTAATTCTACATCAATTCATTCATCAATGATTCATTTCCTTTACATTCTTATCTATTTCTTCATCCTATTCTTTAGATAGAGGATTATCTTGTGTCCGAAATTTAATAAAGTGTGAAGCTCGTAACATGCAAACGATAAAATTTCTACCTTTAAATGGTTTATGAGAACATTTGTTTCATAAATAGGAAAACATACTTTCAAAATCTCACTTTCTCAATTAATTCACATAATAAAAAAATATATATTATTTAAATAACTCTTTTAAAATAAAGTAAAGGATCTTTTAGAACAAAATGAGTTATGACACCACTATTATTATTCAACGTGAATTACAAAACTTTTTTAAAATCTAACCTGTTAAAAATAATTAAATTATAATGAATAAACTATATAGATCTCACATTTGATTTTATAAAGATGACTTGAATTTAACTCAATTTTTAATAAAATTTAACTTTTACTTTCATCGTAACATAAACTAATAAGTTAATAAAATAGGTCGTGTCAGCAGACCGTCCAGTTCGCCATTATTTAGACAAGATGGGTCAACTTTTTGAACCTGTCAACCCGTATTGGTCCAGTCTACCTAACCCGTTAACTTGGCAGAATGAGTTAACTTTTTTAACCCATCAACTTGTATAGATTCGGTTCGCTTAATCGATCAACTCGACGGGCCACAAGTGGTGTGGGCTGGATTAACCCACCCTTCTTTATTTTTTGCACTTTTAAAAAGGATTCTCATGTTTTTGGAATTAAAATTGGTGGTAGTCAATGCTTTATATAGAACTTTAATTATTTACATTAATTTCTTTATACATCATGTGATTCATTGAATTATTGTTGATATTTACTTGATTTTGTTAGACATTAAACTTTCTTTGATTAGAATATTAAACTTTAATTCAAATTTATTGTGCATTCTTACTTTTTTTTATTGTCCAAAAGCTATATCAATGACTACAATCAAGTAAATAGTCCAAAATAAAAAAACAAAAAAAAATGAAAACTATGATAGGGTGGGTTACTAATTTCAACCAAAATAACCTTAGCAGGACAACCTGATTTGTCTCATTTTTTACGGGCTAGTGACGCGGGTCAAAATGTGTCAAGGAAGCCTATTTTGCCATCCCTAAAAAGTAGGAGAATAAATATGCTCATAGTAAAAAAAATGGAATTCATCCATTGAATCATGTGACAATATAAGCGATAATTGATACAACAATTTGATCTCAATAATTAGCAGAGGGTGTAAAGAGCAATGTTTGAACATAATCATCAACTGTAAACGTGTTTCGATCATCTCCATGTTGATAAATTACTTGAGCAGTTCTAGCCATGTTAAGAGAAGCCTTCATAATTGAGAAAGGCAAAGAGGTTGTGGTCAAAACAAGACTATTTAACTCTGGCCATAAGTTTCGGATAAATCGTCTTATATGCTTTCTAGCAACATTTTCATCTGAAATATTATTTTCTATCATCAGACACTGTATGCTGCAAGCATTATCTCCTCTTTCTTGTTCCTCCTGAACATCAAACATCAACAACTTCTCAGCAGTGCCATTTTCTTGTTCTAATATATTATTTTTAACTAATAACATAAGATATTTATGAATTATGATACGCTTGACATCAAATCAATTAAATGAAAATCAATACCTTTGAGGTTCCTAAGTCGTCCCAAAGCCTAAGAATTTCCCCCGAACATGAGAAAAGTCTTGGGTATGGGTTCATCATGGAAATGGTTTCCTTTGAGAGGCCATCCCCAATGAGAAAAGTTGCATGCACCAAGGCCATGTATGATCCTGAAGAAATCACTCCATTATCCAAATATTCTTGAAAAGTTGGCACATATTTTTTGTTGAACCATTTGGCTTCTTTTAGAAAAGCTTCAAATATGTCTATCCACTGCACCAATTAAGAAAAATCTCTCATTAGCCTCTTACTCACACATATATATAGTTACATACATGTTTCAATTTGAAAGGATATTTAAAAGCTTACAGTTCTTTTCAAGCTAGAAATAACATTTTGTCCATGCTCCATTTGAATTTTGTATGCAATTTCGTGGGTGGTGTTATACAATGCCAAATAGCTTATCTTCATATATTCAGGCAATTGTTCCATCGCATCAAGATCCCACCTGTAAATAAAAGTGGTTTCATATTTTGATTATTAAATTTACTAGTTGATTTTAACTTAGACAAATTTGAGATGCAAACCTTTTGATTGCCTTGGTAAAAAGAATGAGTTCATCTAATGTGCCGTAAGTGTCGAAGATATCATCCATAACTAGCAAAATACAAATGGTTTTTGTAAGCTCAATGCGACAATTTGAATAACACGGTTCTGGAAATATTCCCATTGTCCATAGAAAGCACTCTGCTGGTTTATCTCTAGCAAAACCAAGCCTTTCAGCAAGTCCCAATTTATTCCACCACCTGATCAAGTAAAAGTAAAAATCAAATATTGCATATTAAAAAGAACATTTTGTTTTTCATAAAGTAATAACTCAAAAAGATGTAAAAAAATCTAAGTAGGAAATATATTTTAGAAAATTAAGTACCATTTGACAAGAAACATGGACATATATATTGACCCTTTATTTTAGTTTCTCCAATGTCCACCTTTCTCAGTGTGACTCAAACTAACAACACCCTTTAGATAAAAAAAAGAATTATCTAACAAATATAAAGAGCACAAAATTACCTAGAGATTTCTGCAAATTCTTTTTGGTGCATTGACTGAAGCATGGCGTAGTCTATCTTTGCCATTTCCAAAAGATATGGCATATGGCTACTTACTTGGCTATATTCTTTGATGTAGTTTCTAGCTTCTAACCTACTCATCCTTAGGTGTCTCGGAAGTGTTAAGGCTCTGGCAACAAGATTCCCTACATCAGGACTTAGATGTTGGAGTGATTGATGGAGATGAGCCGTGGAGAAGTCCATGGCCTTTTCTAACACTTCTTCACCTTTTGCACCTAAATATGATGCCTCATACATACTTAACATTCCCCAAATGTCATTGGTAATTGATTCCTTGAAATTCCCACTCTTGTCTAAAAATTTCTTGAAAACATCTGTGACAAAAGACACACTTAATCAAATTAGCAAGTGTGTACAACAACATTCCAAAGACTAAATAAGAATAGATTAGTGAGTAAATTTTATAATACATATTTAATTTTTCAACAAAGTCAAGGAAGCATAAAATGAATAAATTTCAATAAAGGCAAACTGGTTCAATAAAGTTAAATGTAAATAATTGGGAATCATGCTATTTTTTTTTCTTATTCCCTTTTACTCCTTGTTGCTTTCATGAGAGAACAAAAACAATACACAATGTTGCAAATGAATGTACCAGAAGAAGTAGGCCAGCCATTATTTCTCAGTAGTCGAAATTGAAGAGTTGTGGAAAAGAGGTCTTCTGAAAAATCCCAATCCCTTAACTTTCCAAGTTTTACATTGATCTCTTCTTCAAAATGGTGTCCAATTCCTAACCTTTGAATGGTGTCAATTATCTTCAATGTTTTGATTGGATCACTTGAGTTTAACAATGTCTCTTGGCTCCTTCTTTTAACTTGCTCCATTCTTTTTGTCCCAAGATCAATTAGACTAGGCACCTACAACCACCAAAATGAGAAAATCCATTAAAGAGAAAATGGTGAAAATTTTGAAAGCTTGTTATGACTCTTGTACTTTTTCATACTTTATATTGACTTTTCTCGTATAAACAAAGTAGTTTCAAACAAGATTATTCATACAAATATAAAAAAATGTAAAAAGATTTATAATATAAACTGAAGTCTTACTTTTTCATCACAATAATTTATGATCAAAATTACACTAGTTATGCAAAAAAATCTTATTTAGTAAGTCCATGTGTTTATTTTTTCTTCATGTTGCAACTTTCTCGTTTTTATTTTCGAGATATTTTAAAAATATTTATCTATGAAAAGTAAAATAAAATGGAAGGTTTATGAAGAAAAAGAATTCCTAACTTGGTAGGTAGCGAGTTGAAGGTGTTGTGGAGGTTTGTCTAAGGGAAGAAGAAAAGAGTGGAAAGAGGTACAGACCTTTTGAGTGAGAGGGAGAGAGTTGATGGATAATTGCATGATGGTTGGTGTTGATGTTTTGCAGGATAAGTTCCGTAGTTGATTCATCGATGGTGGCCGATTGCGATAACCAAACGAGGTAAAAGATGAAACTCCAGGTTCTGTAACTGCACTGATTATAGTTGAAGAAGACATTGATGAGTTTTTGTGGTAAAGATGTGGTGGCTGGGATAGACCTATATATAGACTCACTCGTACTCACGCGTTATGCCTGCCCAGTTGTTCACTTCCATGCAGTCAGAAACAACGTGCTTATATTTTAAATATGTATAATTTAATTGATTTAATATAAAATAATGAAAGAGAGAAAAATAAAATGAATAAAATAGTAAGATAAATTTTAAATTTTATTTAAATTATTTTTCCTCCTCTGCTCCCTCGGTCAAATGAATAAATTTTGTTTTTCTCGCCCACCATTGGATAAATTTTGGAAACATAACAAATCATCGTCCACAATTGTTTCCCTTTGACTATCTTCTACGAACTAGTTGAGTTCAAACACAGATGTTATATTTTATTTAAAAATATGTTAACAACAGATAACCTGAGTTCTAGACAACCGCAGTCGGCACCTCGGGCGTCTCACACCAAAAACTCATTTCACAACATTGGCGGCTTATACGGGACACTAAACAATTCCTTGGGTCTAAATAATTCCTTGCCTCTAAATAAGTCAAACTTAATCATTTGTATAGACATCAAAAATTCATTATAATTATTATAAATAGATTATAAATAGATGAACACTTTAAGAAAAAGATAATAAAATTTTGATTTAAAAGGTATATTTTTTATTAAATTAATAATTAAATTAAACGTCCTTTATAGATACTCTTATATAGAGTGACTCAAAGATTCAGACATTAATACTAAAAAAAAAAAAATTATCTATAGAAGAATTTCGTAGGTAAATTATTATTAAAGTTAAAATTAAAGTTAGAAGTAGATGGTAATAGGTGAGATTCAAAGTCAAGTTCCTTGATAAATGATCAAAGAAACTTTAATCACCAATCAAAATTTATTGTCATGATTATTATTATATTTATTAGTATGATTACCAATATTAATATAATTAATAATATAAACATTATTAATATCATTCATATTATTAATTTTATAATATTAAAAATATGTATATCTTTTAGTTATGATTATTATTTATTATTATTATTATTTATGAATATTAGTTATGTTATTCATATTATAATAATGTTTTTAATATTATGTATATAATTATTATGATAATAGTTGGTAGGTAATAGAGATCCGTGAGTAATAGTTGGTAGGTAATAAAGATACATGGGTAATAATTGGTAGGTAATAGAGATCCGTGGGTAATAGTTGGTAGATAATAGAGATTCGTAGGTAATAATTGGTAGGTAATAGAGTTTCATGGGTAATAGTTGGTAAGTAATAGAAATTTGTGAGTAATAGTTAGTAGGTAATAGATATTCGTGGATAATAGTTGGTAGATAATGTTGAATTTACCTACGAATTCAGATACGTGGGTAATATTCGTAGGTAATGTTGAATTTACCTACGAATTCATATATGTGGGTAAAAATTCCTAGATAATACTGATTATTTTTTTAGTGTAAGAATATTTCATGTGAGGAGTTTGTAGAAACATTTTGAAGCTCGGTGTTGTGTTGGAGGAAACCACATGGTAACTACGCGAAACATGATGGGCAACGAAAGACACACCCTAAAGGAAACCGAGAATCACCAAGAGGACCCCTTAAAGATGATGTTAGAACTAAAAAAAGAGTGGAAGATACTAAAAAGAAATAGCGTAGAGGAGATACACTCCCTCAAGATAGAAAACACCCGAGTAAGATAAAAACTCAAAAGTAGCGAGACAATTTCAGTACACCACGAAGAGTGTGAACCCACATACTCCAATTTAAACAAGATTTCAAGAATGCAAGAGATCGATAGCTCCCACCACGTCTATAGTAAGGTACACATATCAACCATGAGAATGGAAGATGTCAGGACACCCTTGCACATAAGCCATAATGGAGGTTTCTCTCCCAAGCAACTCGAAAACCCTCATGCTGAATAAGTACAACAACATTATCGACCCTTATCAGCACGTTGATTCTTACATCATGCATCTTAGCCTATACATTGCAACCGAGTCTTCTTATCTCTTTGAGAGGACCCGCCCTAAGTTGGTTCTCGCGACTCTTGCCCCACTAGATTGATTGATTACTCTAACATCATGGTCACCAAGTTCAGAGTGCAGTTCTTCATGAGTCGACCACATCACCTAATCACAATCGCGATGATCAACATAAGACAAGAAAAAATGGGATCAATGTGCACATTCACGAAGTGACTTGGGAAGGTTGCTCTTAGCATTCAAAATCTAAGCCCGAAGGTAGCCATGTATCACATGGTCACGACCCTCAATTTGTGGACTACTTCATGAAATGGATTGAGGTTGAGCCCCTTGCCAAAATCACTGCCAAACAAGTCCAAAAGTTTGTGTGGAAGAACATTATCTTGTGATTTGGGATCCACACCATAATCACCGAAAATGGAAGATAGTTCCCTATAGGCAAGCTCGAGGAATTTGACAAGAACCTCAACATTAAACACAAAACGAGCTTCGTTGAGCACTGTCAAACCAACAACCAAGTTGAGGGTGTTAATAAGGTCATTCTCTAAGGGAGATGGGTCGAAAAACTCTCGGAGGCCCTATGGGCATACCAATGCACGTCAGACTCTACAACAAGAGAAACACCATATAGTTTGACCTACGTTACGAATGCGATGTTGTTGGTTGAGGTCGATGAACCAATCATTCGAAGAAAATTGAGCGATCTAGAACTCAATGTTGAATGCCTCCAAATCAATCTGGACTCGTTGCAAGAGTTGTGCAATAAAGCAAAAATCAAAGAAGAACGATGCAAGCACAGGGTGGCCAAATGCTACAACGTGAAAGTAAAGCAAAAACTCTTCAAAGAGGATGGACCTAGAGTGGAGAGTGAGGGACGAGGTCCAAAAAGACTGAACTGATGGAAAATTTGCACCAAACTGGGAGGGACCTTTTTTAATCTGAGAATGTTTGCAAAATGGAGCCTATCAGATAGAGCAACTTGATGAGAGAGGTGTATCGAACATGGAACACAAACCACCTCAAGTTTTACTTTAGTTAAACTTGTAACAAATGTATTTTTTCCTACCAACGACATTTTAACAAGGCACTCTAATAAAAATATTTGTTTTCATGGGACTCTACTCTTTATGCAAAAAAATATGTTTTTGGCCAAGGTCGAATTCACCCAAGTGAATTCCTATCAAGAATGATACAACAAATTACGTTCTCAACCAAGGTCGAATTCACTCAAGTGAATCTATTTCGAGAACGACACAAGGAATTATGTTATCGACCAAAGGTTGAATTCACACTAGTGAATCTTTTTCTGAATGACACAACAAATTACTTCTTTTGAAAAGGTCGAATTCACCTAAGTGAATACTTGACAAGAACGACACAACCAATCACATTCTCGGCTAAGATCGAATTCATCAAAGTGAATCTATATCGAGAACGGAGGGATGAGAAGCTCATTCCAAATAAAACCATATTCATCCAAGCACATGCATTCCAAGAACAAGTAAATAAGACACTCACAGTCAACATCAACCTTCACTAAGAACCATAATAAAGAGCGTTAATTGAAACAGTTGACCAACCTACATATGAATCTCACACAACCTCGACCTCCTCTAAATTGCTAACATGAGATGACATGCTTGTGTTCCCAAAGTGAACATTAGAGCTAGATATCCTAGTATCCCCCACAGACATATTGAAAATGAGCTATTATCATAGACGAAAGACATAAAGACATGGTTACCTCTAGGAAGACTCTTCGACTAGTACACTCTTAGAGACTCATAAAAAATATAAATAAATATGGTGAAATGTGGAACCCACGACCCACTCTATTTATAGGAGTGAAAACGAGCGAAGATGAACCGTCAAAACACTTTTTCATCAATGGTCAAGATCACACGACCCTTCAAATCCTCTGACACACGTCACATCTCACAAATTTGACATTCTAAACCATTCGCATCCTACTCCTACTCGGGCCTAAGAGGCTGGTATACTTGGAAGGATCGGACACATGTTGACATTTACCAGTTACACGTCCGCATATTAAAGAAACAAATTTTTCTTTAGACTCTTCGCTCTGATGGAGCTTGGGGGCATGTGTGCCGTGGAAAAGAGTTGCCTAGAACCCTAGTTGGCACTTTGGCATCTCGACAAGTCACATACCAAAAATCCATATTGGCTACATTAGGGACTTAACAACATCATTAGCAAGTATTGCACTATAAACAATTCACAAATCATGATTACAGGCATCTAAACCTAATTGGACTTAACTTAATCATTCGCACAAACAAGGACTCAACATAACCATTATAAATAAGTGAACACCTTAAGGTGAAAGGTAATGAAATTCTAACTTTAAACATGTATCCTTCACTCAGATTGAGAACTAACTTGAGTCTCGAAGTATAATCTTAGATACCTCTGTCGAGAGATCTGAAGACTTGGAAACCAAGGCATTGGGAACATTGCACGTGAGGAGATATCCAATTTTGCAAGAACACAAATCTTTGTAAAAAAAACAAATCATTGGATGGTGTCCACAAAAATAATTCAATAATAATTCAATTATTTTTGTCCCAGGATCAATTAGACTAGGCACCTACTACCATGCATGAGAAAATCCAATAAAGAAAACATGGTGAAAATTTTGAAAGTTCGTTATCACTCTTGCACTTTTTCGTACTCTTGTTGAATTTCTTAGGGGTATCAATGTAAAACGGGCCATGCAGGTTGGCTGACAGCCCAAATAAGAAAAAATTTGAAACAGGTTAGTTATTTTAACCTATTGGCCCGCTTAAACTCATCTCACATAACAACCAATTCGTGCGGGCCATGCATGGGAAGGGCGGGTCAACCTATATATTTTAAAGTTTTATTTCAATCTCCACAAATAACACATGTGTAGGTCACCTAACCCTAAATGTTATAACTCCTTATATGTATAACTCGTGCTTCCATAACTAGAACAATTACTGCATGAATTCTTGAAAAAACTATTCAAAATAATTCAATTGTTCAACAACATGTTTTTTTTATTAATGAAATTTCATTAAGATACATTTCTATCTATAATTTTTTCAAAAATATTTTTCTTATACAGCTCACAAGTTGTGGACCAACCTTATATAATATAATCAATAAAATTAATCTAATCCATAATTTACAAACCAAATAAAAACGGATCAGATCGCATTGTCTTTCCTAAATTTTTTGATTTTTCTCATGTAAAGAAATAGTTTCAAACAAGACTATTCACAAAAATATAAAATAAATATTTTTATATAATTTTAGAGTAATGATTTTTATATTCATAATTAATTAGAAACCACTATAAGTAACTACATTTTTAAAATTTCATTGTTTATATTTGTAGTGGAAAGCAACTACATAATATGTCGGCTATAAAATTCAATTAGACTAAAATAATAAAAAATTAAATATTAAACTGAAAATATAATTTGTTTAAAAAAAGTTTGGAAACTCATATCGTAAAAAAAATTGTGAAAAAATAGAAAATATTAAAATAGCAAATAAAAAATTAAAGAGAAAACTATTATTTTTCCACATGTGGTTTTATTGAAAACTATATATGTGGATTAAAGTCCCAGCCAATATTTATTTTACTCCGTTAATTATAATTTTATTATAATTAATAGTGGAAAAGCGGCCTTTGCTATCTCTACATTTCTTAAGAAAATAAAAAGGCCAATGGTAATTCCATAAAAATAAAAGTAATAGTGAATAATTTATCACTTGTAGTGTATAAATATAATTCAGGCTAAAATATAAATATGAATGTGCACAGTAAAATAGAGAAAAAAAATGTCATTCTATATTGTTATAGATATTTTTTTAGTAAGTAAATTATAATAAAAACAACTTTACTTTATGAATATATAATATTTATCTTAGATTAATATTTATTACTTTTTAGATATGGATTTGATTTTCAACCCTAATTTAGAATGCATGTTCTAAATACAAACCATATAAAAAAAGTTGAACCAAATTATTTTGTTTCTAGAAGTTCCACCATATGGCCTTAGAAGTTAAACAAAATGAGCTCTCCCGCAACTGATATTTTATTTTATTTAATTTTTTTATCAAAATAAAAATATATATACACAAAAATATTTTAGAAACCATTAGTGATTCAATCCTTATAAAAAAATTTGAAAAAAATAAAAAAAAAATATAATCAAAGTTTGCACGCAGAAGTATATCATACTCAGCGCTGAAAAAATGGAAGGCTTTTAAGGAGATTCACTGAGTAGAATCAGATTTGACGTAAAAAAAAGTGTGTATAAAATTTTAAAAACATTATTATTCAATAAAAGAAAATTAAAAAAATCAACTTTATTTTACTTTATTTTTTATTTCTCTTTAATTAATCCACTTTTATTTGTCATTTCTTTTCTATCAGTTTATTTTCTTCTTTACCAAACGGAGACCGTTGACTTGACTGTGGTTAATAAGAACAAGTGGTGAATGTAACAGATGTAAAGAAAAATCTGTCTCAGACTAATAGAAAATAGAAAATATTATGGCAAAGAAGTTGATAAGAGAAGATGACAAAATCAGAATATTCATATGAAAGCGAATGGGAAGAAGAGTCCAGAGAAGAATACTACAAAGACATCTATGGAAGACATTGTTTGAGGTTTTTAGATGTAAGAGGAAGTACCTTGTCACGGAAAGCAACCGATTTAACGGATAATTTGTTTTGGATCATAATATGTGATGGTGATGTTTGAAACGATAATAAGATGCATGGTGGATGCATGGATGGGTGCGAAGTGTGAGAAAGTGAGGTTGTAAGGGACACACCGCTTGCTTCTGTAACCACCATTGTCGTGTTATTTAGTATTTAACTTAGGTTCTACGAAGAATGATGGATGACAACACCTTTGTTTGCACTTCTATATATACACACACGTTTCTGTCATATCAATTTCACACTATTATTTATTCAAGTTTTGCATTAACTATAATCTGATCTTTTTTTCTCTAAAACTAACTATGATTACATTTTCTTTCAATACATTCCAAATCAAAATGATTTTTCAGTTTCAAATCATTTTTCAAAAATTATATCAACTTCAAACACTGCTATTAATGCTTGTTGAAAAAGTGAATAATAGATTTCTAGTTGTTCTCTAAATACATTCATTCGTAACTGTACCTTTCATTAATTGTCTAGTTGCCCTCCTCTTTAATTACTTGTCAAGAGGGTCTATTTATGATGATATATACATGAAAGAAAATAATACGCTGACATTCAGAAAGAACAAAAGTATTTATAAAATATCAAGAATTAGCTATGTAAGATTTGCCTCAGTCAAGATAAGGATACAAATTAGTTTTGCTTGAGTAAAAATTTCGTCTCAAGAAAAAAGATGAGGCTGATAGAAAGTTCAGTTTCAGTACTATTTTCGCTTGAACGAGAATCTTTTCGCTTGAGAAAAATAGACTTGAGAGTAAACCAAATTTTCATTCCATTTCCGCTTAAGCGAGAATCCCTCGATTCAGCAAAAATACACTCGAGACCAAGGTTTTTACTTTCATATTCTAACTTGAGCAAGAATTTTTTGCATGTGAAAATCTTTTGCTTGAGCGAAAATATCATAGAAAATTTCATAAAACTGAATATTTTTCAAAGCTTTCACCCAAAATCAAAATCAGTACTCAAATTTATATTTTTTAAAACATATAAGATCAAAATGATATAACCTTGCTCAAAGTTGGAGAGGTATTATCATTGAACTCCTATGTCAACTATATATCTATACATTCATGATTTCTATACCAAATTCATTGAAACTCAAATTCAAAAAATCAACATTCATCAATGTTTACATGTCAAATCATTCATCCTACAATTCAACACATTTAAGAACTTCTTTAACATCACAATCAACATGTACATTTCCAAAATTTCAAAGTCTACTATATTTATACTCTCACAATCAATCTCAATCAAACCATTCTAATTCATTCAACAAAAAACCTTGCAAGAAAATTTGAAGTTTGTGACCACGTCACCTTCACATCCAGATCTTCTAACCTAGGGTTTTATTGAAAACTTAAACTAGCTTTCCTTACCTGATTAGAAGTAGACGTGCTCACAAAGAATTCAAACTTCTAAAATAAGACAGGATAATCTAACATGCATCAGATAGTCCTGATTAATAATTCAAACATGTCATTAGGACTCTAAACTTAGAAAGACTAATCCTAAAGTTATAACCATCACATGTAAATACTTCTACCCATACAAACCATAAAACTCAAAACTGACTCAAATAAAAAAAAGGAGAAAAAAATGAATTTACTTTACCAAAATTCAGATAAGGTGATATCACTCTACTCACTAACTCAATGGTGATCTTCGAAAAAGTTTGTCAAAATCTTAAAGAGAAAACCAAGAATAAGAATAGAAAAGTTTTTAGAGATATAACTGATTTTTATATTTATATGTAGTTCTCTCTTTAATAATAAAATATTAAGTGTCATCTTAATTATACCATTTTTATTTTCAAACTACTTTCTAGATCTTTACACTTTGTATAAATTTCATGATTAAATTTAAAATTTGGTTTTACTATTTAATGACGTCAAATTCTTAATTAGGACTTAGTGGAAGAAAATCAACCTTTTTCTTTATAGATATAACCAATATTGTTTTAGTATATTTTAGAGTAGCATATACTTATGGGATTGTAAATTTATTTAAATAATAATAAGCTTATGGGATTTAAGGAATGAATTTGACATTGAAATGGGGTCACTCTACACATAGTTAGGTTATTTAAGAAATCGACAACTTTCCCATTAGGTAAAGAAGTACTGCGCCATCGAACAGCAGCCGCAATAATAATAAACTTTATTGAATTTTCAAAACAAGGTTACTAATATAACAATTTGGGCGGCTATATATATATAATTTATTTTAATCCTTAATCTTTTAAATTTGGATCACTTTAACTGTTCAAATTAATGATCATTTAAATTTTGGAACATAATTCTGAATATTTGTTTTACTAATGGAAGTTGTGAAACTTATATTCTTATATTTTCCACATGTAAATTAGATAACTTAATTTATGTTCAAATAAAAATATAAAAATAAATGTGATGAAAATTGCACGAAAAATAGGTCTCATGGGGCAGTAAAAAATGAAAAATAAAAAAACCAAATATTCTTTTAGTTACACGTGTGACTTATTTTTCATGTAAGTTTTACTTTATTTATATATTTTTTTATTTTAAACATCAGTTTTGAGATTTATAGTTTTAAGGAGATGAACTAATAATGACATGACCTTTACGTTTTAAATCAAGAAAAAATAGTTTGAAATTGTGTTTTGAAATGGAAAAATATTAAATTGGCTAAAATTTGAAATAAAAATTACCAAAAAGTTTTTTAAAAAGAGATTAAAACAATCAAAATAAATCTTCAAAGATAAGATAAAGAAAAAATATATCTTAATCTAAAGTTGAGAAAGTTCATTTTAATTTATTAGGGTACTATATGTGTATTTTAAATGCGAGGTTTCAGAAAACTATCAAATCGTCACAATTGACTGCGTAAATTATTTCAACGATTAAGAAGGCTTACTTTCTTAAATTATACCAAAACATTGTATAGTTGCCGACTTGATTGATGAGCTTTGTGTTCGAAAGAGATGCTAGTAATGGAAAGGGTCCTCTATCAATAAACTTCGAATTCTTCCTGACTTCCGTCGTCAGATGGAACTGTTTGTAATAAGAAAAGACGTGCTGGACCTTAATCCTGGATTGGCTGCTGTTATGTTCGAGCTCCAGTGCTTGGAAAGGATGGACCAAATGAGTGAGGTGTATACACGATTGATCCCGTAAGCTGCTGAAGTTGTGGTGCTGAATACCACTCTGTTATGCTGAGGAAGGGGACTTGATCCTTGCACTTATATGTTTTGTTTTGAGACCAAGTGTAGGATAAAAGCTTAGGTTTGGCTGGTTACTAGGGTATTCTTTATTAGACTAGCTACTGGTGTTTGTATAAGGGTTGGAATACCCCTAAAGTATCCCTTTAATTTATTTAATTCTTTTTTGATAAAAAAAAATTGTATAGTTGTAAAAAAAACATTGTAATTTCCAGTTTCTTATATATATACACATTGCATATGCATATTTCTGAAGTGATTAATCATAAACAACTTTTGAAAGTTTTTAATCTTTGTTACAAATGATTTATTTTAAAAAATTCTTAAGTTCTTTTTAATTTCATGTGTTTATCCTTAAATTTGACTATTATATATATAATAATAAATCTAGATTAATTTGTTAACGTCATATTTTTTATAAAATAAAAAATAAAAATATAATATAATAATTTATTAAACTTACTTTAACTTAGATAATAAAATAAACATGTTTTTATTAAAATAAAATACAATGAAAAATATTATTTTGTAAAATAATTATTGATAACAACAATAATTCTTTTATAAACTATTATTTTTAATTTAAATTAAGAAAATTAAATCATGAATATTTTTAAATCCCTTTAAGAATTATTAAGGAAAGAATGACAATAATAGTATGACTATGATTGAAAGGCGTTATTTTGTGTTTTAATATATAATTGAAGAAAATAAATTGAAAAATATAACTAAATTTAATTTATGTTTAAGTTCTAATTTATTTAATTATATATTTAAGGTGTGCATGATATTTTGGTGAGTTAGTTTTAGATTTTATTATAAATGAATTGTGTATAAGTAAACGGTGAGAATAGTATTTTTAAGTGGTGCTCTTAGTAAATATTTGGGCTAAAAGCTGATACAATCAAAAGAAAGAAACCGGTTAACTTAGTGATGGATGAGGTGCAATTAGGAATCTGAAGAATCCTTTATAATTTCATCAACAGCAAGTTATTTGTTGTTTTTTTTTTTAAAAAAAAAAACTTTCAAGGTAGGCATCATTATGCTACTTGACATCTCAGCTATATAGGATGACAGTCAAATAACAACAATTATTTACCATTATATTGAAAAAAGTATTAAAAAATATATAGATTAAACCAAAAAACTCAAATGTTAAAAAAGCTTTTCGTTCTTCTTCAATATTTTTTTCTTCAACCCTTCCTCTCTAAACTCCAAATAACCAAATCCCCTTCTCCTTCCCTTTGTATCTTCCATTCTTACAAGCTATCAGCAAGAAAATGGAAAGTCTTGCGTTAAGGTTAGTCGTATGAATAGCAATTTTTATATCTTTGGCATGTAAAATATTTTGTAAATCAAATTGGTATTTTACTTAAATTGCTTGATTTTGAGATGTGACTGTTATTGACTTGATGAATTAGGAATTCGAGTTATTTCTTATCGGAGTTTTGACTCGTGCATTTTTTAAGATTGATAAATTAAGATTTTTTAACAATTAAATAAAAATGAATGTTTGAAAATTGCATATGCATAGCTCAGGGTTTGTTTGTGCACGGAACTTTTGTTTTTAATGTGTTTGATGACTCGTGCATGATTTAGATTGATACAATGATAAGTTAAGAATTTTCAACAATTGAATGAAAATGAAAGTTTCAAAATATGATGATGAATATGTTAGATTGAGATTTTAAAAATATATTTGTAGTCACCGAAGATATTAAATTTTATTAATTTTTTGGTTCAAAGATTTTTCTGAATTATGAGGTATTTACGAGTTGATTTAAATTATCTCTTCTTACCATTTTAATTAAGTTTCTTCCTCTTGGATTAAGATAAGTTAAAAATGAATTTATAAGAAAAATATATTGAAGTTCGTGAATAATACGATAAAATTTTTATTTTTTTAAAATGTATAAAATATAGATTTACAAATTTATTTTTATAATTAAATTTGTTTTAATAATAAAAAAAGATTTTTTTCTATAGATTTGAGTTATTTAAAATTTTGTAAATTATTTTCAAGTAAAAATTGACTTTGAAAAAATACGTAAATTTGTCAGAAAATAAAAAAATATCAGAAAATAGTTGTATTTGCCTTCAAAATAAAATTTAATATTCATAATTGAAAAAAATTAAAAATATTAATATATATATATATATAAATTAAAAATTATTAGTTAAGAATAAGTAAATTTAATAAAAATAACAAAACATAAAAAACTACAAATTATGATCCAATGATGGCATTAAAGGACAAAAAAAAAACAAAAAAAAAACTACAAATTATGTAACATTATTATAACAATAAAAATTATTAGATAAAAATAAATCAAATTTTCATATTTATAATTATAAAAATTTGATTTAAAAACATTTTTATATTAAATTTTAAAAATAATACAATTATAATTATTTTTTATAATTAATAATATTATTATATATATTTATTATATTATAATATTTTTTTAATAATAGTATTATTAAATATTTGTTAAAAATAAAATTATTATTATTATTTAATAAAAATTTAATCATTATTATTTTTTAATTTATATTTATTATTATTATTTGAAAATAATATTTATAATTTTATTACTTCTTTATAAAATAATTTCAAATATTATAATTATTATATAACTATATTTATATTATTATTATTGATTTTATTATATTTATTATATAATTATAGTATAATATATAATTAATTATATTATAAAATTTATAAAATAATAGATTATACATAATCCATGTTATAAAACTTATATGAGTAATGTATAATATATAATCGACTTTTTATATAAATTTATAACATCGATTATATATATAATTTTATAATATAATTAATTTTTTATTCTTTATAATATTTATTATATTTTTATTTTTTATAGATAGATTTTATATTTTTATTATTATAAATATATCTAATATTTTATTTTATAATATAATTAATTATATTGTATATGAATAAAGAAAAAGTTAAGGACAGGTTTGTATTAAAATTAATATTAAAAAAATTATTAATAATGAACAAATAAGGACTTTAATGTAAGTATATGTATTATTAGGTGGATTTCTTCGTACATCTTCACAATATGTAGAGAACTTTGTTTTTCTGAATTTCGCAAATTTGCATTAGAACATTTGTTTAAATTTGTTGAAACATACTTGTTTTTCCATTTGCGCCCATAGTTGACCAATAGAAGTAAACATTGCATAAAGGAGAAAAAAAAATCATAATATATGGGACACTGGAAACCAATTTTTAAAAACCGTGAATAGTTAGTCAGTTCTTGAGATACTAGTACATGATCTTGGTTAGACCCTTCAAAATATACTCAAAGGATTTAAGGGTGAATCTCCTCAAAATTGATAACTAGAGATCATCCTTCAATCGATAGGGGACTTAAGAGGTCGATCTCTTAAAATTTTTTTACTATGTATCATCATTCAGAAGATAGGGAGCTTCAGAGGTCGATCTCCTCAAAATCGATGACTAAAGATCACCCTTTGGACTTAATTTTTGTTTGTTATTCAGATTTTATTATTATTAATTCTGATTTTATTACCTTAAACTATTTTACGTTATATTGCATTAATAGTTAGTTTACAACCTGTTAGTATTCCTATTTTATAGCTTCCAGTAATTGTAATTTTATTATATATATGATTGAGTAAATCAAAATGAACAAGATCAGTTTTGCAATTTTGTGCAATTACGTTCAATCAGTTGCTA
>Ga0123342_1005467_pt1 | contig 18386 bp, 14 predicted proteins | sample Turbeawhitnodule_FD_89960 | JGI IMG/M metagenome (GOLD analysis project Ga0123342, IMG submission 89960) | Root nodule microbial communities of legume samples collected from Mexico - Turtle bean Mexico white nodule | ecosystem: Host-associated > Plants > Roots > Nodule | place: Mexico: Nepantla...
CACCAATCCAAGTGGCGTGTTTCATCTTCTCAAATTCATCTCCTAAGTTTCCTTTCACTCATCTTTTTCCATTCCATTTCCATTCCAATTTCAATTCCAAAATATGCATTGTTCTTCTTTTTGCTTCCTTGTTTTCAATTTGGTCCATATTCTTGCTCACCTTGTGTTTGCTTAAATTCTACACCTTATTTTGGCATTCATATTCACATATTAATTGTGTTTTCCTTTTGGCCTTATGGAAATGAACTTTCACATCTACTTAACACTTGTTAAGTTAATGTCCAGTGAGAAATTTCCTAAATCTAAGTAAAGTGTCACCAAACAAATAAACAATCCTAAAATCAACTCACATCATCTATAGAGATCAATGAAAATTGAACAAGACTTCAAGACATGATATGATTTGATGTATTAGGAAACCAGATATGAACTAAAGCAAGTCAGAGACACAAGTCACACAAACTGAAAAACGTACTAAAGCTTATACAAAAATAAATCACATAACCAATTAATCAAACACCTAGCAGATTTCATTGAGGCATTTTATCAAACACGTGGTAAAGTCAAGCCAAAAACACGAATTCATGACAAATTTGGACATTAACCTTATCTAAACTGATTTCACCAATTGAAATTGCAAGAAAACTCAAAAAAAATTGAAAAACAACCAGCGCATGCAAAGGAAGCCTAGATCGTGACTGCTTTGGATGGTTCAAGGAATTTCAATGAATTTGAACCGTTTAATTTGTTTGAAACTTGATTTTAATTGGTCAAAATGAATTAAAAGACATCAAACACAAAAGAACAACACAAAACAAAAGAATTAAATGGTAAAAAAGTTGAATAACAAGCTAAAACTTAGTTGGACTGTAGGCTTTGCTCATGATACCACTTGGTGAAGCTACCCAAACCCTAGCTTGCATTGCAAGTTAGGGTTATGGCTTGGGCTTTATCACCCAAGCTTCCTTAAATTCTAGCTTGCATAGCAAGTTAGGGTTTCTAGAAGCTCTCCATGCACTTTCTTATCTCCTAGGGTTAGGGTTTATTCCTACTCTCTATTTGACTCGTAAATACAAGGTCAGAAAATGAAAACCTTATTTACAGTTTTATACAAAGAATTCATAATGGAAAAATGTATTCTTTTGTGTCTATGCTTTGAGCCTGAGATGCTTTGTTTGGATGAATCTTCATCACTTGATGCCCCAATCATCCTACTCCTATAAAAAATAACCTTTATTCTATTAATGTTTTTTTTTCCAGAATGGGTGATCCATAAAAACTCCGAATTATAGAATCTAGAAGGTATTTTCGAATTGAAAATATCTTCTGAATTCTATAATTCATAATGGGTTTCTTTAAAAAATTACATTTTGAATTATAGAATCCAGAAGGTATATCCAAATTATAGAATCTTGAAAGTATTTATGAATTCAAGAATACCTTTTGGATTTGGAAATACCTACTAGATTCTATAATCCATAATGTACTCTTTTAAAGAAAAAAATATATTTTGGATTGTATGATCTGGAAGTAAATTATACAATACGGGAGGTGTAAATAGAAAAAGTTACACTTCCAAATTGTAGAATTAAGAATGTATATTTTTAAGGACAAAATGATCTTTTGTCTGACATATGGGGTACTAAGAGAAATTATGGAGGTGCGGAAAGAAACAGTCTTAACAAACCAACTCTATTAACATTCTTCTTAGGCAATTTCTTTCAGCACCCCTACATTTTTCTTCCTGCACCCCCACAAGGTTGCGCAAAGACAAAAGTGTCCCTATATAAATTGTACATTTTTATTTTTTTTGTATTCCGGATTATGAAATCCGGCAAATTTTTGGATTGGCGCATCCGGTAATCTCCCAGATTGATGCTTCCGGTAATACATGAATGATAGTGTTAATCCAAAATAAAAAATGCAAAACATCCATAATTGAAAAAACCATTCTGGATCCACCAATCCATAATTCAAAATATGTATTCTAGATTCAGAAATCCGTAATTGAAAAAAATCATTCCGGATCCACCAATCTGTAATAGAAATTAGACTTCCTGATTCAGCAATTCGAAAATCAATAATTTATGCAAACTTTGCTTCTGGAACACCCCCTCATCTGGAATGCAACATGATTCACTTCCGGATTGATGAATCCGTAGCACACTCCCAGATCCCGAAATTGTGGGGGTCAGTTTCGAAATTTACAAAATTGTGGGGGTGCAGGAAGAAACTGCCTTCTTCTTAATGAAGATTGGGCCCAACATAATTGTACTAGCTTCCACTTATAAAACATTTTATTTAGTCCTCACAACATTAACACAAATCCAACTTTTAGAATTGATATTTTTTCTCATTTTAGGCGACTATTAAACCACTCTAAATTAAAATTTTCTCATAGTGAAAAAAGTTCACAAATAAAAAAAAAAAAAAGACAATACCTTACAAACTTATTTTGTATTTGTGTTTATTATTAAAAACTTACCTTACAAACTTCAATTATCAAACTTACCGTACATTTGAAATTTGTTTCTGAACATATTTTTATTTCTTAAAAGCATGCGACTTGAGTAGAGAAATTCATAATCATAACGCAAGTACTTTGAAGGAAAAAAGAGAATGAGAAAATATTTTTAATTATCTTATTTTTTATGTTTTAAAAGACTTGCTTTAGAAATAACTTTCTAAATATGATTAAGCATATTTGAAAGTCTGTTCTTGACGCATTTCTATTTCTTAAAAGTATCCCAATAAATGATTAAGAATGATATATAAACTACCATAACCCACATTACTTGAAAAGAGTATTTGAAGAAAATAGAAAAAGAAGAGAAAGGGAAAAATGTATCTATTTTTTTATTTTGCTTATTAATTAAAACTTCACAAATTTCAATTATCAAATTAACCATATATTTAAAATTTGTGTATGAACACATTTTTCTTAAAATTGCCAAGTATTTTTTATTTTTTTTTAAAACACTTGCTTTTACAAAATACTGTGTAAATATGATTAAGCATATTTGAAAGTTCGTTGCAGAACACAATTCTACTTCTTAAAAGCATGTACCAAATAGTAGAGGAATGATTGATAATCATAAGTCAAAGTACAGTTTGAAGGGGAAAGATAGAATGAGAAAATATCTTGAAGTATTTTTAAAGAACTTTATTTACAAACAATTATCAGAATCTGGTTGGAAAATAATCGTAAAATAATTTGCAATATTTTTAGAAACATATTTTAAAGTAAAGTAAGAAGCAGAATCAAAATTTTCTGACACTGATGAGATTTAGGGCTCTCGAAATTTTAGATTTTCACAAAAAGAATGGTAGGTAGCTGCAATCTCTCTTCGAAGTTAGGTTGAAGATGGAAGGTTTGGTTGCACACATGTGAGTTCATAACCTACTCTCTTAGATTGAGTCACTCACTTTCCATATTCACAAACATCTATCCTCAATCTTATTATTAATTCATGCACTACTCACCAAATTATTCAGAAATTATTTATCTTAGTCTTATTAAATTCTCAGTGTCTGGGAAACTGTGTTCTCAGACAATCCAAAACTATACTCATATCTTTTCTATAACTTATCATTATTTTATTGAGGTCCGCCGAGGAGAGAAATTGTTCTTGCATATATGTAATATTCTTAGAAACTTTTTAATAATTATAAAAAAATAAACCAAAGTATAAAACAAGATAAATTATGTGAAATAAGAATAGGAATGGGATGTTCTGAATAACTTTCATATATATTAATATATCTCTTTTAAAATGGTTTTAATAATAAACAACAATACACGTCTATCTCTCTCATGTGCTTCCGAACATATTCAATTTTATTAATTAACTTATTGTTATATATATTACTGAAAATTATTGTTTTTGGTGTTCTAAAATTCACCTTTAAGGTACATAGATATATAATGATTTTCATATATCAAGATTAAACTCTTAATTTAATAACGAATTTATTTAATCAATACTTTCTGCCACATAAACTTAGATGAGATATAGGTGTTTAGTTAACATAAAATGTGTGTAAAAAACTATGCATATTTATTTACCAAGAAAACTAGTAAAATTTTAATTTAACTTGAGTTTTTCTTACAAGAAAAATCTAAACTACTAAATTGATTCACAGAACTCTGTTTTTTTTTCAGATTCACCATTCTCTAAATACCAAATAAACTAAAAGTCATCTAATTTTATTAATTACCTTCTTTTCTGTATTTAAATAAATCTATTTGAAGTTTCACAAATATAGAAGAAAGAAAAAGACTTGGCTAAAAACAATTAAAATCACATGTCTTGTTGTATTACTTATTTTTCTAATTTGTGTTTCATACGTGTGTGGGGGGAGGGTGCACCAGCATGGATAAATGGAACCAACTCTTATCATTATTTGGAAAATGTTGGTGGCAACGTGCCTTGCCAAACTCCACACATCATCATGTTATGTATATATCTCTCTCCCAGGCATCAAATTCACCACACTTAATTCATAGCCAATTAGTGTTAGATTTTACTCTTCACCACCATGGACACCTTGTTCCTTGTGAAGGAAATTGCAGCGTCAATTTTGATCTTCTTGGTGACCCTTTTGTCCATTCGCACAGTCTTGAAACGCCGTGGTCGGAAGCTGCCGCCGGGGCCAAGAGGGTGGCCTGTGGTGGGTGCACTTCCTATGATGGGAAGCATGCCCCATGTGACATTGGCAAATATGGCAAAGAAATATGGATCCGTGATGTACCTGAAAATGGGTACTAACAACATGGTTGTGGCTTCTACTCCTGCTGCTGCTCGTGCCTTCCTCAAAACCCTTGATCAAAACTTCTCAAATCGACCTCCAAATGCAGGTGCAACACACTTGGCTTATGATGCACAGGTACAGAGATATAAACACCACCTTCTTCAATTTTCTTTTATGTATCAACAATGATACCTTTGATATTTGATAAAAATAATTAAAAGAAAGATAAAAAAAAAAGTAAGGTAGGTGAGTATATGCTTCTATGCTTTTTTGTTCCTTTTTCATATCTGACATATCTGGAATTTGTTCTGCTCTTGGATTCTCAGATTTAAAAGTGATTTTTCTGCTCTTCTAAACCGTGAAAACAGTTCAATTTTGCTTTCTAATTATAAGCAAGTTGTTTTTTTAATTAGTAAACTAGTTATTTTTTAATTGGGAAATTAATAAAAGTAAATTTGACCCATATCAATTATCCAAATCTATAAAACAACTATTTAAGCTTAGTTATGTATTTAGAGGTAGATTTTTTTTTTTGTATAAAATAATATTTTGTGGATTTAAAAAAAATAACTTAATTCAATGATATTTCTTTACTTGAAGGTAATTTAATCCTTATACAATACCAAAATTATACTATTCTGACCTAATATGTTCTCATAGATACAAACATAATTTTTTAATTAAAAAGTATATATAATCATGTACACACTTGGATTAAGTTTGTTAGTTAGTCCACTTAATAATGGTTAGCATTTAATCATACGTACAATATCCTATTAAAAGTTATTTAAGAGTAAACTATAATGATAATTTATAAGATTTCTTTTAAAATCATATTTATATCTCTTGCTTTTTTTTTACTATTATAGTAATCTCTCATACTACCAAGGTGTGCAAGTATAATGTTTTTTAAACTTAGAAAAAAAAACGTGCAATGTAAAAATCGGTGACGATGTAATAGTTTAAAAAACGAATGTTTGTTTAAAGTTTAAAGAAGTTGGGATTTGGACGTAATTTGAGAAAAGGTGAAGAGATGTAAATGGAAGTTACTCTTGTAGTAGATAAGTTAAATTGTTTTAAATATAAGGTTATGAGTTCTCCTATTTTTATTTTACAAAGTACATTTTTAAACCATGATTCATTAAAAAAATCAGTTAATTTTCAAAATAATTACAAATTGTTTGATAACTTTGATACACTTAAATATGTATGAACAAACCTTTCTCTAAAAAATTTTAAATGAATTTTTTAAAAAGTTAAAATTTATATAATATAACTTATTTTAAATATTTACATTTTATTATATATATATATATAAATTAATTAATTTTAACTTAAAAAAATATTTTACTTTTCATCTTTATATTTTTAAAAAATCATAAAAGAATTACCCAAACATCCTTTTTAAAATAGTTTAAGAAATGAATTTCAATGATACACAGGTTTTTTCTCCTTGCAATTAGTTTTTTTATTAGGATGAATTTGTTACGTCTTATATATTAATTAAGTTAAATATTATTTTATAAAAAAAATACTAATATCTAAAATAGTTTATATTCTTAACATAAATCTATAAAATAGTTTTTAAATTTATATCCAACATTAACAAATGATTTAAATTATTAATTATCTTAAATTCTAAATTAGTCTTTCATTATAAATTAGTGATTAATTTAAAATTTAAAATAATTAATAGTTAATTAGATATCAATTTATAAACTATTTTATAAATTTTATTAATAATAAAAAATACTTTAAATATTTGAATCTATAAAATAGTATATAAATTAATTACTTTTTATCTTTAAATTAATTTAATAACTTTCTCAAAGTTATGTGTTTTGGGGTTAAAATAAAGAAGAATGGAAAATGAGAAGTAGAAAAAGTTAGAATTTGATTAAGAGAGTTATAAAGTAAAAGTTGGTAGTTTGGATTGATGGTTGTGGACAGGATATGGTGTTTGCTGATTACGGATCAAGGTGGAAGCTGCTGAGGAAACTGAGCAACCTGCACATGCTGGGAGGAAAGGCTGTGGAAGAGTGGAGCAAGGTTCGAGATGAAGAGATGGTTCAGATGATTGGTACGCTGTACGAAAGCAGCAAGAAGGGTGAAGCTGTGGTGGTGCCTGAAATCTTGACCTACTCCATGGCCAACATGATAGGGAAGGTTATACTGAGTCGTCGAGTGTTTGAGACGAAGGGTTCGGAGTCAAACGAGTTCAAGGACATGGTGGTGGAGCTCATGACTGTTGCAGGCTACTTCAACATCGGTGATTTCATACCCTTCTTGGCCAAATTGGACTTGCAAGGGATTGAGCGTGGGATGAAGCAGTTGCACAAGAAGTTTGATAGGTTGTTGACGAAGATGATTCAAGAGCATGTTGCTTCCAAGCACAAGAGGAACGATAAACCTGATTTCTTGGACATGGTCATGGCTCATTATGGCGAACAACAAGACGCTCATCAAGACAAACTATCACTTATCAACATCAAAGCTCTGCTTTTGGTACGCATCACTCTAACATCTCTCTCTTATCACCTTCCACCACTTGTGTAAAACACAACTACTGTGTGTGGGATATAGGTTACATAAATGTCCCAGTTTATTAAGTTTATTCTTTATTTATTAAAAAAAACTATACACTATGATGGCCACAAGTTATAAGTGAGTAAGAATACTAAAACAAGTGTGCTAGGGACATGCTTTTAAACATCTTAGTTATATGTCTACATCTTAGTTTTAAATATATTATTATTTTAATATTATTTTATATTATTTAATTATAAATTTACTTTTTATTATATATATATATTTACTTTTAAATTTTTTACATAAAAAATTGTATGCAATTATGAGAGTTCTCGAACTATTTCTTTATGAGTAATTAATGCATCAGAAATTTTTGTCTCTGTGACGTATAATTTGTAGGTGAGAGAACTGATTGCAACGTCACCTTTTAAAGAGAGATATACGTATACTTTGCATTTTGAATGAAAAGTAACAGATACAAAATTATAAATTTTCTTCATTAGAATACATAAAAGTATAGTCTTATTATTATTATTATTATTTATTTTTTATGAAAAATTTTAAATCATGTCAATGTAATTTATACCAATACTTCCCTCATCATCATCGAAGTGTCTTGGAAAGAAAAAATCATTTACAAAAGTTGAGTCTAAATTTAAGTGAACAAAATTTCAGTATTCCTTAAATATAATAAACATATGATATCAACAAACTTTCAGTGGTCGAAACAATTAATGTTAATATGTTTTATATAATTTACCTAATTCTTTGACTAGCGTAGGAAGAAAAGTTGAAAACAACATAGTTAAGTATTAAAGGACAAGTAAGGGTTGTACATGTCGTACGTGAATTAAAATTACCCACGTCGAGTGTTTTCTGAGTACTAAATTCACATGATAGCCTTTAAATGCTCACTGTACGTTAAATGCTCACTATACAATAAATATGTCTAAAAAATATAAATTGTTAAATTCAATTTATAATTATCTAAATTTATATTAATTTTAAGTTTATTTAAATAAATTTATCTCAAATCTAAATTCATATCCAATCTATATTTAGATTAGATATTAGACCGGATATATTTTTAAATTATTTAAAATAGATTTTAAGTTGAGTTAACTCAGACTCAAGTCGAACTAAGTTAGTCCAAACTTAGGTCTAGTCGAGTCGAATTGAACCTATGTCGAGTTAAATCAATTCAATCCAAGTCGAACAAAAAAGACACAGAAACAGGTCCAACAAATCGACCAAGACCCATATCGAATCAAATTGATCCGACTGAGATTGAACTGATTTGACCCATGTATAGTCAAACCTAGTCAACCTTAATCCATATCAAACAAAGATCGATCTGAACTTATGCAAACTGATTCGACTGAGATCCAATATGAGTTGATTCTATATACCGTATGCTTACTATACATACGGTTCTTACCATCACTTTTGTTTATTTTTATTAATTTTTCTCACCTCTCCCCTTAAGAAAAGAATTAAAAATGAAAACCTTTATCTCTTCCAAAATTCTGTCCCTGGCTACCAAAACAGAGTGGAACCTCGTCTTAAAATAAGAAATTGGACTCTCCGCAAATTAAATTGAAGAATTCTTCATACCTCTATGTGCATTTTCATATATATTTTTTTAATTTCAATCCTATTACTATTCACTCCAAGAAAATCATGAAATATTCATAGAAACTAATTTTAGAAAGAAAGAATAATTAGTTGTTATAGTGACTAAATTAGAAACAATTTTAGAGACTAAATAAATTTTTGGTTTCTAAATTAGTTTCTATTATTGTTAGATGGTTTCTAAATTGATATCTAATTAACAACCAAGGTTTTTGCTACCAAATTTATAAACTAAATAATTGGTAGTTAAAACCTTGGTAGTTAATTAGATATCAATTTAAAAATTATTTAACAATAATAAAAACTAATTTAGAAACCAAAAATTTATTTAGTCCTAAAATGGTCTCTAATTTAGTCACTATAGCAACTAATTATTTTGATATCTAAAAATTGATTTCTATTTAATGATTTTCTTGTAGTGATTATTATAAGTATATATTAGTGTTTTTGTTTTGGTTGAAAGTAATGATGGTTTGTTCCTCAGTTTTAAGTAGTCTTGGTTGTTTGTAGTTGTTTGTGATAGTAGTAGATAATTGATGGTTGTTGATGATAAATATTGATGGTTTGAAATAAATTTTATGGTGTTTTTACTGTTTGATTTCTGTTCGCTTATTTTTTTCTCTTTTCTTTTATATATATCAAATTGTTCTATCAATAACAATTCTTATTGTAATACAAATTTCATATTGTATAATTCAAAATACATTTTAAAATTACATTGTATAATTAAGAAGTTATTACTTCATCCAAAAATACCTTCTAAATTATACTTACAAAAAATTACAAAACATAAAAAAAATACTCAAATACTCTCTGAAAAGAATGTAGTTGTATGAGTGTTGGGATTGGACAAGAGATAAAAGGATGCGTGGATGTGAGGTTCTGTAAAAATTAGTGTATTTAAAATTTTGAAAAAGGATAAAAATGAGTATTCACGTTTAATGTGAAAGTGTAGGAGGAAGCTTGAGAATTGAAGACAAAAACCTTTTAAGGTACGGAGGTGGGTGAGGAATTTGCCAACTAAGTTTTAGTGGACAGTCCTCTTGAAGACCAAAATGCATACCACAAACTTGTCCTTCAAAAAAGATTGAAAACAATTCCAGAATTAGACTTCCAAATTTGGCTTTCTAAGAGCCAAATTTTGATTGGGATATGCAATAAAGGAACATGAAAATGCAGGTGGAAATTTCACTTCCCACAACTAAATTCTCACTGTAAACATTAAAAAGTGTCAGTCTGAAAAATAAACTCAGTGGAAACAATGTCCAAAAAGATGCTACTGCGGGTAAAATTTCACTCATTTGGTAAAATGGTGTTCCAAGATTCTAGGAAAATATCTCTGTTTATAATAAATAAGTTGGATCATATTTTTTTATTAGATTTTACATGCCCAATTTATTTTGATTAAATTGAGTGGATTGAGTAATATTATCTAAAATTTAGTATTAAAAAGAGAGATTTATGAAATAATAAAGTAAAGAATGTGGATGTTTGTGTGGAACAGAACCTATTCACAGCAGGAACTGACACATCTTCAAGCATCATAGAGTGGTCCTTGGCAGAGATGCTGAAGAATCCAAGCATCATGAAGAAGGCTCAGGAGGAAATGGACCAAGTGATAGGAAGGGAGCGTCGCCTTAAAGAATCCGACATTCCAAACCTTCCCTACTTCCAAGCCATATGCAAAGAGACCTACAGAAAGCACCCTTCAACCCCTCTCAACCTCCCTCGAATCTCCAACCAACCATGCCAAGTTAACGGCTTTTACATCCCCAAGAACACTCGTTTGAGCGTCAACATCTGGGCCATAGGAAGAGACCCTCAAGTGTGGGAGAGGCCCTTGGAGTTTAAGCCAGAGAGGTTCTTGAGTGGGAAGAACAAAAGGATCGAACCACGTGGGAATGACTTCGAGCTCATACCCTTTGGTGCTGGCCGAAGGATCTGCGCAGGGACCAGAATGGGGATTGTGTTAGTGCACTACATTTTGGGCACATTGCTGCATTCCTTTGATTGGAAACTGCCACATGAAGTGGGGGACTTGAACATGGAAGAGACCTTTGGCCTTGCCTTGCAGAAAAAGGTTCCTCTTGCTGCTTTCGTTACTCCTAGGTTGAACCCTATTGCTTACATTCCTTAGATTATAGATATATAACATATATATATAGCTACTCAATAAGTGTTTCTGTTGTTGCACAATCGTTGTTGTTGCTTCTCATGTTGTGTGTTTTTAATCTTTTGTGGTTTCTGATTTTTATTCCATGTATAAATGTGTAATTCAGTATATCTTGTTTTGGGTTAATTATGATTTATGTAATTCATGGTGGACTTTAGTCTTTTTAATTAACTTTATTCGTTTAGTGTTACTTTTTATACTTAACATTTTAATCAATAAAACTAAGAAAGGTTGAATATCGAGATCTTGATTAAGCCTACTATTGCAATCCTCTTCATGCGACTTCACCATTGACTAAGGCAAGCAAAGGAAATAGTTGAAAGTAAAACACAGAATTTCTCAAAGGAATCTTCATTTTTCATTCTCCATATCTCTTTTAATAGTCCCCAACATTTTTTCAGCTTGAACAAGATAATTTTGTTTTCTACCTTAGATTGACTCTTGGTTTGAGGATGTTCTATGGATCCGATCACGTGTCGAAATTCAATCTCAAACAAAATCTATCGAGACAAACAAAATCTTAGATTTCCTCTTCCTAAGTGAAAACAGACCGATTATGTCAATGTTTCCACATTGCAAATGGTCATGGAAAACAATGTGATGAAGCTCCTTCAATTTTAATGAGATTGCTTACTTTATAAATTTTGTTAACAAACTTTGTATTGTCACCACTTAAGATCGGTCAATAATAATACTTTTATACCTATTGTTGATCTTGTTATGAAGTTTAATACATATTTTTTTAACAGACTCCATAACCCAATCCACATTATCATTTCTAATTAAGGCTTTGTAAGATAATTAGGTGCAGAATTGCTTATGACGTGGTTGTAGATGAACATCATTTTGCTTTTGCTGCCTAGTAGTACATTTTGGAAAAGTATTTATTGTTTATTATTATTTAGTTTATTTCTTTTTCATTTCAACAACAAAACTATATTATACTGTGTTCCTTATTCACCATATTTCATACTGTTCTTACAACAAGGACCAAGAACATTTGAAATGGGTTAACAAGACTAATCCTTCAATCTTGGGCTGAATACTATCTTGGGCTGGATACTTAACTTCTCTCCTTGATGAGAACTATTGGCTTCTCCTCTCGGCTGGTACTTTCGGCTTCTCCTCTCGGCTGGTGCTCTCGGCTTCTCCTCTCGGCTGGTGTTCTCGGCTTCTCCTCACAACAGGTGGGGGGTACCTGCAAGTCGCTCCGATGCCAAAGTCAGAAAGGGTTTAATATTCATCAGATAAAATCACTTTTACCTCTTTCTATCTCTGAACTCCTATTCATAGAGTTTCTTTAATGGGCTTTCCCCTTTACTCTTGGGCTTTCTTTCTGCACCTTTTTTTATTATTTGTGCACCCCTCTTGCAAGTTTTTATCTAATTGGGCTTTTACAACATTTATATTTTTGTTTTATTCTTGTCTTCATTGCTTTCGGTCAAAACCTCTCGGTTTTAACTTAATCATTTTAATTGTTATACTATGTAGTTCGCGGCATGAACCTCTCGGTTTTAGCCTATCAGTACACGTACCAACAAAATAACATTAGGATTTTATTTACCTTAAGAAAAGTCGCAAAGGGCAAATCACAACGTTATCAGTATCGGATCTTTTACTTAACTGTTGAAGGCATTACTTCAAAATTTAAATGAGGTTAAACCGATTTCAATAAAATATTAATGTTTGTATATGAACCGATATTAATAAAAAAGGATATTACACATAAATATACAAATTACAATTTAAATTCCACTTAAAATATCAATCATAACATATAATAGAAATAAGTCGAAAGTAAATCTAATAAATTATATTTAAGTTCAATAATGACAAATAAAATCTAATGGCAACTACAAGTCTTTTATAACAAAAAAAACACAGACATTTTTTAATCAACTGGCTGAACTTTAAAAACTTCTGATTTTAGTTCATTCAATTCTGTCCTAATTCCAGTGAAGTCCAGTTTTTAAGAAAAATTGAAACGAACTCTAGACCGATTCAACCAGTTGAACTTTCCCAAACGATCTAGTTCTGAAAATTGTAGCAAAAAAATATAATTTATAAGTTAACTTAAATATATAAGTTGAAATTAAAAGTTTATAATTTATTTTATCGCAGAGCATCATCATTGGTGCAGAAAGGTAAAACTGATGGATTGTGCCTTTATGATGAAATTCTTTGATTGAATTTTGGAGAGGATTGGCGGAAGCTTCAGTGGAGGAGGCGTGCAAGGAGGCTCACATGGAGCTTGCGGTTTCTTTGGAGGTGCATGCTAAGTATGGAGAGTGATAAGTGAGGCCTAATCACTTGAGCTAGGTGGAGAGTTGAAGACTAAAGTGTTTATCTTAAAGAGGCAAGACAAGAGTGAGAATTGACTCAATATTTTGGCAGCAATTTCACTCATTCATTAATCTTGTAAAATGAGAGTCAAGCACCTCAATTTATAGGAGAGAAGATTGAACATTTTGGAACCAAAATTAAAAAATTCAAAATAAAACTCTCCAATGAGAAGGTGTCATGTGGAGTCATGCTTTCCATGTTTAGCTCACACCTTCCATGTTAAATCCTCTCCACTCCTATGTTGCCATGTGGGCGTCCATGTGCTCCATGCCAAGGTGATTTTCGTTCTCCAATATACTCTAGACGTTTTAGGGTTACATTGGGCTTAAAGAAGCCCAATTGTTACCCTAACTAGTCATTTTTAACCCTAACTAGTCATATTTTACTATTAGCCCAAATACAAGCCCAAAAACCTATGCTACTTGGCCCAAATATTCGGTCCAATTATTTTATGCTACTAGGCCCAATACATGGCCCATGAAATCATAAACAACTTTATACAATTTATTTAAGCTAAAGCTTGGCCCACAAATAATGTTGACCAGTCTGCAGAAACCCAGTCTTCTTGTGTTCTTCTGGCCAAAGCTCTAGTTTATGTTTTGATGACTTGGAGGTCTTCTTGGATATGTTTGTACATTCCTTCACCCTATAGTTATCCTCTTGATTGGGCCTACAAAAATAAACAAAAGCCCAATTAGACCATATTTTCAATTAAATCAATAAATAACCTCTAGGTCTTCATCCTCCTTATTATGGGGTTGTGTGTGGTTGGACGGTTTCCATAAAAAACGAATGCGGATATTTTACATTTATAAGAGCGGTTATATAGCCGCATTTGATGAACACATATTCTTAAATCGAAGAGATAAGAAGGCGACTATATAACCACATTTGTAAATCTCATTTATAAGTGCGGCTATTTCTGGTAGTCGCACTTGTATATGCTTCTGAATGAGGGTTTAGGGTTTAAGGGTAATTCATTTACCAGTGTGGCTATTACCATAGTCGCATTCATAAATATGTTTTACAAGGGAGGCTATTTAAGGCCTCTTACAATGGTAATCATCCATTGCATAACGTAATAGTCACACTCATAGCTTTCTGGTTGTTTATTACACTATAATTCAATAAAAAATAAAAGTTAGTATATTGATAAACAATGAAAAGAGAAAGAAAAAATTATAAACATTTAGCCTTATCCAGTTCAAATTTTGAAAATTTGAATTGGATCGACCTTTTAGAATGTTAATATCCACGCCATGAACTGGTTAATACAAAAAACCTTGTTTGTATATATGGTTAATTAGTAACATACAGAGTTAAGTTTATAGTGTACTTACCTATCAATGATATTCTTAAGACTTGTGGATGACTTCTTGTGTAGGGAACAAAACCACAAAGCAGCCTAATCACTGATAAGACAAGTAACTTCTAATGACCCCTATATCATCCATGAAAAGAGTGAGTAAATGTTTAAAACATGAAATAGTGATAATTGACGACATATATAATTAAACTTACTCATTAATAAGTGCATAAATAAATTTCTTTTCCCTCTTTTTTTCAGGGTGGTAGTGATGTATGATTGGGTCTCATTTTCCTTTGCTCCAATGGGATTAGTATATGCGGGATCTAAGAATCCATACACATTTTCCTTCCCCTCAATGATAGAAACACCATTCATAAACCTACAAGTAATTAGTTAAAGCATAATGAATACTAATTTAACATAAATTAAATTAAAATATAGGTAAAGACACTTACATCATAAAAGATTGAATTATATTTATATTGAACTCCTGATCCCCACCTACAAATTTTAATAAATCTGACATGTATATGTACAATGGCAACTTAGTGTTTGTTTCAAAAAACGTATGATCCTATGGAACTTCCAGAGGGTCTCGTCCCATTTGTTTAGCAACTACAACTAAGGAAGCTATAAGATCGTCAATCGAAACCTCATTCTACCTTTTCGGACTTGGTTTTCGACGAGGTTTGTACAAAATAAAGAACATTTGTTTTAAAATAGATGTAATATATAAATATAAATTAATATAATGAAATGAAATTATTACCGGAGGTTCTCGCGTAATTCGAATGAGGTTTCTGGGCCAGGCTACGAATGCTTGAAATGCTTCAGCCACAGTTGTTACCTCATCTAAAGGTAGTGGAACACGATCATCAGGTACTTGTACTCTTTTAACCGTTACCTTCGCCACATCAGAGAAACGTTATGTAAGGTGGTGACCTCTTCATAGACTTTTCCAATGGCCACCACTTGAGGAAGCATGTCGCCCTCTACCAGTAGCTCACATTGCCTTGTCCAGCCAATGATATCCTCCCTTGATGTTGTAGGAGTCGCACAACTCCCCTTTGTGCTCTTAGGAGCGAGACTAATAAGCGCCTGAACTGACGGCTCAACACAAAGTTGTTGTGATAGTAACTCCTGTCGCAACTCTAGCCACATCCTTTTAGCCTCCTTTCTTATCTCCTCCATTAATTCTTAACGTAGCTTACTCTTCAATTCTGCTTTGATCTCTTGAGGGGAGGAGGATGAGTGTCGTGGTGCAACTCCAAAATATAGTTTAATTCCAACCCCTTGTCTAGCTGCACGAACACGACCACAGTGCTCAAGTTATCCAATTGCTTCAACCAGGATATCGCGATGACCTTCAGGAACAAAATTACCTTGGGAGCTTAAGGAATCCTGCAAGAGACCAAAATCATATTAGTTTTTAATATAATTAATGCTTTAAAATAAATGCAAAATAGGATAAAAATAACTTACAATTTTTTTGCAGACTATCTCTGATTGAACAAAACTAAATGCACCCGACTTTTTAATTCGGACCCTCTTCCATTTTACATGGCGAAAAGGTGGTGATGGAGGAGAAATGACCCCTGTTTCCAAATTCTCAGATGCAGTCCCCTGTCTAGATTGCTTCTTTTCCACCATCAGTGATTGCTCAAGCTTTCGATACCCCGAACGAGACAGTACGTGCGGGGTAACATTCTTTAAAGTTATCTCTTGAGCTTTCTTCATGTCATAATTGAAATAAACAAAGTGAATTAAATAATATTAACTTATTAATTTTATATAAATAAAAATAGTTAAGTAACTTCACTTACCATCCAAGCTTCATTTTCACGGCTTTCTTCATGTCTCTTCATCAATATCTTTGTACTTTAAACAAGGACTTTCGCCTTTAAGCTTGCCAAAAATATATTTTGTCGTCAGTCTTGACTTAAAGTGACGAAATTTAAGTCCGATATTGGATATAATCTTTGATCGAAGTGGTTCCACATTAGGGATTTCAAAATTTGCCTGCAAAATAACATTACCAAATTAAAATTAATCTATGAATATTAAAAAGCATTATATGATAACAATAATGATGTAAAGTTTACCCGAACATCCTCTCAAAGCATGTTCTGATCGACCTTTGACACATCATCCCATAAATTAATTAAAATGGAGAGTCTCTCACGAGAAACAACTCCAAGATAGTTATTAAACTCATCTGCATTAGGACCAAAAGCCACTCCAGTAATGACGTCAATGTCAACACGTGTCGTCTTTCTAGAAAGACGTTTCAATGCGAGACGCTTCAATCTAGTAGGTCCTCTCCTGCCTCGTCCAAATTGGGATCTGATTAGAGTTTGATCGTCATCCATATATGTGTTAAAAAAATTAGGTAACAAACATTAGTTAATCTGCATCGAATTAAAATCATATAAAAAAATACATAAAATTCTAAATGCGTATTATAAAAAATATTTCTAAATTTATTACCATAGTGGGTTGAATGTTCGTATATAAATTCCTTTATTGTGGTCTTTACGGGTTGCATGTACATCATCAAGTACATCGTCATCTTTATTAATTATCATTGGTGTGAATGAACGAGGATCACCATTTCCAATATCATCTATGACCTCCCCTTGTTTTATCCCGTGTAAAACGACATACCAATGTTCTGACGTAGGATCTTTCACGTAGAAAACCTGAGATGCTTGTTGAACCATTATAAATGGCTCATCTCGATACCCTATCTTTCAAAAGTTCACTAGTGTGAGTCCTAATTCATCAATTTTAACCCTACTTTTATTGTCAACCCATTTACACTTGAAAACTGGAACTAAAAACTTAGTATAGTCAACCTCTCATATCTCTTATATAAACCCATAGTATGCCATTGATCCAAGTACATGATTTGTATCTTTCAAAGTGGAAAATTGCATTGACTCGGCTTCACGAGTAACACTCAAATTTTGAATTGTACTCTTTTCATCATAGACTTCGTGTAAAATATACAATTATTCACTTCGTACGCTTTACAAGAAATGACATCAAACTTCAATCCAATAGCCAACCAGGTCAAGGTCTCTGATGTGGTTGAATCCTTTAACACCTCATCTTTAAACCAAGGCATGAAAGTTCTATTATGTTCCATCAAGACCCATTTCTCTGCTTGTCTTGGGTTATTTTCCTTCACAATGGCTTTATGATCTTTTATGTAAGGTATAACTTCATCTGTGTCATTCAATATATACAAATGTGATTGTAAGACTTCTGATCAAGATTTGCTTACAATATTCACACGACGTAAACATTTAGACCTATTGGATTTTCTTTTGACATGTACTCTGAATAAAATTCAATACTTTCTTCAGCTATGTACCTTTCAATCATTGAAGCTTCTGGATGATAATGATTTTTCACATAACCTTTCAAAATTTTAATATACCGTTCATCAGGATACATCCATCTTAAATACACTGGTCCACACAATCTAACCTCTCTTACCAGATGCACAACTAGATGAACCTTATGTCAAAAAAAGATGGAGGAAAAAACATCTCCAATTCACACAAGATAACAACAATTTCATCTTGAAGTTCATCTAGTTTTAATGGATCAATGACTTTACAACAGATGGAAGAGAAGAATGAG
>Ga0123342_1005468_pt1 | contig 18385 bp, 9 predicted proteins | sample Turbeawhitnodule_FD_89960 | JGI IMG/M metagenome (GOLD analysis project Ga0123342, IMG submission 89960) | Root nodule microbial communities of legume samples collected from Mexico - Turtle bean Mexico white nodule | ecosystem: Host-associated > Plants > Roots > Nodule | place: Mexico: Nepantla...
TTCTTTCACTTAATAAAAAATACAAATCATCAGCACATCCCATCAATGTGCTTAAATATAGAAACAAAAACTTTTCAAAAATACCTTTTCAAATTTCAAATTTGAAAAGTAACTACCTTTCAATTTTCAAATTTCAAAAGTAACTACTTTTCAAATTTCAAAAATAACTACTTTTTTCAAATTTCAAAAGTAACTACTTTTCAACTTTATGATTTATTTATTTATTTATTTTAAATCACATATATGCCACGTAGGACATATATGCATATTTTACAAAATTATCTTTAATTATATGTTGATTTCAAAATTGGAAGGGTTTTGGTTGTAGAGTTAAGCTTGCATATATGAAATTGAATTGATAGAGTACTTTGATCAATGTTTTGGTTGCATATATGAGATTATGAACTTTAAGAATTTTTTATAATGAATTGTTACATTTTGAATTAAAGTTCTTTCGTTTAGTTAGTTTTGGAGTTAAAGTAGATTCATTGATTGTATTGATATTAAATTTTGTTATGTATTGGAATAAGAATTTAATGAATAGAAATGTTATATTGTGTTTTTAGTGATGATTTTGAGTTGAAATTATTGAAGTATGAATGTTGATTATTTGATAGTTTAATGAATACTTTAAACTTGTAGAGAATGTTGAAAATGAAAGAAATGATTTTTTGGTATAGTTAGGATTTGTAGAATAATCTATTTTTTCTCATATTTTTACTTAAATTAGATCTTTTCACTCAAGGGAAAATGTGAGTGAGACAGGTCTTTCTTTCTTAGGAGAATTTTGCTTACTCACACGAAAATGAGGTAAAGCTTAGGTTGGTCTTGGCCTATTTTCGCTCAAGTGAAATACTCTTCGCTCAAATGAGATTTGTTTTATCTCAAGCAAAGAGTTTTTGCTCAAAACAAAAAAAAAACACAAAAAACTACTTTTGTTCTTGGATTGATTTTCGCTCTTTGATTGATTTTCGCTCTAGTGAAAATACATCACTCGAGCAAAATTGTTTAACATAAATTTATATCTTTGACTTAAACATTAAATATATTAATGGGTTAGCATGTTAATAAATGATGTGTATGAATGAAATGTATCATTTTAGGAGAATTATTGTTTTAGGAGAATTATTGTTTGATGTGTGTATTAAGCAGTGAAATCTATATATAGATATATCTTAATTTCATTAAGTGTTCAAATTCCAAAATCACACATAAGAAAATCTTAAGTGTTGAGAACTTAAAATAGGATTTTCACATATGAAATATTATGAGTTTCAAATATTAGATGCCTATTGAGATTCTTATATGATTTGCGTGATAGGTTTTTTTATGGAATTTACATAATATGATTTCTAGAAATCGTTAGTAAATATTTCTTGATAAATATCTTTTTTATATAGATTTATATATAGTATACATGCACACATGTGTTAGAGAGAATGATAAGATGAAATAATTTTGATTTTGTACTTAGTGATAAATCTCAATGAAATTATTTTATTATATTATAACATTTTTGTTTATGATAACTTTTATATATATATATATATATATATATATATATATATATATATGTGTGTTTTTTTTTTGTTTGTGATTGATTTAAAGACCTATTATAATTTTTCTTAAGCAAGTTTAAGAGTTGAACTTGGGAGTGAATATTTTATCCTCTTAATTTCCTACTTAATTTTTTTTATTTTGTTCACTATATTGATCAAAATACGTAAAGTAACAAAATCTCTCAATAATTTAAAGATTTGTGGAAAAAATGAAAGAAATTCAACTGAAAAATAGTGTATTGATTCAGAAAAGGAGTTATAACTTTTACTTAATTTAAATATCATAATTGCAGTTAATTTTTTTTATACATTATGCATGTAAAAACATATTATTGAGGCTAATCAGTATTGTTACGCAATAAATTGTAACTATCATATTAAATTCATTAACAATATTAATCCTGACAGAAATTGAATTGCTCAAACTTAAAGCATGAAAGATTAAATCGAATTAAAAATATAAAAAAAAAAACGGATGTGTAATTTAGCTTTTTAAATAAAAGAAGTTTATTCTTCTCCGTGAACATCTATAGGTTCTTTTTCATCATAGTACAATTTTAAAATCAATTTTCTGAAATGGGCAAAAAATATTTTCTTTTCCAAGAATGGATAAATCGTATATTGAGTATACAATTTATCTAAACGAAAATCGTCAATTTCATTTATGATTTAAAAAAAAAGTCGTTATTTCATATACAATTTTAATATAAAATATATATTTTCAATTTTAAAATATTATATCTTTTCAAATTAAATAATTTGAAGCTCGTATATTTCATATACGAAATCGAATATGAAATATAAGTTTTTAGTTTTAATAAATAATAATGTATAAAATAACATAAAAAAATTAAAAACAATAGGAAAGAGAAGTTTAAGTTATATATATATATATATAATTAAATAAAAATGGGTTTTATAAAATATTTTTTTAACTGAATAAGTTCTTGTAAAATATTTTTTATTATATATAATTAAAAAATTGAATATAACTTTTTAGTTTTTAATACATTAAAATTATTTTAAATTTTTAATAAAACTAATGACTTAATACTTTAATAACAGAAGTTTGAAGTTGACATGCATGTTTTTTTTTCAAGGTTTTAAACTTTTTACCAACTCTTCCATTTATCAAATCTCAACAATGATACTTTTTCTCAAGTGCATGTTGATAACCCAACGTAGTTATAAGATAATGGCCATCTCAATTATATATATGTTAAAGTGAATATCTCTATTAATTCTTACCTGATACATATAATTAATCTGTCTCTGTCCTGAAAACTGTGGGCGCTTTATTATTTATTTATAATTTTCAAAGCATGATCCCACCACACATGTGACCATAATGAAAAAGTGTGTTCCAATTATAAAAAAATATAAATTATTCCCTCGATAGTAATTATGTTTTAGAAGTCATAATTAAATAATCCCTAATTAGTCCTTAATATAAAATTATTATACTACATAAAAACTAAACATTACACTGGAACTTCTTTTCGTTTACTTTAAATATAGACAATTATTTGCCATAAACATTTTGAGCCATTTTCATAGTGTCAGAAATTAATTACTGTGGTTAACCGTAACAAGTTACTATATGAAAAAAATAATTACATAAGTCGTATTTATCTGCATTTTGTTTAGAAAAATATACTAAGTTTTTAAAGATGTAATATTAAACATAATATTTCAATAGCTTGGGTATCCTATAAAGTGGTCACTTGATTATATTATTATAACGTTCTAAATGATGAGGGAGCCCAACTTCTATTATTGAATCATTCTTTGATTATTTGTGGTTCTTCATTCTCCGTACATTGTTTCAGCCAAAACAATTTACCAAACCTAATCATATTAATCTTTCTTTCTTAATAACTAAAAACTAATTGTTTTTAAAATATTATTTTCACTATTCTCACTACAAGAAAAATAGTATATTTCGTCGACAAAAAACGAACCCAAATAAACTAAAATCAATGAATAAACATTGGATTTGCATCAATCAACCATCGGACGAAAAAGTTGCGGAAGCTAAGTGATATTTTTGTCGGCCAATACGAGCGACACATATTTCATTGGCCAAGCTGACATAAAAGTGACATAATATCGTTGATTTATGTATGGGCCAAACTGACGCAAATGTATACAAAATGCATATGCGTTGATTTGGCCAACGAAGAAGAGAAAAAAAAAACAAAAATGGCTTCAGATTTTGTGTCAGCCTGGCTGACGCATAATTTAAGAAAAAAAACTTGTGTGGGCTTGGGTGACACATTAATGGTTTAAAAAACCATTTTATTTTTTGTTCTAGTCATTTCTACCTGTAATAGCTACAACTACAGAATAACAAATCTCAATCAAATTCACAATTCAAAATAATAAATCCCCATGATTCACACCACATTCACAATAGAAAAATCATCCAAATAGTTAAACAAAGTCATTTAGATAATTTCATCCATGCAAATCATTCAAACTGAATATTAATACATAAAATAGAACTTATAATTAAAATAAACCATAAAATAAAATTGTACTTTAGAAATTAACTAAAAGTATTAAAACCTAAAAATGTTCGATAATACAATTACATAAAAAGAGTGCAAATGAAAATATAAAATGCATCTCATGAAGTAGAAATAGCAGTGATGTGATATGTAAAAACCTGTAAAAAATACAAACAATGTGAATAATTAAATGTAAATAACTAAAATATTTAGTATATAATAAAAATGTGAAATAATTAAACTTGCAGTCTGGGATGCACTTTAAGGGAGGGGTTGGTCATCGTGCTCTGTATCATACTAGTGGCAGAATTGACTTGTGCTAGTGGAAACATTGTCACGTTGCAACACTGAGACAAGTTGTTCCTTTATGACCTTCATTTTGTCCTCTAACTGTGCATACTTTTGACCCCACATATTAAGTTCTGCACGAAATTGTTGATTTTCAGTCAACTGATCAGATTGTGAAGCGTCGAGAGCAGAGGGTTGAGTGAGGGAAGAGACTCATTGGCGGAAGTTAGCAGCCAAGTTTGTCATACCATACACTCGACCTCTACTCTTTCCTCCTACAACTTACTTCCAAGTTTGAAGTTTTGTTCTGGATCAACTTGATGGGCATCAGTGCTAGAGTCCTAAGAACTTTTAACTTAAAGGGTCATCAAGTGCTCATGATAGCTTTCCTAGTCATTAGGAGATGGAAATGTTAAAAAATTAAAAAAAAAAAAAACTTATAACAATAACTTACATAAGTTTCACGAGCACGAGTATCAACTTAATCACCCTTCTTGTTTGTGTGGGTTGCCATAAATAGATCATCAGGTTTAGGGGGACGACCATATTGGTGTTCCTTAATAATGTTGTACAATTAGAAGCAATATATGTTACAAATGTAAAATGAATTCCATGTAAGATAATGACGAGTATTTACCAAGTTCACTGCAATATGTGAATATGATTTTAAACGTGTGCAATGCAATGCTCCACCACGAGCTAAAGCCCTATTCACTTTATTTTGAGTTGATTTATCTTTTCCCTTTTGTATCCCAATAGTTCAGAAGCTCAATCCATGCCTGCTTGACTATCCAAGTAGGTCGGGCACCCTTTACCCTAGCATCGGTCAACATGTCACAAAGTCATTTTTTGACTTTAGACTCATGGACCTTTTTAATCTGCCACTAATCCTGAGGTGTCCAACTGACTCTACTCTTTTAAAAAGAAGAAGATATTTTGTTTTAGTTTTCCCATTTTGGTTGTATGAAATTGTAATTAATAATTAAAATTACCTTAAAGTCCGTCCACCATTTTAGTTTGTCCTCCTCAGTTATGGCATCATAATGATGATATCACTAGCATAATGATTTGATATTCAACTACAATACAAACAAATCAAATTACAAACATTTGTAATATGAAGATAAAAATAAACATAAATTTAGGATGACTTACTGTTTACCAAGAAGTCGGATGATGACCCTACCAGTAGGGTCATGCTAGACATCCTTAGGGGGGAGGTCGTGCTTTGAAACAGTAGTGATGCCATGGTCAACATGGTTAAAAAGGCCTTGCACATAGGCAACAACAGTTGGATAGAGGGAGAATATGTGGTTTGGACAATGGGATAAGGAGTGGCCTGCACAAATGTACCAAGGGTGGTGATACAAACCACCTTGACAAGCAAATGACTAAGGACACAACAGACACTTTAGAATTAGGTCAGTCATTTCAGCATACAAGATCAGGCCCCACAAAACATCAAAAGGACCTCAGCAAAAGAGGAATTGGACATAGATCAAAGAATCAGATGTTCTTTCTTCTGGTCTTTTTACAAGACAAGTTTATGTAAATAATTTTGGCTCTTTTTGGGGGTCTAAATAAAAGAATAAGCGAGAGTTGAGTGTACTTAGTAAATTGGGCTTGTGCCAAGCCCACCTTTTATGACATATGCATCTAGGTTTAGAGTTTTTTTTACCTACCTTCTAGAAGGTTTCTCACAAATGACACCCTTACCCCTCTCACTCTTGCTTCCCAAGTCACTCTCTCCTATATAAAGGGTGCCTTGCCTCATGTACTTTTACACTTGAATTTGAATTAAGAAGATAAACTATGTTTGAGTGATTAGTGAGCTTTGTCTCCTAAATTGTTCTTGGGTCTTATTTATATTGAGAGTAATGTGATCATTTTTGTTTTGTTGTCAAACTAATATGATTCTAGCGTAGACTTGTCTAACACTAGAGAGACGATAGTATAATTGTGGTTAGATGACCTCAAGTCGTCTTCCAACGAATTCAATAGTTAAATTAGTAAATTAGTGTTTAGAATATATCTGCAAGCAATAAAAGTTAACAATTATAATAATAAAAGGGGGTTGAGATAATTGTGCAGAAAATATAATTGAGATTAAAATAGCAAATAAAAAGCGGTTGATCCCCAAGTTCTTCCACCATTGAATTCTTCACAGGTTCTCTAAAGATTATTCTTTTCTTAATCCTCCAATAGAGCTAAACCAAATTGAACATGCGCCAATCTAATTCAACTGACGCTCACTAGTAAAACATGCGTCTATTGGTTTAATCAATACCCACTTTGTTCCATGCGTATACTCCATGGGAATGCTTATCTCGTGTCCCTTGAATCATGCGCCCAAGAAATTAATTAGAACAATGCAAACTAACTAAGAAACAAAAGTTTAAGATAAGGAAGACTCTCAATAATGCATTCAAATACAACCTCTAACAAAAACCAGTTTTCCAGGAGATAAGACTATTAAAACAACTATTATAGAGAATTAGAAATCGAAACTTTTATGGACCAAAACCTCATAACTCAATGGGAAAATACAAAGGAATCAACCAAAAAGGATTAGTCTTCCATGCGGAGGAAAATCAAAATAATTACAAAGAAGAAAAGAAAACTAGGTCTAGAATGTGTTTGTTCCTCTTAAAGGCGATCCACAAAGTTGTTTCTTCCTTCCTCTAAAGTCTCTTTTTTAATCTTCTTTCCCTTGAACAAAAACAGATTAAAAATCTGCCTTATGATATTGTTTTACAATTATCAGATGTTTCCTTTTCTATTTCAAATTATTAAACATCTTCATTCCCAAATAGTCTCAAATTTTATTCTTGCTTCTCTTCCAGATATATTGTTTCCAATTTTCTTCATATTTGTGCATTGATTGTAATTGATTCCAACATTGTTGTGAGAGATATTACGGATTTAATTCTCTAATTCTTTATTTCAGATTTTGTTTTCTGTTTTGATCCAAAAGAAACAACTTAGGTTAAAAATACAAAATTAACAGATATAATAATACCTTCCAAATATTTTAGGTTTTGGTCATATCTCTGCAAATTTCCCTAACAAAAGAACCATGATGGTAAAATGGGGGATAGTAGTCAGTGGCCATAGTGATTAATCCTCTAGGTCTAACTCCCCTGCTGCTTAAAAAATCCCTAGTGAAAATGAATGTGAGATACCTTGTGAAGGTGACTTATTGATGGTAAAGCGACTATTGGGTATGATTCAAAAATCTTTTGATGAAACCCAAAGAGAAAATATTTTCCACACCCACTGCCTTATAAAAAACAAGTTATGTTCCATGATCGTAGATGGGGGTAATTGTGCTAATGTGGCAAGTACAAGAGTAGTGGAGAAACTTGGATTACCCACCATCTCTGATACAAAGCCTTATAAACTACAATGACTTAATGAAGAGGGTGAAATTATGGTTAATAAATAAGTCCTCATAACTTTTTCTATCGAAAAGTATAAAGATGAGGTTTTATGTAATGGTGTACCAATGGAAGCAATACATATTCTATTGGGAAGGACTTAACAATATGATAGAAAAATTTTACATGATGGTCATACCAATAAGATTTCTTCAACTTTCAAGGGCAAAAAGTTATATTAAAACACCTCTCTCCCAAGGAAGTTAATGAGGACCAAGTAAAACTGAAAACCAAAAGAGAAAATGAAAAAGGTGAGGAAAGTAAAAATCAAAACGTGTCTCATCATCTCGTCTCACGCAGTCAAAACAATAATGTTGACTCGAACAAAACTAAATGTGCCTCCTAGGTATACTTCTTCCTTGTCTTTTTCATTACCAAATCATTCTAAATATTTGACATCTTTGATAAAGAAGTTTAGGGATGATATTAAAAAACCTCCTAAGGGTTCTCACCTTTTAAAAGGATTTTCACAAACAAATAATTTCCTCCCAAAACATCCTGTACAAACATGGCATGTATCTAAAACTCATCCATGCGAACTCCCAAAACTTCATGAACATAAGTTTGATTCACTACTCGCTGCTAGGAATTTTTCTATCTATCCTGTGAACAAACTAACTATGTTATTTACAGAAGTTCTAAATTCGAGTTCAAATTGTTTTCAACTTGGGGGGGGGGGGTGTATGATACAAACCACCTCGAAAAGTAGATGACTAAGGACACAACTGACACTTTAGAATTAGGTCAGTCATCTCAGCATACAAGACCAGGCCCCACAAAACATCAGAAGGCCTCAACAGAAGAAGAACTAGACATAGGCCAGAGCATCAGATCTTCTTTCTTATGGTCTTTTTACAAGATAAGTTTATGCAAATACTTTTGGCTCTTTTTGGGGTCCAAAGAGAATAATAAGCTAGAGTAGGGTGGACCATATGCTACTTTTGGGAAGTCACAAAGAATCTCCCATAATTTATTTCCATTTAAGACTGGTGGGTTATCCATTTCAACTTTATTTTTAAGGAATCTCCTCTGAATCCTCTTAAAAGGATGATTGGTTGGCAAAAATTGTCGATGACAGTCAAACCAAGAACTTTTACCTCCATGCTTTAACGTGAATGCTTTTATATCCTCCATACAATAAGCACAAGCTAATTTCCCTTTAGTCCCACACCCTGAAAACATCACATATGCTGGAAAATCATTAATTGTCCACATCAAATATGCTTGCATATACACTATCAAAATGTTTCCAAGCATTCCCATCATAAGGATGTCACAATACATCATCATTAATTTTGTTTTCAAAATGCCATCACGTTTGGCTTGGTGACTCCATTGACGTATATAGTCTTTTGTAATCATGGAAGGACAGACAAATAAAACATTCTTTTTATCGCCACTCTTTTGTACGTTTTATTCTTACCCTTTGGAGGTAAGTACCTAAGAAGACCACACAATTTGTACTCATTTAGTTTGATGTCGTCCTTGTAATACAACATGCATCCAACCTCACAACAATCATCTTGACAGCCTTCAAGACAAGAGTAGAGACAACTTTTTTTGCTTCATAATAAGTCTTGAGTATGCAATTCTCTATTGAAGCTACTTCAAGTAACATTTCAATGAAATAATCTAAACAATTTTAAGTTGTGTGCCAATTGGTTCTAGCGCCGAAAAGCCTTATGGCTATTGATAATTTAGATTGAGTTGCTCCATCATAAATGGGTTCATGAGCAGATGCTAACATATCATAAAACTTTTGTGCTTCAGTGTTAGGTTGCTCTTCTACATCCTTGATAACATTGACATAGCGAGTTTTTATATCACTTTCTTGCATGTATGCATTGTTCACCATTTCGGCTAATGACCCAAAATAATCATCACGCCTTATGTTATGATAACTAGTGAATGCAATGTTTAAGTTAACCTCATTTGTCCATACTTCTCTGTGATAAAACCCATACCCTATAGTTGGGTTAAAAGCATGTTGAAACAGATGACTCCTGACATGAGAAGGTTTGAGAATTTTCTCACAACAACATTTCACACACAGACACCTTACCCTTCCATCTGGTATGTATGAAACTTGATTCATTGCCTTAGAAACAAAATCATGAACAACATCTATGAAGGGTTATCTCAATCTTAAAGAATCAAACATTTCATACATTCAATCTCAATCCATTGTTCTACATGTTGATAATTAAATTATCAACACTTAATAGTATACTTATACCTTGCAGACGTTCTAATACATGAATCATGTGGATATCATTTTCCAATGCACTGCAGGTCACATGTGAACTTAATTGTTTAAACTTAGTATGTAAATATTTAAAACATATTAATTTATGTAATTATTATTGTGTTAGTGTAATAATTTTGTATTTGTAAATCCTAGACGAATAGTATACAATAATTGTTCTCGCTGGTTGACTCAGCCGCCGTTGACTTCAAAGGCAGATGGTGGCTCCTCCTATCTCCTGGTGGTTTCCGTTCTCTCCTTGGGTAGCTGAGAGTGGCTCCGTTGAAACAGAGGGGGCCCTACATGTTGATTGCATTCCGACGATCAAGTCAGTACTGGGCTAGAAAACAATAAGTATGTAAAACAGTTTCAGTCTTAGAAACGGCATACCTTTCTAGGGTTCTTACCACCCTTTATATGGGTTGTGATTAAGTTAACATCCCTGTCCTACAAGGATCTTTCCTTAAGTGGAATTAGGGTTACTGGTGAGGCATCTTGCGACTTGTTGCACAAGCTTAGCGCAGCCGCGACACAAGACTTGCCTCTTCTGGAGTGCAATATCTCTTAAAAGTATAGCCGCCAGGGTACCAACTCATATACCAGCGCTGTGGCGCCATCTGTTCTGTGGGTGCCCTAATTATTCACGTGCCATGCATGCAATCTTTCCTTGGAAACCCTAACCCTTACGGGCCTTAGCGCCTCCAGGGAACACTTGCTTGTGTCGTACCAGAATGTACTATACACACCCCATGCCTGATCCTCTCGCGATTTAGGTCTTTCTCATATCTGGGTGTTAACTCATGTTAACTCATACTATTTGTGAGGCCCAGCTTAGTGGCCCATTATTACTATCAGACCACCGAGGTCCGATGTTGACGTCTGATGTCGGCCTCTTCTTCAGCCGATGTCCAAGGTCTGGCCAGTATAATAACGTTCGAGCTAAATATAATACAATAATTCATACATCGAAATTAATTATCGTAGTAGTTTAAGAATTTTTGTATTTGAAAATCCTAATCAAATAGGATAAAATAAGGTTTGAGCTAAATATAATACAATAATTCATACATCAAAATTTTAGTTAATGCGTACGTATAAACAACGTAATTCATACATCATAATTTCATTTAATGTCTATGTATAAACATCGTAACTCATACAACATAATACATACATCATGATTTCATTTACCACGTACATATAAAAATGAAATAAGTTTACTCTCTTAATTCATTTTTTATCTATCACAATTTTTAAAATATTTTAGTTATTTAAAACTTGGGCCAATTTATTTTCCACACCCACTACTTCACTACTTGCAAAATAATAATGGAAAATATTGGCCCATTTTTCTGCGCTTCACTTTTACTCTATGCAGGCCATATTTATTTTATATACACCCCCACATCACTACTTCCAACATATTGATATGAAAAACATGGGCCCATTATGCTGCCTATAACTTTTAGTCTATGCTGCCCATCACTTTTATTCTATGCAGCCCCTATTAAATTTATACACCCCCCACATCACTATTTGTAACATTTTCTTGAAAAATATGGGCCCATTCTTCTGTCCAAAACTTTTACTCTATGCAGTCTCTATTTGTTTTCTAGACCTACCAGTTCACTATTTTGCAACATATTAATGAAAAACATGGCCCCATTCCGTTGCCTATCGCTTCTACTCTATGCAGCCCCTATTTAATTTATACACCCCCAAATCACTATTTGTAACATTTTCTAGAAAAACTTGGCCCAATCTCTGCCCATGACTTTTACTCTCTGCAGCACCTATTTATTTTGTACACCCATCACATTTTAATTTTTCTTTTTAAATAACCAATGGAAAAATGAAAAACTTTACTGTCAGCAGCAGCAATATTTTTTTTAAACACTACGAAAAAATGAAAAACTTCTAAATGTATTTAATTATTACAACATAATCATCAAAGGAAAAAAATTAAACTTCTAAATTTGTAATGTACTTAATTATTACAACATAACCATTAATTACAACATAATCAATGAAAAAAAAAATATTCTAAATCTGTAGTTAATTATTAAAAGATATTAAATGAAAAAAAAATAAAAAACATAATTTCCTAAATTATTTTTAAATGGTAATAAATTTTTTTCCAAAAAAATTATCACTTTTTATATTAATTACCTTTCCTTTTTTTATTAATTACTTCTCCTTTTATTCTCAGTTCCATTTTTTTTTTAAGAAAACTTTAACCTTTAAATCTTATTAAATCAGTTTTAATTAAATTGAAACCCTAAATCCTATTAAATTAGTTTTAGTAAAATTAAAATGAACATTTTTTTATTATCAAAACAGAATTATGTTTGCAGTAAAATCATTCACATAAACTCAAGCACAATCACATAAATTCACATAAACACTAGTATTCACACAAAAAAAATTATCAAAATTTTTGAAATTTTAAAAGTTTACCTCAGATGAATGACATTGGAGCAGCGACGATGAAGGCACTGGGAGCTGAATGTGGTGGAGCAAGAGGTGGAGGTGGACTTCATGGAACAATTGTGGTGAAGGTTGGAGCTAAAATGAAAAACACAAAACACACTTAGAGCTGAAATGGAAAAGAAGAACAAAATGAGAGAAAAGAAAAGGAAGACAACAGGAGAAAGAACACACCAGTGGTGAACAATGCTGGAGCACTAACGACGAGGTGGTGAAGAATGTCGGAGTAGTGACGACAAGAGACAGAGGCACAAGGGCAACAAAAGGCGAAGACTGAGAAGAAAAATAGGTTTTCTTAATTTGGGGAAAGAGGGAAATTGAGGGCAGGGCAGCGAAATTTCTGTTTAAATAGCATATTATATGCGTCGGCCATATCCGACGCATAGAATCGGCTGGCCGACTCCAACCACTGCTTATATAAAAAATTAATTTAATACATATTTAATTCATCATTTTTGATTTTAAACATTTCAATTAAATCTTAATAAACTGAAATAAAACTTTAAGAAAATTAATTTAATTTATGTTAGAATGTGTGGTCAAAACAATAGGGGAGACTGAATTATTTTCACAAAATTTTCGCAAAGATTGGAAGTAGAGTGAAAAGTTATGTAAAAATCAACCAATTGATTTTCTGTTCAACTGAAAATTTTAGATTTACAGTTCTTTATGAAAAATCAATCAGTTGTTTTAAAACAACTGATTGTTTATACCAGAAAACATAAAATAAATTACAAAGCAATATATAAGAGTAGGGAAAGAGAGATTCACACAAAAAGATTTATACTGGTTCACTCTTAACAAAAAGCTACATCCAATCCTCAGATAACCACTGAGAATTCACTATGTAATCAAAACTAGATTACAAAACACACATCAAGGATGTTGAACTTGAACCCCTCAAGAACACACAACACTCCTTAGCCAAAAACACACCAAGAATGTTGATCTTGAACTCCTTCAGAACACACAACACTCTTGATCAACAACACAGTTTCCAGAAACCCTTTCTGAAACTAACTAACACACAATTACGGTATTCAAAGAAGGAAATGATACACTTGGGCTTTACAAAGCAGTAGTACAAATAAATAGGAAACCACAAGAAATGATCCAAAAGCTCTTCGTCTCTCTTGAAAAACGTTTTGAATAAGCTCTCTTTCTTAGGTACTTAAAAAGATCATAAAACAGTCTTTATATACACTCAAAGAAGAAAAACATTTCAAAACAATTTGGAATTCTTAACAGAATTCTATTTTTTTTTCTGTTAATGATTTCATATAAAACAACCAATTGTTATAAAACATTTATGCTTGACAATACAAAATCTACTAAACACACACAAACACTGCAACAAGTTCTTCAAGTTTTCAAAGCAAATTTGGAAGCATCAAATCACCTTGTTCAACAATTTATACAACAAAAAATTAATTTAATTTTAATTTATACAAGATAAATAAATATATAATTCAATTAAACTTTGGTTTGGAAAATCATTTATCCTTACAACTGTTGTTTCTATCTACTATTATCTAAAAATAATCAATTTATTAATTTCTGACAAAACCAAAAAATAACTCTTAAGGTGCGATATTGAAAAAAAGGTTCCCTTTTAGATCAAACAATTTCATCAAATTAAGTATAACTGTATGTGTGATAGCATCTACTACTAGGAATAACAATGAACCTTATTATTGAGATTGCTTAGGATACCCTCTTTTAGCCTTTTCAATCTAGTTCTTAGTTCAACTTTTACCTTACTATCCGCAATAAAAAAAACAAGTACATATGCTCCACCCAAAACGACAATGAGCTAGGGTTATGAACTTATAATCCAAAATCTGATGATCAAGTCTATTCCATGATTTTAAGTTCATTTTATACCAGACCCAATCAAAATGGAGTTATATATGTTACATTTATTAAGAACTAAGTCTAGTAAAATTACTATGTCAAAGACCTATTATTCATGCAATGAGGATTGTTTTACATTGTACAATATTTATGTTGCTTAATACGAGGTTAATGACATACAGTAAAACAAGCTAAATCTATGAATCTATTTTTTAGTGCATTGGAAAACTGTATTAACACACTTATATGGAATATTGCAAATGTGTCATCTTGTGACTCAAAACTTACGACATTATTATGTGCTTCAGCTAGAAAACATCAGTTTCTTTTGGACATCATATTCAATAAGTATAAGAATTCATTTATTATTTTAGTTTATTTCTTTTATTCTTATTACTATATTTAAATTAAAAATTTCCATTATTGCATGGTATATCGTAAATGATTTCTTGTAAAAGTACACTCATATTCTAGATTAGTCACATCCTTATCCATAAGAAAATGGAAAAGAGGTTCAATAATTAAAGAATAATTTTGTTATATATTCAATTTGCATTAATACAACATGTAGTCAAGTTTGGGACACTTCGGGTATTGTAGTAATATAAGAATTAAGAATAAGTTACTCACTCACACTTAGTCTTAATGTTTGTATAATATACATTGTCGATAAATCTTTAAGATGATCTTATGCTTCATTTATGAGAAGTAACATATTTTAGATCACAAAGAATATCAAAGGGGGATCACCAGTTCATTCATCCATTATAGAGATATGAGATTCAACTTTATTTAAGTTACCAATCAAAAGTTTTATCTCACTTTTTTTTTCTTAAGTTTATTTTCAGATTTTATGATGAAATTGACTCTCTATTTTTAAATATATCCATTAAATTTTACATTAATTAATTACTTCATGTTAAATTTATATTCCTAAATTTATGTATATTTTATATAACATTTACAAAATTTAAATACATATTTTTTTTACTCAATTATTATTTTTCTACATTTTTCAATTCTTTATAAACTTTTTTATGATAATTTCTTTAAATAATTCTAAAATCAAACACTTAATCAATTAAATAAATTTAATTTAACTAACTTATATCAAAATATTCAAAATTAAAATATTTATTACAATATTAAAAAAATTAAATTTAAAATAAATCAATCTATACATGTAATAAAATTAAACATACAATAAACAATTCAAAATTAAAATATTATAAATAAAATATGTTTAAAATAAATAATATTTTAAAAAATTAAATATTTAAATATATCAATGTGTCAGCTAGGACCGATGCAACATATTTCCTTTTTTAAACTTATCGTCGGCCATACCGACGCATAACTTAAATTAGGTGTTGGTTCTGGTCAACGCAAAATTAATTATAATTTTTTTTTCTTTATTCTCTACGAGCATCGGACTGTCCACAAAAATCAATTTTGCATCAGTTTTTTGTGGATTTGACCGACGAAAAAGGCGTTCATCCTAAACTGACGCAAATGTATGACATCTAATCACACATTTTCTTGTAGTGTCTATAGAACTTTACCCTTTATAATCATTGGAAAAATATTAGAGTGTTTGTGGAAAGAATTAGATTGAGTCAATTTTTTTAATAAATTCAATTATAATTGTTTAGGTTAGATTTATTTGAATATGTAATATTTTTTAACGCAAATCCAACTCAATTAACAGTGGATTATGAGTTAAGCTTCACAAATATGTGGATTTGATAATAATTTCGATTTTGTCATTATTTTTTGTTGATGATTTTTCTCTTTATTGTTCATTCATTTAGTATAATCAAAATGTAAAATGTGAATTAATATATGATATATTATTGAAAAAATTTGTATTAAAAAACTATTTTTTATCACTCTCAATATAATAATTGATTATGTTAATGATTATGTTAAGTATATAATCAAGTTGGTAAAAAATAATTTTTAAAACTTTTACAAATAATAAATTATTTTAAGCAATAATTAATTACTTTTTGGAAATTTGAAAAACTATAATTTCACAAATAATCAATTAATTCAAAATAGTCTTTGTAATCCATTAATACATAATAATCGATTATATTTAAACATAATCAATTTTATCAATCACTAACCATAAAATTATCTCAAAGTGCTTTAAAAAGGAAAAAAACCTTCAAAGTTTTTTTTGTAAGGATACCTTTAAATATTTTCGAAGATAACTTAGTGATTTTCTAAAGAAGAGTTTTCCTGGAGTATAATACATTATATTTGGTTTGAAGAATAAGTGTTCAAAATTCATCAAAATGGATGATCATGCTATAGATTTTTTATTATAAATGTCATATTTTAGATGATATTTTTCCTTTTCTTTTGTAAACTGTATTTGTAACTTTGTTCCTTGTTTGATGTGTGTGATATAAGTGTAAGAAATTATGTAAATTAATTTCTATAAAGTGACTCACATGACTTAGAGTTTGGACTTTGGGGTCAAATATGATTTAATAATAATAATAGAATAAATGACCCATTTGTTAACGTGAGAAATATATATATGATGATATACCTAATGAAAACCTACATCTAATAGATATTGGGAACTAAAGGCTATAGGGTTCCGTCTCTGCAAATAACAGTTGTCTCACTGCTAACCATAAAATGAAATTGCTAAGAAATAGATTGGGACAAAGGAGATAAAGTGCTCAAGTAGGATCACTCATAGATCAAGGTAAGTGTGTATTCCTTCTTGATTGTATGTATGATTGTGTGAGAATCATGATATGATAAGATCTGTATGTGAACATTATTGTATGTTTCAATATCATGTTTATTAATGTTTTTATTTACATGTGGTATCAGAGCCTCGTTGCTCATGTTGTGATTCTCCATTAATGCTTTTCCAAAATCAAAGAACCCTAATTTTAAAATATTCCCAACTTAAGAACTCTAATTTTAAAATTAGGATTTATAGATTAAGGTTTTCATTCCTATATAATAGATCCCTAATTGTCCTAAACCATAAAAAATCAAAGAACCCTAATTTTAAAATAATCCCAATTGAAGAACCCTAATTTTAAAATTAGGGTTTATGGTTTAAGGTTTCCATTAACATAACCCTAATCTTCCTGCACCTAACATCATTAACAGTGTTAAAAACCCTATGAACCTATTAGTCGGACCGCAAGCCTTCGCCGCTTCCGTGAACCTTGTTTGCACGGTGGTAGTTGCCGGTTAGAAAGAAAGGCGTGAGGAAGATGATGATGTGTATTCAATTCCTGATGATGAAATTATAATATAATATATATTATAATATAAATTAATGAAAAATATGAATTGTTTCTTCCTGCACTTTAGATTAAATTATAAAATAATGATAAATTCAATTTATGAATAACATGAATCCATTCATGCACCTTACGTCATTTATTTTATTAATGTTTTTATCAAATCTTAATTAAAGTTTTATTATATTATAATGTAATTTAATTTATATTAAATTAAAGTTTAATTAAAGTTTTTAACTCAAATTTTATTATGTTATTATTATGATTAATTTAATTTGAATTATATTAAAATTTAATTAATTGATTGAAAGTGAGGAATGGAAAATTAATTTTTTCGCTTCATGTATTAATTTTTAATGATATGATTTTGGAATTATTTGTATGATAGATTTGTAATCACCAAAGTGATCAAATCTTTATGTTTTATTTAATTCCAAAATATGGATGAATTTTATTTCAATTAATGATACAATTTTTGGAATTATTTGTATGATGGATTTGTAATCACCAAAGTGATCAAATCTTTATGTTTTATTTAATTTCAAATTATGGATAAATTTTATTTCAATTAATGATATCATTTTTGGAATTATTTGTATGAAAGATTTGTAATCACCAAAGTGATCAAATCTTTATGTTTTATTTAATTCCAAATTATGGATGAATTTTATTTCAATTAATGATGTAATTTTTGGAATTATTTGTATGATAGATTTGTAATCACCAA
>Ga0123342_1005469_pt1 | contig 18385 bp, 13 predicted proteins | sample Turbeawhitnodule_FD_89960 | JGI IMG/M metagenome (GOLD analysis project Ga0123342, IMG submission 89960) | Root nodule microbial communities of legume samples collected from Mexico - Turtle bean Mexico white nodule | ecosystem: Host-associated > Plants > Roots > Nodule | place: Mexico: Nepantla...
TTCTTATAAGAAGTAAAATAAACGCTTAAAAATAATAAAAGAAATAGGTTGACTTCATATTTTTTCAAGAACGAATTCATCATTGATTTTTTAAGATTAATATCCTTCCAATTTTTACACGAAATCAAACACTTAGTATCTCACTCGTCTCCAACTAAGCGAACAACAAATTTATTAGAACTAAGCGAATTAACCAAAGATTTTAAATAAAGAAAAGAACTAGATTATCAACAAGCGATAAAAACAATTTCTTTAACAAAAATCAGAATTCAAAAAGACCAACAATAAAGCATAAGTTGCCACACTAAATTGAAGAACAAAATTTTATCATACAGAAATCTCAATATTCATTGCGAAAACACAAGAGAATAAACTCAAATGGGCTTAACCTTTCATACGAAGACAAAACAAAAGGATTACAATGAAAAAAAAAAGAAAACTATTATGCTATGTTTTTCAAACACGTCGCGTTGTGAAGACTTCCTTTGTTTCCCTTGAATCTTGCATATTTTTATATGTTTCTTTGCTCCAAGGATCTTGGAAATATAAGGTATTATTCACATTTTCTCAGTTTTCAACTTTTCATAATTTTTAGATTTTGTTTTCAAATTTAACACAAAATTTGTTTCTTCGTATTTTTGCAGATGATTTGCTTTTAATTTTGTTCCTGAGATTTTGTAGATTTTATTATCTTATTCTCCTACACAGACTTTGTTTCCTATTTTGATTGAAAGAACCTGTTCTTAAAAGGGGTTGGAACCAAAAGAACATTCGAACTACTCCTCGGTCGGTGGGTCGGTCAGTCTGAACTTCGCTCCTTCCTCTTAGCTGAACTCTCACCCTCTCACTCTTCCACTTCTCCTCCTTGCTAGCTCCGGACTCGAATGGTACCTGCAAAAGGTACTTCGGTGCTCAAGTTAGACTTCAACACTCGACACTCACAATTTAGGATTAGATGATTGCGTTCTTGGTCCTTTGGGATCTGTGCTAATTTATATAATTATTGTGGACTCATTGTCGTTAGTGGGCCTAATAAAATGAGATTAACAAACACTGGGTCAATAATCAGTCTCGTTGTTGCTCATGTCGGTCAGTCTGGATCGGGTGCCGAGTAAGAGTCTCGGTTGTGCGGACCGTACTGACTTGCCCTCCAGGCTCGAGGATGTTTAATCCAAAGAGTCTTTATCTGAGGTCATTATGAAGGTTGGGTTTCCCGAGGTGAGATGTGACGTTGGCGGCACAGAACGTGTGATGTGATGTGTAATGATGACTTAGGTTTTTTGGTGCCATTCTTCGTGGACCATTTCATTGAGGGAGATCCAACGATAGAGATGAATGTGACGCTTCGGCTTCCTTCCTCTTCAAAGGCTATAAATAATGGTCCCCCACTATTCCACCTCACTGCTCTCTTGCTCCGACTTCCAAAACTGAGACATACTGGCGAGGTGTTTTCCCTTCATTCTGAAAGGTTAGTCATGTCTTCCTCTAGCTCTTCATCTTTTTCTTCATCATCTTTGTCTTCTCCTTCGTTCTCTTCTGACTCCTCCACGATCGAGCCTTTGTTGGTTGGGTCAATTTAGACATTGTCCCGTATGGATATCTCTGTAAGGTTCAACGATCCGAAGGATGCTGCCGACGGGGCAAAACCTGTCGAATAGTCATCCCATTGTTCGGGACTTGACTGGGTTGATCCAAAGGTGACCGAGTTCATCTTCGCCTATAGGGACTCAACCTTCTTTGGCTCCTTTATGGACAAACATCATCTATTAAAATCAGATGCTCCTGAAGACATCTTGGCTATTGATTATTGTCATCCAACCAAAACCATTTGCATGGGTCGAGCTTCCTTGGAAGGTCCATTTTTCTTTGTTTATTCTTGTCTTTTTTCGGTTTTACACGTAGCTTTACCCTTCGACGATTTTACAAAAGGGTGTCCTTCGGGCATTCAACGTAGCTCCTTCACAACTTCACCCAAACACATAAGCCTCCCTCCAAACTTTTCGGCTTATATGTGATATGTTCCACTTCCATCCATCTCCCTCCCCCTTTCTTCTTTATTACACCTCCCACCCGGTTGACCCTATCAACTGGTTGTCCTTTGCCAGTCGGTCGGGTAACACGCTCTTCGCTCCCTTCACCTCTTCATACACGAATTTCATAGGAAAGTTTTTCAAAAATTTTATTGAGCCTGAGGGTAGGGAGCTCTCTTTTGACAAGCTCGGGCAATCCAAATTCCCATTGTATTGGACCAAGACCGCTACTCGCTTCAAGCAATGGCCTCGCTCGATCGCCAGTGCTGAGGAGTGGGAGGTCTATACCTTGTTCGATAGCCTCCCAAGAAGGCTTCCTACTCGAAAGCTCCTATTTATATATAAGTCGTTCCAACGGTGGACTGATTTTCAGGGTATCTTGTTTTCTTTATCGCTTTACTTATCGGTTGGCATGTGTTGTTAACTAACGAGTCCTTTTTTGTTGTAGATATCATGACGAAAGAGGCTCCACAAGCATTTGATGTAATAAGTCAGCCAGTATGGCCAGAGGAAGCCTAGCGACAGTTGCTGCCGACAACCCCTCTACTGTCTGGGCCAAGCCCTCCACCACCTTGAAAGAGAAAAAAAAGGAAGAGAAGGTACATTGCCACCACCACTCGATCTCTAAGTGGCACTCCACGATGACCCACATTCTTCTCCAATCCGGGTCGAGACCCCCTCGCCGACAAGGACCCCTCCAACTGAAGCCGTTGTCGATCACCCTTTGGCGCTCCTTAGGGGAGACTCCAAGTTTTCAAGGGGTGTCTAGATCGGGCTAACACCGACCGAGGAGAATCTCCTCTCCTCGGTTCTTGAAGATGAACTCCTCTCGGCTTCCATAGAGTTGCACAATCGAGGAGTAGTGCTGGCACAACTAGCCGCTAATACCTGCAACCAAGAGGTTGAGGAGATATCTTGGCTTGAGCACGACCTATCTGAAGCCACCACTTCCTTGAAGTCGTCGCTGTAAGCAGTGTCGACTTACGAGTCGAGGGTGGTTTGGGTTGAGGCTGAGTTCGAGCTGAGCAATGCTCGGTGTGCTGAGGCGATGGCTCAGGAGATGGCCTAGAGGAAGAACGTGACCGAGAGGAAGAAGGTGGCCAAGCTGGAGAAGGCCATGGAAGCGCTAAGGTTAGAGAACTCAGCCTTAGAAGCCAAGAAGGTTTCTATGGAGGACGAGTTCCTCACTCAGCAAGGGAACATCGTCTTGTTGCTGGGCGAGACCTTCAACCAAGCCATTCGACAGTCCCACCCACTGTATGGGGTTCCACCTGTCGATAGTTCCTTTGACGTCAACAAAGACGTTCATGAGGGTCAGATGGTGACCTTTGCTGAGTTGTCTGATCTTCCGACATCGACGTCGAGGGCCACTAATGAAGATGTTGAATATGAAGACCAGTAGGTTTAGTCTTTAATGCTTTTTTCCCTCATGATCGGGATGTGACCTCCTTTTTTGTTCCTCTAGGGCCAGGGTTTGACTCCCTTCTCCTTTTATCAATATATCGACCATTTCTTTCTCATTCCAGTTTAATATAATACAAGTTATAATTAATTGTAATTCTCAATCGATCGAAACAATCATAAATAAGATTTATCTTGCTTAAGTTGTTGAGTGTCAGACGATATGACCGACCAGGTTGAGTGTGGTTTATTGGGCCAAGTCTTTTAGGTGTCGGGAGGGAATATCGGTTGAGGTTTCGTCCTTATCTGAACCGCATCTTTAAGTATCAGGAGGGTATACCGGTTAAAGTTTCATCCTTGACTGAACCGCGTCTTTAGTTATCGGTATGATATACTAGTTAAGGTTTCATCCTTGACCGACCTGTATCTTTAGGTGTTGGGAGGGATACCGATTAAGGTTTAATCCTTGACCGACTCACATCTTTAGATGTTGGGAGGGTATATCGGTTAAGGTTTCATATATGATTATACTGAATTTGTGTCAATTGAAGTTGTGTCACTCTGACACAACTTTATTTAAAAGAAAAGAAATACAAATCTCAGTTAATATTAATCAAAGTTGTGTATGTCTAAAACTATTTCACTTCTTGGTACTAAAATCGTGTCAAACTAAAATGACTTAACTTTTACAAAACCTAAATTATGTCATACATGCACAACTTCTTTATAATAAAATTGTGTCACATATACACAACTTCATTATAATAAAATCATATCAGATTGACAAAATTTATCTATTTTTTCAAAATATATCTTTTTCAATAAAATTTAACTTAAATCGTGTCAATTTTAAAAAAAATCATATAATGTTTAACTACTTATACGAATAATTAATTAATTTTTTAAAAAATTATCCATTATAATAAATCTTAGAAAAAATTGTACCATTTTAAAGAAACAAAAGAGGCAGTCTCTTTATATTTATTAATTATGGCTTTCTTTAACCACGTATATTTTTTTTTCTTTTTTACATATTTAAAACATGCATATGATTGCGCCAGAGAAGATGCACGAGTAAAGATTAAATGAAAGTATTCGTAACAAATATGATACTAAGTATTTTTAAATCCAAAAGTAGAGTAAAAAAAGAGACAAAAAAAATTAAGATACTTCTTAATTTACAGTTATTTTATGTGAGAAGAGAGTATTTAATAATATTAAAACTCGGTAACGGGAATGTACATGTACAACTTTATTGAATACCAACACCATAAAAATACAAAATAATTTATACATATTAAAACTCAATCATTAACCATATTTATTTTAATCTTAGATAATTAATTTTAACACTTTTTAATAAACACCGTTTTTAGTATAATTTTTCTGAAAACTTTATCAAAATAAAGGTTAATATTGGCTCAATATTTAGAATCTTCTCGATCAAAGGGTGGCTATCAGAATGGGCCTGGGTATCACAGTCCAACTGTTTTTTCTTTCTTTCGAATCTATATAAAAGAAATCGCTTGCTTTCTTATTTAATTTTTTATACTAATAACAATAACGATCCTCTGTGTTTTTATATTTTTAAAAATTAAATAAAAAAAGTGATAGATAGTTAAAATAAATATGAATAGTTTGTGGTGTGATATATCGTTAAAAGGTGTGAATAATTTAAAAAGATTACATAAGATTCTGAGGAGAAAAATAATTGTAGTTACATGAATAAAATATTTCCTTTCATACTAACCAGCAGATATATTTGTTATTATACTATTTTATTTTATTGACTTGAAATTTAAAATTTATATCAATCTCAATTTTATACATTCATTTAAAAATAAAAATATATTATTGTTTTTATATTTAATGTGTAATCTATAATTTGAATCAAAATAATGTTAAAAAGGTAATATAAATTATAGATTTGTATGAGAATGAAAGAAATAAGAAAGGCGCATTGTGGGACATTAGTGTGGGCATTGAAGTTGATGAGTAGTTTATTTTCATTATTGTTTTATTGTTGTATAATAATACATGATAGTTTTGAAATTTAAATTTTTAAAAATTAAAAGTAAAATAAAAATACGAAATGTGTACACAAAATACTTAATTATATGTTATTATAAATCATTTTAATTTTATATATTTATTAAATTAAAAATATATGTATTTTTTAGACTTATATGCGTAATTTATAATTTGAAAAAAGTAATTTAAATTATAGATTTACATGAAAAAATATAAACAGATTTACGTACAATTACTTTTAACAGAAGTAGAATTTTTATATTCGCTATTTTTTTATATTATTATTTAGGTAAGATAATTTCGATGTTGAAAATGATATAATTTTAAGATGAATTAGAATTAAAATTTAAAAGTTTCCGTTATTATATATTTATATTTTATTTCTTGAATACGAACGTAGTCTTTCCTACTAAAAAAGCAAAAAGAAAGGAATATCCGCATATATGGGAATAGTCTGAATTGACCGTCATTATTAATCACTTACCAAACACTCCAGGTAGTTTCCTTTCCCTCTTTTTAGTTTTATTTTCATTTTAATTCCTACTTATTAGTCACGTAAGGAACACTCCTAGTAGGTTCGTAGTTTTTTTTTGTTATAATTGTTATTAATTATTATTAGTATTTAATTAATCAATGAATTAACTAAACAAAATTGCTTTAGAAAATACTGAAAAAAAGTTAATAAAAGATATATTCCACTAAATAAAATTATTTAATAGTTATCTTTAAAAGAGTTAACAATATTTAATAAATATCGTAAATGTAAAGACGTTAAATATTTTACTTGTAATAAACGGTCCTCTTTATAGAAATAAAAATCAACGGTTGTTTAACGAGTAAGAAAATTATATTGGTAACAATACGCGTGGGCCTGCTCTTCTAGTTATTTCCGCCTATAAATAAACCCCAAATGCACTGCCCAGGGTTTCAAGCACTAAGCCTCCAACGACGGAGGAGCGAAAATTCCGAGTCTCTTACTCAGTTCTCTCTTTCCAGAATCTTCCAATTCAAACCTTCTTTTCTTTCAACCCTACAAATAACTCACTCGGTAGGGAGAACGAGTCATGGAATCCAAACCCAGTCAAAGTATCAAGCTCCTCTGTAGCTACGGCGGCAAAATACGCCCGCGCACCACGGACGGCGAACTACGTTACGTTGGCGGCCACACCAGAGTACTCAACGTCCACCGTTCGATCTTCTTTTCAGGTTCTTTAAGCAATCTTTAAGCCTCCGCTTTCACTCTTGCGTCTGTTCGTTTCTTCTTTGTTTTGTGAATTTAATTTAACGTTTCTTTACGTCGTTGTGCAGAATTGATGGTGAAACTTAGCCAGTTTTGTGGTTCGTCTGTGATCTTGAGATGTCAGTTACCCAAGGGAGACTTGGAGACCTTGATTTCCATCACCAACGATGAAGATCTCGCTAACATAATCGAAGAATACGATCGTGCATCGTTGAAGCTGGCGCATCCGATGAAGATCAGAGCCGTCCTCTTGCCGCCGAAGTCGGAGAAAAAGATTTTGTCTGCTCCGTCGTTGTCCTCGGCGTCGTCCAGCGCCAGCCACTCTCCGGCCAGATCGCCTCACACATCCGCCGAATCCTTGCCGTACGCGGCGGCGTACCGCCACGGATGCAATTACCGGACACCGCCGCTGCCGTCTGCGTATGCTATTGGTGTGCGTAACGGCTCGGCCAAGGCCTGTTGCTACACACAGTTCGATGGAAGCCCCAGATTTTGGCGTCGTGGACCTCATTGCTATAATTACTGTCATTGATGCCAACCGATTATTCAGATACTAGTCACAAAAGAATCGCGAATACGATGGATTCCATAGATGGTGCCGAAAATATCAAAAAGACCGAAAAAACGAAAAAGAAAAAAAGAAAAAAGATGAGAGATGGTTGTGAAATACAATTATTTTTTTTTTAAATTTTCATAAAATTTTGAAATGGATGAATTGAGGTTCCAGTTTCTTTAATCGACCCTAAACTTATTTTTGAGTATAAGAGCTACTCGGGACTCTGTTTTTTAACAGTTAGTGTTCCGTTAACAACCGTCTGATTTGAGACAACGATTCCAAGCGCTATACGTTTGCTTTGGCGGTTTCGCGTGTTAACTGTGGCCACACGCGTTCAATTTTTATACGACTTGATTATTTAGCTGGGTACGTATTTCCCTTGACATTTTTTTTTAATTTAGTTATCGATTATTCTTGTTGATTTATATATTTCTTGTTTATTTATATATTTCTTGTTGAATTTGCAGGTCGATATATGACGGAGACATTGTAGCGTGAATTGTGGGGATTGTTGAAATGGACAAAACCTTGAACGTTCTTGAAATTAGGGTTTCAGGCTATTACAATGAAAAGCCACGTTATTTTGAAGGTTATCCTAAAAAGAAAGGTTCAATTATAAATAGAATTAAAAGTAATGAATGGCATAAAGAATGCAATAATTATATTGAGGACCGAAACCTGAAGATAGGCGCTGGTTGAGCAAGTCGGCAAGTTGGTTAAGTGAAAGTGACATGATTGAGGCATATTTCTGGTAGCCTTTTTTTATGGGTTCAATTCAACGGCTTTTTCCGATGATTGGATGCGGTTTTGGAATAAATAGAAAAATGGGTGTGAAGTAAGAATCTGCCCCACCATTGCAGGAGAAGATGAAAACTTAATAAACAATTTAGATGGAGAAAGAGAAGGCCATGGTCCCAATAGTCCATGAAGGGGCCATTGAATTTAGGCACACACAAGTTTGGTCGAGCTGAAAACATGAGAACTGCTACGACAGGTGGCGTTAAATTTGAACGTCAAACAAAAGTATCTATAATATTTTAAACAAAAGTGGATTAATTAACTTTTATAAAGAAAGACATTTGAAAAAGAAAAGGAAGAACAAAGAATTATGTTAAAGTTCGTAGCAGTTGCATCATCTTTGACTCCGCCATGGGAGAGGGATGGAGGATAGTAGTACTTGCGGCAATTAGAGTCCCGAGTAGCCCTTATACTCAAAAATAAGTTTAGGGTCGATTCAAGAAACTGGAGCCTCAATTCATCCATTTCAAAATTTTATCAAAATTTTAAAAAAAAATAATTGTATTTCACAACCCTCTCTCATCTTTTTTCCTTTTTTCTTTTTCGTTTTCTCGGTCCTTTTGATATTTTCGTCATCATCTATGGAATCCATCGTATTCGCGATTCTTTTGTTACTAGTATCTGAATAATCGGTTGGCATCAATGACAGTAATTATAGCAGTGATGTCCTCGACGCCAAAACCTAGGACTTCCATCGAACTGCGTGTAGCAACAGGACTTCGCCGAGCCGCACGCCAATAGCATACGCAGACGGCAGCGGCGGTGTCCGGTAATTGTATCCGTGGCGGTACGCCACCGCGTACGGCAAGGATTCGGCGGATGTGTGAGGCAATCTGGCCGGAGAGTGGCTGGCGCTGGACGACGCCGAAGACAACGACTGAGCAGACGAAACCTTCTTCTCCGACTTCGGCGGCAAGATGACGGCTCTGATCTTCATCGGATGCGCCAGCTTCAACGATGCACGATCGTATTCTTCGATTATGTTAGCGAGATCTTAATCGTTGGCGATGGAAATCAAGGTCTCCAAGTCTCCCTTGGGTAACTGACATCTCAAGATAACAGACGAACCATTACGCGCCGATAGCGTACGCGTAGGGCAAGGATTCAGCGGATGTGTGAGGCGATCTTGCCGGAGAGTGGCTAGCGCTGTACGACGCCGAGGACAACGATGAAGCAGACGAAACCTTCTTCTCCGACTTATGCGGAAAGAGGACGGGTCTGATCTTCATTGGATGTGCCAGTTTCAACGATGCACGATCGTATCCTTCGATTATGTTAGCGAGATCTTCGTCGCTGGAGATGGAAAACAAGGTCTCCAAGTGGTAATTGACATCTCAGGATTTCTTGAACTTTTTGAGCTGGTTCTGGTTTCTCCATTGCAGGTAAACACCACATTCGGATCACAAAAAGCCTTAGAATCAACATTAGCTAAATTGCTTCCTTCTATTATGGCCACAGTTAACATCCATCCTTCCCCTTGTGCTTTAATTCCATGATCGCTACCCTTTGGTGCTCTGGCTTGCTTTAAGCGTGAGATTAGACCCAATAGTTTTTCACCTTGAAGAACCAAGATAACACACACATCAAATTCCCGAAAAGAATCTGTTGAATTTAAGCCCTTGAATTCCACTAGGAGACGCTAGCCACATATGCACAAACACGGACATTACCATTACAGGAATGATATATTGACACACTAAGCCTGATATAAAAAAGGGTATTTTGTCATTTTATACAAAAATTAAAATTCAGAAAAAAGATTTATACTGGACCAGGTTCTCAATGTATATTTTTCTTACCATTAAGAATATTAAGAAGACTTTGAAGTTAGCTAGATACCTGAGTCACTGAGGCTGATAAAAAAAACCTGCAGTGACTGAGGCTCTGGTCGTAATGTTGCCAAAGCTTGTTCCTTACCAGAACCAAGGTCCTTTGAGACAACAGCTTTTACAGTCTGACAATAAAATAGCTTATTGATCAAGCTTTCCCTCTCATCATGGTGCTCTGTACAAATTTCATTCGCCAAGATATCACCAGACGTGAACACTGTTCCTCTGATGGCAACTCTGGTCCAGGTATGATCACATAAAGTAGTTCTTCCCTGAAGGTGCTGCCGTACATAACATCTAGAATACTGACAATGGCCAAAACAGCCAAGTTCTTCCCATCAGCCTTTAAATATGTCTGGTCCTCGTATCCTTTGACAGCGTTCATAAATTTAATGGCTGCCTTGAGGTAAGTAAGAGATCTTTTTGAGGACTCCCCACCATTCTCTGACTTCCAAGGACCAACTTGCAGTTCTGTAGTACCCTGTAGATCAGCCAGTGCCTTGGGAAATTTAGAATCAGGTGAAAATAGTAATGTGTTCAAGTCTCCTGGTGCAACTATGTATATATAACTGATCAATAAGAATTCCTCCTGACAAATTGCTTGGAATTTCACTTCCTTGCTCTGCAGACTGTGTAGTTTCTTGGAAAGTCTCAATAGGGGGCTGGTCTCACCAACTTCAACTTTGCTTGTTTCAGATTGGCCTGAGTCAATACTTCTGCTGGGTGACATTGAAGCTACATCAGTGCCTTTGTTTAAAATTTAAGCAATTCGGGCAGGAAATGATTTTTTTATAGAACTGGAAGATGCAGTTTCTTCCCTTACAGGAGAAGACAAGTTTCAAAAGCTGGCAGAAGACATCGAAGGAGAATTAGTAATTGCATCAGGACATTTTGTTGGAGGTACTACTAACTGATTGCCGATATTATTTGATCACTGAACCCACTGGAATCCGTCACTGCCAAGTTTTTTTCCTCAATCACACGAACCGCAGCTTCATTTTCTAATTATATCTACAATCTTAAGGCAAAGAAGTCAACGTTTTCCTTCAGCAGACTGCAACCCAGAAAAACCTTTCAAAAGGGAAATGCAGTGCATGCAGAAGGAGAATATTATTTATAATCAAGCCCCAATAACAACAGATTGGATTGGCAAAACCCAGAACTGAATTGATCAAACGCATGACCAGGGGAAAAATCAACCCAACAATCTCACAGAAACATGTATAAGTAATATTGATTCTGCCAGAAAAAAAAAAAACAAATCAGAATTCAGAATTTCTGGAACAAAATGTTTAAGGTGAGCATCTTCATTCTACTTTAAAAATACACTTTTCTGTCAACAATCAAATAAAAAAATATTGAAATATGAACTTTTATAAGTTAAGATAAATTCATGGTAGAGAAGGTGAATATGATGATAACAGGATGAGTGATCATCAAACATTACATAACGTGTTTGATATGATCAAATTCTCCATCGCTACGTTCTTTCTGATTCACCATTAAGAATAAAAAAAGAGTTAAGATAAACTAAAACTTAAGAAATTAATGATTTAAGATTATAGTAAATCAAATTTATATTTAAGAAAAATTTGAACTTAATTATATTCACAATATTATTCATTTTTTTAATTATGTTATTAATATTTTTTTTAACTTAATTTAAAATCTTAAATCATTATAATTATGATTCCTAGAAATAATTATATTTTGGTTGTTGAACTAACTTTTCTTTGCATAACTCATAATTTAAATATGTGACCTCCTTTGATATTTTTATAATTGAAATAGGGGTCTTATCCTACATGTAGATGCATTTTAAACTTCTCTTCCTCAATACATTTGACTTATTAATATTTATTAGACTTGATGTTTTGTTTCAAGATAGAAGTTAGCCTTCTATTAATCAAACAACTTTCATTTTAAATCAATATTATTGTCGAAGAAATTCCATTATCACCTTATTCATCTCCTTGGTTTTATATATAATGAGGACTACACTATCCCACAATATCTCAAAAACATTGTTTCCTATTGATAATCAATTTAATTAAGGTATTAAGATGTAGATGGAAGCTTGATAGAGGCTTGTTGAGTAGAATCTATATCATATATTCCATGTTGATTCTTGGCTAATATTTGTAGGGTTGGTGTGTATATAATTTGTGAGGATATGGTTTTTTAGAGTTTTGCATGTGAAACGGAATTCTCTTAGTAGCTAGTCTTTGAGAAGAGAATAACAACGTACCATTTAAGGAACTTGATATTGAAGTTTTCAAAATGTGTGTTCAGACTTCTCTTACAGACTAATGACACGTGTTTTGGTACACACAACACAACAAAAACAAGAGTCAAAATTGACGGAAATGGAGTTCATTTTAGTTTGCAATTTAATAATTTTAAAAATGTCCAACTCAATGTAATTATATTAATTAGTATTAACGAGACACGAAGTTAGTTATTTTTTTGTTAATGGAGTAAAATGAAGTATCTTACAAAAGATAAAAAATACAGTGAGAGACTATTTGTTAACAAAAAAAATAGTGTTTTATTTTTGTCTCATTGCATTTCTTTCGTATACCTATATAATATAGTTTATAGTACATAAATATTTATATTATAACTGAATTTTATAATAAAGAAATATTTATGTACATGTAAATTATGTTTTACATTTATATATTTATTGTAAAAAATATTTTACATTGTAGCATAATGTTACACTTTTAGTTATTGATAATCTTTTTTTTTTAAAACGTTAAATACAAGTTAGACTTAAAGATATAAAATTATAGATTGAGAGATACTCAAGACTTGTTAAATTTTCTAAAATGTTCTTGTCTAAAGAAAAATTCCTAAAATAATTCTCACTTTTTTTGTTGTTCCCTCTTAAAGACCATAAATAACATAAAATCAACTATAAGAGACGTTTTTTGTTTGTTGGAATCAAATGATGATGTGGTAAAAATCCTTAGCAACTCAACAAAGAATGACCTATTTGATAGAAAAGTTGTAAGTGCTCATTACACAGAATTCCCAAGTTTCTTTGCCTCTTCAATCTATTGAATCAGAACAGAAGTGCATATAAATGAAATAGTTTATTTTTGTAAGAAAAAGTAATTAACAAACTTACATTACACACTTTCTAGTGGCAAGAGAAGTTGAGTGAACAAAGATGGACAAATCCTTGTGTTTTTTGGTGTTTCAAAAGTTTTAGTTTAATGCTTAGTTTTATATATGTGTGTGTGTGTATATATATATATAATGTTTATATCTGTTCAGTTGTTTGTTCCCATGTACCCAATGCCTCCAGTACTTTTCTTGTCTTTGTTTCAACTCTTCAAGCAGTTTAAGTTTTAACCGCTCTCTACTCTTCAGTTAAATTCACCAAAACAATTAACATTTGACTCATCGTTTCATCTGAATTTAACTCGTGCTATTGTTAAACATTGGTTATGCTACTTGAAGGTTAAAGATATTTAATTAAGCAAAAATCAGGAACACATATATACAAAGTTCTATATGAATGAGAAGCCAATGCTCAATACTAGGTCCAATAACAAAATAGAAGAAAAACTCAATTCAAAGATTTGGCCTAGCAGTCCCAAATCATACAAACAGAACATAATTGGCCACTGATGTGCAGCTTTCTCAACTCAACCAGTTTCTTGCTCAAATTCTTCACCTTCAGATTCCTCTACATTGTCAGCATCGTCGTCATCTGCCTCGTTGTCAAACTCTTCTTTATCATTTTCGTTTGTGGTTTTCCCTATCACAATGAGGTTGCTGTTCATCTTCCTAATCTCATTGCACTGCAATGATTCGTGACGACAATGACAGGTATGATGAGTATGCGGCAATGGACAATATGAAAGAGAAATTCAAAGAGCACAGTGAATTGCACCTTGTAACTTATTATCTTGTTAAGTGAAAACTACCTTATGTCATGGATAATCCAAGCCTTTCTTAACTGTCAAGATGTATATGCGGACGATTACTTTACAAATATGCCTACTAGTTAATATCATGACAGCCATGCAGGTAAGTTCAAGCAAACAGCTAGATGCTGATGTATAAGAGAAAGACGCTAACAACCTAAATATGTGAACAAAATCTAAGAAACAAAATGTTCCACCTATTATACCTCTCTAGAAGGAGAGAGGATAATTTTGACATAAATTTCAGACCATGTGTGTTTAGATTAACATATCTGCAGAAAATCATGTGTAATATTTCTCATTTTGTGAATTCCCAGTTATGACCATTCATTCACACTCTAATGTTTCATGTTATATGTATGCTGCTTCAACCATAGGTAATGTTCAAATTGTGCGACAGAAATTCAGGGAAGAAAAAAAAATCTAAACATTTAATCATCACAATTCATATGTACCATGTGATCAAATCCCTACACGCCTCTGAAATCCCAAATTCTGAATCATTTGATTAGAAACATAAGAAACCTAGAAGAAAAAATGTGTGCAAAGATGCGTATAAAAGTGACAGAGTACAGCCCCAAAAATAGCGTTTTGAAGGAATTTATATGGCGTTAGAAACAGAATGTAATGAAGAGAGGTAACAGAAGAGAAAGGGTGGAGGGTAGAGCGAAAAGAAAGGACCTTTTCTTCGAAATCGGACTCTTCCAAGGCGAGGAGGAGTTCTTCGTTTTGGGGGTGGGGCCACTGAGAGGGTAGAAGAAACGACGTCGGAATAGTTCTGGTGGAGAGTGGGTACTGCGTCATATATGCCGGAAACTGTAACATCTTTTCTTCCTCACTCACGCTCCAACGTCTCTATTTCATCCCACCTGTTATTTATCAACCAGTAATAAAAAATGTTACATAATTTTTTTTTAATTTTAAATATATTAATTATTAATTTTTATATATTTAATTTATTATAAAATTATTAATGAATCACCCATCTTTCTTCAAAATGAATTTATTTAATGCACTGTTAACGGTATCCATTCCCTTAAATCATTTTAGTTTATGAATGATAATGGATGAAAGGTTATTCTCTTGAGAGTTTTCAAATAAATTAATTTAGGTTCTATTTATATTAGGTTAAATTTCACTCAACCCAAATTAATTTTTTATTGTAGAAATTGGATGATGAGTTTAGTATAGATGATTTGGAATTATTATTTTTCTATTTATTTACAATGTGAATAAAATTAATATGTTTAAACTTTTAGAGTTATTTTATATTAAATATTATTATTTTTGGTATTTTTTTGGGACTGAAAATATTAAAATTTATACAATTTATTTTCTCTTTAAATTTTTGTGCTTCTTTCATAAACTTAATCTTAATAATAATTAATTATATTTTTGTCTTTTTTTATGTTTAACATTTTGAGAAAACTTGAAGAAATCATATAAAAAAATGGATTTAATTGTGTTTCAAAACTTATCGTCAGATGTAACTTTAAATTTGATAGACGTACTATAAAAAAAAATTCAAAACTTGTTTTTCACAAGCTCTTAGTTCTTAAATTAGATGAAGATAACAAACAATCTAAAGAGATAATGGATAAGATAGATTTGCACAAGTTATTTCTATATTGGTTCTTTTATAAACTATTGAAAATTGAATTTTAAACTTAACTCAATCTCATAAAATCGACTTATAAAGTGAAATTTGCATTCACTTATATACTATAATATGTCTTAATTTCTAGTCAATTTGGGATCTATAACACACCTCCTCACGCCGAGAGTGACAACTCGTGCGTGAGACTATATATTTATGGATGATCCGATGACGGCCTGATAGTAGGTGACCTGATAAGCTCAACAAACTCTCATTATGATAAACTTTAAAAGACTCAAATATTGTACCGTATGGGACTTGCTCGACCATTTTTGTTGAGCTGGCCGACCCAAAGAGATAGTCCAACAACACTTGTATCATGGCTAGCACGAAGGCTTGTCTCGACCAATATATAACTGAACGGGCCCAAACTCAACAAGATGGGCCTAAGCCCAATTCGCCAGTTGGCCTAAGGAAAAAAGGAGAATTCATAAAATACTGATAAAACCCAAGTGTGACATTTAGAGAATAAAATCCCGTAAAAACACGATTAACACTCTATTAACGTGATTTTAATGCACAATATCCCTGATTATATTATATAAATGTTATGCACAATATCCCTGATTACATTACATAAATGTTCTAATTTACTTACACAGTATCCCATTGTTATATTACATAAATGCTTTGATTTATATACATAATATTCAAATTTTATGAAAAGATATTATAGTATGTCACATTTAAACTTGGAGAAACCAACATCAAAGATCCAAGTTCATGAAGGCTTATAAGTAGATGACCACTCACAGAGAATAATCTCAACTCATATCTTGCGTTATACTCACTACATACACAGAATTTTATGCTCTTACTGATTTGAGTGTCAGAGTATTTTTTGCAGGTAAAGCCCCCTCGTACCTTAGAAGCCGAATCACTAAGAGCTTGAAGGGAGAACACTTGGAACTCTTCCAGATTTCGACCGACCTCATCTCGACGAGAACATTCCCACCATGGGGTAGGTAAAATTGTTCCTATTGCCACTCTCACTAGAAAACAAATACAAAAGTTAGAATCATGAGGCCTACCAAACAAACAACCACGCCTGACGACGGAGAAACATTCACTCTGCAGCAGGTCATAGAGACGATGCAGGCCTTACAACGTGAAAGCGAGGAGTCAAGGAGACAAACTCAGGAATTACGAGCGGAGCAGGAACGCCTCTATGAAGAATCCTAAGCCGAGCAACAAAGGCTGAGAGACAATGTTGAGACCTCGAGGTGACTAATGGAGAACGTCATCAAAGCACAAGAGAAAAATAGTTTAAAATAGGTGTGGGAAGCATGTTTATAATATGTGCAACATGTATCACAGAATATGACCAATATTTTGGATAAATGAGATTGTATCATGAGAGTTATTGCTACATTTAATAAATGACCATATTTCCTTTCAACTATACTATTTTGTTGTGGAATATTGACACATGATATTTGATGTACTATTCCTTTATTGACAAAGAAATTAGTCATGAAAAAATCATTCTCATTATCACTTATTATTTTTATTACTGTCTCAAATTATGTTTGAACAAAAACAACAATTTTTTCCAAAATCTTGACAACTTCAGATTTTTGTTTTAAAATAAAAATTCGTGTGTACCTCGAATAGTCATCAAGTATGATCAAGAAATATTTATGATCAGAAATTGATGGTTTTGATTATGGTCCTCAAATATCTACATGGATCAAATCAAAACATTTATTTGATTTAGATGTAGTAATAGGAAATGAATATTTTTTTTTTTTGCAAAATGACAAACATCACAAACAAAAGATTTGTTATATTTAAGAAAAGGAAACTTATTCTTGATAACATCAATACATTTATTTGAAACATGACCTAATCGATCTAGATCACTAGCATTAACATTAACAATATTGATGGTATGAGTAGATTTGATAGGTTTGATTTGAAGTTTTTGATAGGATGAGATTCTGAGTGTATAAAGTTTATCTTGCATCTTAGCAAAGCCAATCATCTACAAGGAGTTGTTGTCCTGAATGTGATAGCCATTAAAGTCAAAGGTAAGAACACAAGATAGTTTATCAATCAGTTAAGGATCAATAAATGTGGTAAGTAGCACCATTATCAAGAATCCAAGAACTGAAGGAAGAAAGAAATTTATTACCATTTTGTGTTGTCATGTTGGAAAGAATAACAAAGACTTGATTAGAAACATTGTCATTGGATTTTGACTATTGTAAAAGAGCTAACGATGTTTGATATTGCTCAGGAGTAAAACCAATTTGTTGAGACTCCACTTTTGACTTTTAACCTTTATGATTTTGCTCATCATTATTAAAATTTGTATTATAAAAAACTGCATTAGTATGACTATGATCATGGTTCTTATTTTTAAACTTGAAATGGGGGTGGAAAGTCATGCTTTCTATAGTAAGTATCAACGATATGTCCTGTTCTTCCACAATGACTAAAAATTTTAGAAGTATATCATCTCCATAGCTTCCTCTTCCATAATCAACACCTCTTCCATAGGTTGTAGCACTGTTTTTATAACCTCCTTTGCTAGTAGCAATCATTGCCTTGGATTGATCACCAAAAAATTGTCTCTCTTATTGTGTAATGAGAGAGCAAACTCTATTAAAGGATGGAAAATGATCCATCAATAGGATTTGAGTTCTCACAGTCAAATAATTATCTTTTAGCCCCCTTAGAAATTTAATAATGTGGTCTTGTACTTTATATTTAGAGACATTCACAAGAGCATTGCAGGTGCATTTATAGGAACATGAACAAGTAGGTACTGTCACATCCTTATTTTTACCCATATTTTCTACTATATTATACATATAAACATATGTTACTTTCTCATATTTGTATCTCAAAAGATATCCCTCTTCATAGGGATTTAATATATACACAAAAGTCTAAAATAAAA
>Ga0123342_1005470_pt1 | contig 18384 bp, 17 predicted proteins | sample Turbeawhitnodule_FD_89960 | JGI IMG/M metagenome (GOLD analysis project Ga0123342, IMG submission 89960) | Root nodule microbial communities of legume samples collected from Mexico - Turtle bean Mexico white nodule | ecosystem: Host-associated > Plants > Roots > Nodule | place: Mexico: Nepantla...
CATCACCTTTATAATTGGTTGACAAAATTGTCCAAGCCTCACTGGCAGTTGTTGCTCCTTCTATATGCTCAAACGTCTCGTCATTCATCCCTTGATGGATGAGATACAAAACCTTATTGTCCTGTCCTTCTTCTTCTTCTGGTCACGATGCGCTACTCGTTGCGCCTCAGTTGCATTATCACCTAATGCAGATACTCCACTCTCAACGACATCCCATAACTCATGATAATCAAACAAAACTCTCATTTGCACACACCAACGATTGTAATTTTTTTCATTAAGGATAGAGACTGATAATTGGGTAGAGTTCATGATAACAACCTACCTCTTGATACCAGTTGTAGGAACTAATAGAAGGAAATAAGAAAATGCAAAAGGTTATAGCAACTGATTGAACATAATTGTACAAAATTACAAAACTGATCTTATTCATTTTGATTCACTCAATCATATATATATAATAATTACAATTACTGAAAGCTATAAACTAGGAATACTAACATGCCTGTAAATTGACCATTAATGCAATATAACGGTAAAATAGTTTAAGGGTAATAAAATCTGAATTAATAATAATAAAATCTGAATTAATAACCAACAATATAGTCCCAAGTTCGCACGTCTTGGGCATAAAGTGTGTGTGTTGAATATCTCATATCGACTAGATAGGTTAAGTTAAACTTAAAGTTAACTTCTTAATATATTTTCTATGTTAATTAAAATAATAACTAAAGTTTTATGTTGATTATGGTATAGAAATTGATATTTTTTAATATATATATTTTTGTTTTAGTTATTTTTCTTCCAAAATAATAGTAATTTTTTTTAACAGAAGTATATATAATTCTTAAGTAGACTTACTATTTTTAATTAAATAGTATTATTTTACACTTGTTGGAAATCTCACATCGACTAGAAATTAGGACATTTCATAGTATATAAGTGAATGGAAACCTTACCTCATAAGTTGGTTTTATGAGATTAAGTTTGGTTTAAAGTCTTTTCCAGTGAAAATAGTTCTAATCAAGTCTCTATTATTTCTTCCAACATGACAACACAATCTAGTAATAAATTTCTTTCTTCCTTTCACTTCTTGGATTCTTGATAGTGGTGCTACTGAGGACATTTTTTCATCATTCACTCATTTCACTTCATATCATCAAATCAATCATTTTTATGTCAAATTACCAAATGGAAATCAAGTCATTGCTAATTATTCTAGAACTATTTTTCTCAATCAAAATCATATCATAGGCAATGTTCTGTATATTCCTTGTTTCAATTTTAATCTTCTTTCAATAACAAAATTGATTGATAATTTATCTTCTGTTCTTACCTTTGACTCTAATGTTTGTTACATTCAGGACAAGAACTCCTTGAAAATAATTGGTTAAGCTAAAATGCAAGATAGACTTTATATACTCAAGATCCCATCCTATCAAAAAATTCAAATCAAACCCATCAAATATGCGCATACCGTCAATATTGTTAATGTCAGTGCTAGTGATCTAGAAACCCTTTGAAATTTTCGATTAGGACATGTTTCTAACAAATGTATTGATGTTATAATGACTAAATTTCCTTTTGTTAAATATAACAAATCAATTGTTTGTGATGTTTGTCATTTTACAAAACAAAATTCTGAACTAGATCAACCTATCTGAATGAGTACCAAGATAAAAAAATCCACTCGAGTATCTAAAGGACTATCATTGTAATCTTAATGTTTCCAATACATCTTCAAGAGTTAAATATCCTTTGAATTTTGTTTTGTCTTATAATAATTTATCACCTTCTTACAAATCTTTTGTTATGTCACTTTCTTCACATGTTGAGCCAAACACTTATTCCGAAGTTGTGAAACATGATTCTTGGAGAAAAGCTATACAATGTGAGATATCTTCCTTGGAGTCAAATCAAACATGGGAGACCGCTCTTCCGCCTAAAGAAAAAATAACCATAGGTTGCAAATGGATATTCAAAATAAAATATAAGAGTAATGGAACAATTGAAAGGTATAAAACAAGGCTAGTAGCAAAAGGACACACACAAACAAAAGGCATTGACTATCTTGATACTTTCTCTGCAGTAGCAAAGATGACCACCATAAGGTTGCTTCTTTATCTAGCTTCTATCTATAATTGGGAATTGAAACAATTAGACATAAACAATGCTTTTTTACGTGGAGAGTTGAAAGAAGATGTATACATGGTTGCTCCTCCTGGATTGAATTCTATTCAACCACGACAAGTTTGTAAATTAAAAAAAGACTTTATATGGCCTTGAGTAAGCCAACAGAGAGTGGTTTGCCAAACTGCATCCTTTTTGCTTTCTATGAGATATACTCAATCTATGAATGATCATTCCCTGTTCATTAATTCTTCTGAAGGATCTTTTACAACATTATTGGTGTATGTGGATGGTATAATATTGGTAGGAAATGATAAAGAGGAGATTGAGCAAATTAAACAAGTCTTGAATCAAACATTCAAGATTAAGGATCTTGAGAATTTAAGATATTTTCTTGGTCTTTAAATAGCAAGAAGTAAGAAAGGGATAATGATGAATCAAAGGAAATATGCACTGGAATTGTTAACAGATGCACATCTTTTAGCTTGCAAACCTGCACCTACTCCAACTGATAATCATGCAAAATTATCTTCTACTAGAAGTGTTCCTTTCACAGATGTTGAAGCCTATAGAATATTGATTGGAAGACTTATGTATCTTACTAATACCCGACTTGACATAACCTTTTATGTGCAACAACTTTCTCAATTTATTGTTAAGCCTGCAATTGCTCACTATAATGCAACAATTAGAATTCTCAGATATATTAAAGGAGCTTCGAATCTTGGTTTATTTTTCTCTTCCAAGACTTCAACTCATTTAAAAGCCTTTTGTGATAGTGATTAGGGCATCTGTAGTGATTCAAGACAATTTGTGACTAGTTTAGTGTGTATCTTGGGAATTCCCTCATATCTTGGAAATCAAAGAAGCAAGGAACAATATCAAAAAGTTCTTGTGAAGCCGAATACAGGGCAATGGCCACTGTTACTTGTGAAATTCAATGGCTAACTTATCTCCTTCAAGATTTCAAAGTTCCTTTTGAGCAACCATCTCTTTTATATCGTGACAATGACTCAACAAGATACATTGCAACAAATCTAGTGTTTCATGAGCGTACGAAACACATAGAAATAGATTGCACATTGTTAGGGAAAAATTGAAGAAGAGTCTCCTACATCTGCTTCCCATTTCTATCCCATTTCTACCATAGAGCAACTGACTGACATTTATACCAAAACCTTAAGTCCTCAATCTTTTAACAGTATTTGTTCCAAGTTGGGTCTCATCAATATATACTCTCTAGCTTGTGAGGGGCTAACAAAATATATGGATACAAGGTTTCTAGAAGGAAACTAATATTAATTTTGTCTTTTCTAATTCTTAATTGTTTCTCTTTGTACATATGTCTAACCTTTATTTTGTCTTTTCTTATTCTAGTCTTTATTGACTCTTTATTTTACACTGTCTCTTTCGTTACCTAGAATGATGAGTGTACTGCTTGTATATATATTTAGACTCTTTGCTTTGATTGAATCAAGGAAAATAAAATAAAAGAAATATTCCTTTTCATATCTTTTTCCTTCCTTTTTTCCTTTATTTTATCTCAGTTCTTTATTTATAATATGGTATCAGAGTCATTTCGAGCTTATCCTAGCGATTGTTTGTTGGGCCAGACCACCTGTTCTCGGACCGTTATCAGAACACCCATAATATATAGTCCCATGCACGAGTTGGTAGCCTCGATGTGAGGGGTGTGTGTTGGAGATCCCACATCGACTAGAGATTAAGACATTTCATAGTATATAAGTGGGTGCAAACCTCACCTCATAAGCTGATTTTATGAGGTTGAGTTAGGCTTAAAGTCCACTTCTTAATAATACTCAATTATCCATTCATGTAAAAATACAAACAATTTATATTTAATTCCATAAGTGTCGCTTGATGGTTATAAACTCTAATTACTCGAGAGGTATGCGGAAATCAATATCTAAACTTCAAACAAAATTGGTGAAATTCACAATTACTAATATTAGAAATTTCGTTTATATGCTTAAGACTTAGAAAACCTTTAAAAAAAGGGTGTAAAAATAATTATCAATTTGTTCCAATCAATACTTTTAAACCAACCAATAACTTTTGTGAATAAAAAACATATTAAGAGAAACTTTCAATCAATTTTGTATATAAATTCTAAAATGTTATTTAATTTAATTTAATATGTGTGTGTGAAATTTACAATATATTTTTATGTGTTATTTTTAGAATTATTGTAGATTTTTGTGTGAAGTAATTGGATTTGAATTTTAAATTTTAAAATAGAAATAAAATAAAATAAAGATGGTTGAAATTTGGAGAGAGGAAAAAAAGTGAAGGTTGAGATGCAAAGAGAGAGGACTAAAAGAGAACCTAAATTAAAATTTTGAACATATAATAAAAAATGTGCATTACTCAAGTGATTTATAATGTCATATTTGTACTTAAAGGTACTTAGTTTATCTAAGTTTTGCAATATAGAATCCAATCAAGGTCAATTTTTAGAAGACATGTTTATTATATTCAATTTTTAGAGATATAAGATTGTTAAATGCAAATGCAAAAAACAATAGAGATGAAAAATCGAAATCAAATGATTAAAACAAATCAATCCACAAATTCACGAACCAAATAATCATCTTATCATAATTCTCTTCAGATTTAGTTTCAAGTTTGAATAATTAATCTACTAAACCATTTATACAAATTAAATCTCAATATCATTCAATTTAATTCGTATTCAGTTATCAAATAAAGATTCAATCGATTCCTAATTTTAATTCTAAAATCATAAATGTAATTTGCCATCACAAAGAGAAAAACCAAAATTAGATATGAGAAGAACAAACTCGAAGCCTTAAAAGATCGGTACAAAACTTAATTCAACTTGTTTGATCTTGATTTCGTTAATTGATCCTCAAGATTTAGTTCTCCATGAATAAAGAACATCAAAAGAATTCAAGAGAGAAAGAGAGGAGAAGATGAAAAGTTAAAAAGGAAAATTTAGAGGAAAGAAGATTAAGAGACAATTCTTAAAACTCTAAAATTTTGTAAAATGACTTATGTCTATAGTTTAAAGCATAATTAAACTATGTATATGCTCTAAATTCTTATGAAAATGTGGCCTAAATGTGGACTTTAATTAACTCCATACATCCAATTACAGAAGTTCAAACTAAAAAACAAGGAAAAACTAACCCGCTTGGGTTCTTCAACAAATATGTATCAAATTCAAAAATTAATAAACAATAGTAAAGAACTCAAATCCAACGAATCATATGTTCATTATGAAGTCTTAGAAATGTATAATCTAATACAAAAGAATCAACCAAAAATAATATTTACAAAAACAATTATGGACAAAATAATGAGAAATGGTCAAATAAGGTAAAAATACAAAATTAAGATAAATATGTACAATGAACTCAATTCATTACTAATGAAAGGAAATGAGATAATAAATGAAAATAGTTTTAATCTCAATGAAGCCACACAAATTTAATAACACATAAAGAACATTTAATGCGTGGATAGACTCTAATGGCATTTTATTTAAAGTATAGGTTTTGCAAACCCTATCTCAAAATTAATCAAAATTGAATCAGATTTAAAGAATTAAATGGAAGTAGTTTTTGTAATGATGATTGTAAGAATCTTGAACCTATTTTATTTTAACTTAGAAAGTTAAATGTTGTGTGTTTTTCTATTACTAGTAAAAAAAGATAACTTGTTATTTTGTTGATAAGTAGTGTTAGGGAAAAAGCTAATCTTGTACTACACAAATATACACATGCTTATTCTATGTTTTAGGGAATGTTACTTTCGTCTGCCAAGAAGATTTGTTCAAGCACAAGTCACATCAATAATATCTTAAATGGAGAGCTAAAGTTGCTTACTTCAACAACTCCCTGATGCCACCTTTGTCAACCACCGAGTATCATTTTAGCTTGTTTCTAGCCCTTTAGGAAGAGATTTTGACCTAGCTTCTAGAAGGACAAGCCTAGGGTGCGAGTTTGACTTAGTCAAACCCTAAGGATGCCCTTTTTTTTTAGTGTTTCACATCCTACCCTTCACGCTTGTTCTCCAAGGCTCATTGTATTTTGAAGTTGAATTTGAATGAAGTAAAGAAACTTGGCACAAATTGTGTGAGCTCTTAGTGAGGCTTATGTCCTCTTAGGTTTGAGGTCTTATCTTGAGTGATTTGGGAAGTTCTTAAGTGGCGGCCAACACACTCATCTTGGAGCACATCACCCTCCAAGTGGGCTGACATTTCTTACCTACCATCATAAGTTTTCTCATTCCATTTTCCTTCCATTTCTCCATTCCATTTATGTTTTTGTCTCTTTGTTTCTCTTCTTTGTTGCTTTTGGGTTTCACTCATAATCATGAGTAAGGTGCATCATTTGGGAGGCCATGACCACCATTGATGTTACCTTGTGCCCTTTTTTTCAATTTTGCAATTGCATCTCATTCTCACCATATCTTGTTTTTCATCTTTGCCTCTGTGAAGTGCACCTTCACACTTACTTAACCACTTGGTTAAGTTAGTGTCCAGTGGGAATCTTCCTTAGGTCCTCACTATTTAATTGTTAAAATCCCATTCTTAAGTAAAAATGTCACCATAAATGAAAACATCTAAAAAACAACTCACATCATGTGGTATTCCGAGCTTTGGTTTTTGAGCTTATCTTGCTTAGAGTTGATTGTCATTTTACTTTCTTGCATCTTTAATTCCTTGTCTTTACATTCAAGTACCTTTAAATTCTTGTCTTTCCTTTCAAGCACTTTTAATTTCATCCCTTTACTTTCTTGCTTTTAAATTCAGCATTTACCTTGTTCAATAACATTGTTTCGCTTTTTTGAATGTTCCTTTATGTCTTTTTATTGTTCTTGCTTCTTTGCCTTGAGTCATATGTTCTTTAGTGTTCTAGGAGTCCTTATATTTTTGCCTCTACTTACTTGCTTTTAATTGTGAAAGTTTATAAGTAATTAGAAACTTGTTTTAGTAGAAGTATATTTAAGTTCCAAACAAAAGATTTCAAGTGATAAACTATTTTGAATATCAAACATTTTTTGTGAAAATTGGAGTTATATGAAAATATGCATGATCAAAGCTATGAAAATTTCATTTCCATAATCCACAAACAAGTATAAAAAAAAGAGAAAAAGAAGTTGCGCAAGCTAAATTGTGTTCCAATCTTTCAAAGAACAACATTTTCAAAATTTTGGGTTCATCTTGATTGGAAATTGATTTCAACCTTAGTGGAATTTTTATCCTTCTTTGACAAATTTCTAAAGAAAGTTTTATTGTTAAAAGTTTAGTAGGTATCTTAGAGTTTTTTTTGTGTGTGCCTTTTTTCTTGCTTGTTTTCCTTTTCAAGTTTTGTCATAATCTCTTTTCACAAATTTGGTTTAGCTTTCTTGTTTTGAGCTTTTCTTGATTATCTTTTCAAATTTCTTAAGTTTTGTTGTGGTTCTTTGAGATAAAGTGTGTTTGACTTTGTCATCTTTCACTTGAGAACTTTTCAACACCAAGATAGACCTTTTTGAGAGGATAATTTTTTTTTGAGTGCTTTGAGTGTTATCCTCTTGATTTCTTTTCACCAAAAGTGATGCAAACTTGAGAGAGTGTATTCTAACTTCTTTTTTCACTAATTGTTTGATTTCTTTGTGCAAACATTATGGATCATTTGTCTTTAGGTGAATCTTCAAAACCACAATCACATCACAAAACCCACCTTTTGGGAGAACTTGTGGAGGTTAAGAAGCGAATGGTCCATAAAGATAAGGAAATAAGCCAACTAGCGAAAAGATTGCAAAGACTAGAAGAAGCTCAAGCAAGGCAAACTCAAGAAAGGAGATGGGATCCGCCAAGAGCAACTAGACATTCCATGCACTATGGGAGTTAAGAACATGATTGGCGAGTGCACAATTTTGACAAACGACACCATCAACACCAACAACAACCACACCATTCTTTTGATTTAGTAAAGTTACCTAGTTTTAGTGGGTCCAATGACCGTACTTTGTATTTAGAATGAAAAGCTAAAGTTGAACATCTCTTTAATGTGTATAAGGTCACCGAGGACCAAAAGGTTATGTTAACTTCCCTAGTTTTTTTAGACCATGCCATCCAATGGTGTTGATGAACAAGTCACATGATGCAAACCAAGCCAACAAGGAGATGACCAAGGATGCACACTATGAGAAGTCATCTCAACAATCAAATGAAGACCTCACCAAGGATTTAGCAGACCTCACTAAAGGAAGAAATGGACATAAACCAGAGCATCTAATGTTCTTCCTGCTAGTCTTTTTAAAGAATAAAACAAGTTGTAAATAAATTGGACTCACTTTAAGGGTCCAAATAGCAAAGACAGGCTAGAATAAGGTGCCTTTAGCATAATAGGGGCTATAGGTATCATTTTAGCTTGTTCCTAGCCCTTTAGGAAGACAATTTGACCTAGTTTCTAGAAGGACAAGCCTAGGGTGTGGGTTTGAAGTCAAACCCTAAGGCTGCCCATTTTTTCCCTTTTCCCATCCTACCCCTCTTGCTTGTTTTCCAAGGCTCCTTCACCTATAAATAGGAGACCTACCCATTGTATTTTACAAGCTGAATTTGAATGAAGTAAAAAAACTCTACACAACTAGTGTGAGATCTTAGTGAGGCTTATGTCCTCTTAGGTTTGAGGTCTTATCTTGAGTGATTTGGGAAGCTCTTAAGTGACGACCAACACACTCATCTTGGAGCAAAACCACCCTCCAAGTGGCGTGACATTTCTCACCCACCACCATAAGTTTTCTCATTCCATTTCCTTCCATTTTCTCCATTCAATTTTATGTTTTTGTCTCTTAGTTCTCTTATTTGTTGCTCTTGGGTTTCACTCATAATCATGAGTATGGTGCATCATTTGAGAGGCCATGTCCACCATTGATGTTTACCTTATCGCCATTTCAATTATGCAATTGCATCTCATCCTCACTAATCTTGTTTTTCATCTTTGCCTATGTGAAGTGAACCTTCACACTTACTTAACCACTTGGTTAAGTTCGTGTCCAGTGAGAATCTTTCTTAGGTTCTCACCATAAATTGCTAAAATCCCAACCTTAAGTAAAAGTGTCATCATAAATGAAAACATTTAAAAATCAACTCACATCACATCAATAATATCTTAGATGAAGAGCTAAAGTTGCTTACTTCAACAACTCCCTGATGCCACCTTTGCCAACTTTGGAAAGACTATTTGTTTTGTCAACAAGTAAAGGTACGCTATCCAAGAAAAGATAAGTATATTCAACTATTGGGATGTTAGTAAAATATAAATGAGCAATTATTGTTGCTTGCTTGGAGTGCATTTAATGCATCTTTCACAAATAAGCTCACAAGACACATGAGCACCAATTAAGTGAGCTGAAACTGCCTAATGCCCATAACAAATTTGCAATAGTTATATTCTTTAGCGCTTATTTGAAGTCATTGTGCATTGTGCTAAAAACGGCTCAAGTTTATGTATCCTTAGATTTTTCTTAAAGAACATTGTTCATGTTTACTTAACAAACTAGAAGAGAGAGAATAACCTTGTATACTTTGAAATACGTTAATGAGCAACCATGTGATTTGTGGATCACTAATTTTCTTATCATAGTTAGGAATGATTGTTTTGTAAAATATACATGGTTTGTATCTTGAAGTATCTATTGTTCAAATAATACTTTGTTTAGTCGAAAATGATTATGTACAAAGAATATTCAGTTTTAGCTAAAAGTGGTCGAGTTCAAAGAATACTCGTCTTAATTAGGAGTGATTGTGTTTCAAAGAATACTTGTTTTATTTAAGAGTTGTTGCATTATAAAAAATGTTCATTTGAACTAGAATTGACTATGTTTCAAAAAATACTCATTTTACTTAAAAGTGGTTGTAATTCAAATAATACTAATTTTGTCGTGAAGGATGTTTGAAACAATAATAAAAAAGTTTGAAATAGGAGAAACATGATATTACTTTTATCTCTAATAAAAGATTCACTATGAAATTTTAATTAAATAGTTGATTTAGTACTATAAATATTAATATTTCATTTTAAGTACAATAAAAATAAAAATAATTTAGTATAAAAACTTTAATACTATTAATTTTATTTTAATTTCATTAATATTTTTTTGAAGTAATTGCGTTCAATTTTTAGTAATTGTCAAATATATTTATTAAAAGTAATAATATTAATGTGAAATTAATCTTATGTTAATATGCATTAAAAACTATTAATATAATATCCTTTTAGTTTGCCATCCATAAAATAATTCTTGATCTAAAACGGAACTAATTATGAACGTGGAAGTTCAATATTTGAAGATCATCAAATAAAAAAATAAAAATTTATAAACATATAAAAAATTGTATATTTATCTTAACTTTTTTAACTAAACGTATTTGAATATGTATGCAGTACTTTTTTTTAAGTAATGAAGAAAAAAAAAACAAAAAATATTATCATAATATATATATATATATATATATATATATATATATATATATATATTCAACAATATTATTTTTCCAATTTTTCTCTCATTAGTGTTTGAAAACGGAAGATATTGAATTTATAATTAATTAATTAATTATTTAATCTAGTTTTCATCTAAATTGATAAAAAAGGAATATGTACACCTAAAAGCAATATCATAATATATTATAGTAACATTATTTTTTTTAATTGAATACTATCCCGACATATCTTATCCACGAGAGTAGCTTGATAATGATAAAACCTAATTTCTGTTGGATGAAAATCATTTCAAGACTTGAAATAAAATTAGTAAAATTCTATCAAGTAATACTTTTGTCAAGCTTGAAAATAATATATCTCTCAATAAACTATTTACTAATAATTGGTTGCATAGCAAATTTTATTATAATTCCATTAAAATATTTGTAATTTGTTAGAATATAGTCTGTTAATGGTTAGTGATATAAGAAGATAATATTCCAATATGGTTGATACTAATCTATTATAAAAACAAATAAATATTTAACATTACAAGCTATTTTTATAAAAACAATGTTTATTTGGATGGTTAAAAAAAAGGAGTGTTGTTATGTTGATGTCATTAAAAATTTACTCTTTCATCACAACTCAATATATTATTCTTTTAGTTTTATTTTATATTTTAATATAAATTATTAATATATATTATTATATTATTGGAATGAGTTGTAAAGTAGAAGGATTTTGGCTGGAGTGTTAAACTATAATTTTTGAAAAAAAGTGCTAAATTTTTGTTTGTTGTTCTGATATCTAATGTACAAACTTAAAATAATAAAATCAAAATCAGAAGGCTTCAAGAACTAAAAGGGTAGTTTTGTACTTACGCAATAACTTGTAGGGTGAGATTAAATTGAAACGGTCTCATAGGTGCATCTCATATCATTTTGAATTGAGACCGCGGAGCAGAATATTTTGCAGCTGCATCAAAAATCATCCATGGTTTGTGTTCTTTCTCCGATTTTTGATTCTTTGTATCTTCTTTGTTAAGAGACTATATCCAATTTATCGTGTTGTTGTTTCTTGAATCCGATTCTGCATGTCTTTGAGATTAGGGTTTTACGAATTTGGGATCTCGTTTCAGCATTAAATTCGAGAGGCCTATTGTGCATTATACTCATTTTTTTTCCCTTCATGACTGCAGGACGGACACGATTCACAGGACCCTAAGCAAAACCCTGCTGATATGACTGCCTTTGTAAGCTATTATTTGTTTTTATAAATCAATTATTTCATGTTGTTCTCTTCAATTTTTATCTTTGATGTGGCTGGTTTCTATTTACACTGTAAAATGGTCACTTTGCATGTTTTTTATCCTAATTTGCTGCAGTTTGTTTAAGTTTCATGATGTCTTTGTTAACGGAATCGATTTCTGACCTTTGTCTACCCTACTTTGTCTGCTTCCAGGTGCAAAATCTTCTTCAGCAGATGGTGAGTTGTATAGTATAGTTTTTAGAGCTGCATTTATGATTTTTTTGAGTATGTTCCACTGCTGCTAACTAGAATTTTGTTTCCAGCAAAATAGGTTCCAGACAATGTCCGACTCCATTGTTACAAAGAATATCCTTTTTGTGTGCTTTTCAAGTTCTTTAAATGTGCTAGTTGGAATTTGTTTAGGAAATTAATCTAGGACAATGATAATTTGTGCTTGACTGCATCTGTTTTTTTTTTCTCTCCTTCCCCCTTCTCCTTAGAATTGATTCAAAGGGCTAGTCTGGGTGGAGGTGTTTGGTTTGAGAAAATATATATTTTTTTTCTATTTCCAAAAGTTTGTATAGGAAACAGTGAAAACAATTTTTTTTAATTATGTTTTTATTTTCTATTCTAACAATTTTGGTTCAAAATTTTAAAACCAGGAGTTGTATTTTTTGTAACTAAAAGGGAAAATAGTAGATCAAATAAGAAAAGTTTTTCTTCATACAAACTCCCTAAGGTGACTTACATTCTGTTGACAACTTACCTATATTTTACTCAACTGTCTTGCTAGGAATCACATTGGGAAGTTAGTTTAGGAATTAATGAATCCTCAAAAAGTTTGTTTATATAATGTTAAACTGTGATCTGTTAGTTTCAGTTCACATTGTTTCATTTCATCTGATTATTTGTGTTTTGTTACCAATATATAAATCTATTTCTGTTTTGTCACCAATATATAAATCTATTTCTGTTTTGTACATCACTGGAAACACTCTAATGCCCATGAACTTTGAATTATATAATGTTAAGCTGTGATCTGCTAGTTTCAGTTCACATTGTTTCATTTGATAACGTTTTGTTATAAATCTGTTTCTGTTTTGTAAATCACTGGCCACATCAAATGCCCATGAACTGTGATTTATTCAATGTTAAACTGTGATCCGTTCGTTTCAGTTTATATTGTTTCATTTGATTATTTGTGTTGTTTTGTTACCAATATATGAATATACTTCTGTTTTGTAAATCACTGGCATCACTCCAATGCCCATGAAAATGGATTCATGTCATCAGTACTCAAGCCAATAACATGATTGCATGTATACATTGTTAGGATCCAGATATGTGCTGTCACCTATTAGCTTAAGCTATTGGGAGGGGTAAAACCTTGACATACACAGTAACCCTGATGATAAATTACAAATGTGCACAACTGCACCTTGACCTTTTCCTTGTGAACTCAAAGTAATCACCTGTGCGGTTTAGAACCATTTGTGTATATATGATATCATGTTTTGGCTGAGGCAGGATGACTGTGCTTCCAGTTTTATTACCCAAGTGTTGTAGACTTGCCAAATACGTGAAAACTGTGGAAAAAATGTTTTTCTTGACATTGCTGTACTTGATGATATGGGAAGCCGTATAAATGAGTTAGAGCAAAGCATCAATGATCTAAGAGCAGAGATGGGAGTGGAGTCCTCTCCATCACCTGTGCCCACTGCAAAGCCAACAGAGGACGAAACCAAAGAAGAGGGTTCAGCTTAAGTGGCGTTCTGATTTGAGTTGCTCATTATTCATGTATTGCATTGTACAAGGATTTTGATATTCTGCATCTATATTTGTCTGCTGAAGTTGTTCGGAAAACAGATGTGCTGTATACCTATGAGTGCATCTAATCATTTGTAGCTAACTCGTATCGCTTTTTATGATTTAAGGGTAAACCTATTTTTTATGTTGCAACCTGCCTCTTTTTATAACTCACCATGCTCTGGCTGCCCGAATCCATACCCCCTGAATCCAGGGGTTGCTGTACTAATATTATTCATTTTTTATTGTTTCTACAAACCTGTTTATTTTCGAAATTTTTAAAGAAAGTTATTGTAAACCTCATTTACCAATGTCCAATGCAGGATATGCGATTCTGTATAACTCAGCTCCGACAATGGTGGTAGTTTATGGCATCATTTAATAATTGTGATAAAATTGCTTGGGTAGTAACACTATTCATCCAGTACCCTACTACCCCCTTGTGCTGTATTCCGTCGCTTAAAATTTTTAATTCTTTGTTTTCGAATACATTTTACAAGTATTTGGTTGAACTACAAACTAGATCAATCTTAGTTCAATTTTAAAGCACTTCTAACTCAATTTAATAATAATAAAACTATAGTTTTAACTTTTGTTTAAATAACGGTTACTGAGGCAAATGTCTCTCCTTCCTCTTTTTTTTGGCATGAAATGCTACTAACATTATTTTTCCATACACTCTTGATTAAATTTTGTTAAAATTAAAATTTATGGTAGTCCCGTTCCATTTTTAAAGAGCCCCACTTTCGATTTTCTATTTTATAAAGTGTACTGCTACAATTTTTTTATTCCTTTTTTTACTGAATAAATAGAGAAAATTGATTAGAAAAAAAAATGAAGCAGGACGTGAGAATAATTAGTTAGAAAAAGCTAAGCAAGTATGAGCAAGGGAGGAAGAAAAGTGTTGTAGATACTAGAGGAAGATCAATAGGCATAACAGTTTTGTGGTGAGATTGAAAGTTCTCCTGAAAACTCAACAAATAATTTAGAGTAAACTCTCCATGTTTTATAAATTGCTTATACATTACAACAATGGCTGCTCTTATATATAAATTATTTACAACTATTACTATTGCTACTACTATATTATAAATTACTTACAACTATTACAATCACAAGCTTTCCTCAAATCTTAGCTTTGCCTCTGGAATGGGAACTTTCGTGGTTTTGTATTTACCCTAGTTGCTTAAATCATATTCATTTTTTTTTGCCTTACATCACAAGCAAATATCAATTTAATTGCTTTAATTAAGTTGGTTTTGTTTCTTAGCGTTGCTTCATCCTCCATTTAGCTGCGAAAACGCTAAATTTAGTTGTGACTTGATACTTTCTGATTTGATTTGTATTTTTAGTATAAATAATAAACAATTTTATAAAGAGGCATAGGAGAAAACATTTTATATGTGCTTTTCGTAAGAGAAAAAGAAAGGCTGTAATTCAAAGCCCAATAAAAAGAATGACAAACAAAAAGTTGCACTAGAACACATTTATGCTTTGTGAGTCACATGGAAGACAATACTCAATTATAGAGACCGTACAAAGATGTTATTCAATTTTATAGATTCTAAAACAATATTTACTTAAATTATGCAAGTGATCAATTAGTAAGCAAAAAGTATGTTTGTGTGGTAATGGAAGAATTCAAGTATAACTTACAGAATACGATAATTGAAGTATAACTTATAGGCATTGAACATTTCTTGCAAGTTATCAAAAAATATCCCAATAATCTATACCTTCATTCCAACATATTTTATTTTCCTTGTTAAGAGAGTGTAATGGTGATATAGAGGAGTTGAGAATGTAATTATCGTGATAATCAATAAATATTTCTTTTCTCTTGTATATAAATTTAAAACTAGATTGATTATTAAGAGATATATTCAAATTTATAAAATTGATTATCAGGAGACCTTTCTTCTTGTAGGAAAGATAAATATAGTTTGAAATGTTTTGTTACTAGCAATTCACACTATAAAAAAATTATTAAATAAAAATCAATTTTAAAGACAAAAAATAATTAATTACTAAATTGACTAAATTAGATACTATTTTATAAACTAAAAAATTTATTAGTACTAAAGTAATTTCAATTATTAGTTACCAACTTTAAAAAAAATTTGATAGTTAAAACTTGGGTAACTAATTAAATACCAATTTAGAAACTATTTATTAATAACAAAAACTATTTTAGATACCAATAACTTTTTTAGTCACTAAAATAGTATCTAATTTAGTTAATTTAGTGACTAGTTATTTTTTGTTTCTAAGATTAGTTTCTATTTAATGATTTTCTTGTAGTGTCATTTTGGATGAAACTTACACCAGTTGGATGTGAAAAAATGTATCTCTTTATGGAGCGTAAGAAAAAAAAAATGTACATGGAGATTCCTTCAAGATTTGAAACTATAGCGAAAAGAATAAGATATGCCTTCCAAAGAAGACCTTATATGTTCTTTAAGTAATCTTTAAAAGTAAGGTTTGGAATATTTACAAAATTAATGATTTTGTTAGCATATAACCAAAGTCAAGGAGTTCATAATTTATTCATAAAACAGTATGCTACAACTAAACTTACACTACTATTGGTCCACATGATTATTGTATAAGATGATGAAACAAAGAATTTGTCTTCAAAGAAAAAATAGATGGCCCAATTTAAAAGACGTGGAAAACCTTATATATTTCCTTGGAGTAGAAGTTACTTATTAAAAAAAGATTTTCATCTTTCAAAGAAAATACTCAATATCCTTAAATAAATAAGCGAGTTAGGATATAAAACCTTAATAGTTCCAATTGAATAGAATAAGTTAGGATATAAAACCATAATAGTTCCTATTGAATAGAATCATGAAATTGAAAGTGAGCTCTTTTGTAGAATAAAATCAATATAAAAAATGTGTAAGAAAACTTATTCATTTATCAGACATGATATCATACTTTCTTATGCAATTAGTGTGGTAAGATAATTTATGCATGACCATAGAGAAGGTCATAGACAAGTACTTAACAAAATTTTCCAGTAATTGAAGTCAAGTCCTGAAAATGGACTACTATTCAAGAAAGAAGACATTTTAACCTTGACGATATACATTGATGCAAAACTATGCAAGTTTTGTTATTGACAAAAAGTCCACATCTAAGTACTATATGTTTATGGGAGAAAGTATGGGACTTAGAGAAGAAAAAAATAAAATAAGGTACACTATTCAAGTGCATAAGTTAAATTTTGAATCCTAGCTCAAGGTGTGTGTGAAAGACTTTGGATGAAGATCATATTAGATGACTTTAAAATAAAGGTTAACATCCCAATGCAATTGTATTGTGATAACAAGTCAACCACAGACATTGCTCATAATCTAGTAGAACATGATATCACCAAACATACTAAATTTGACATACATTTTATTAAAGATAATCTTGACAGAGATATGATGGTTATAACCCGTGTCCTCATGCAACTCCGATTAGCATAATGGAATTGTCAAAGGCATATCCTAAGATCTTGTAGGCAAGTTGGGAATGCTCAATATTTATCTATCAATATTAAGGTTGGGAGTGAGTTCTATAAATAAGGGATTTTTATATTAATATATCCACAATAATTAAGAACAATATCTCGAGAATAAACACATTCATTCCAACAAATTTAATTTCCTTTTTTCAAAGAATGTGATTGTTACAAATAGAGGAGTTGAGAATGTAATGATCATGATTGTTATTAATAAGATATTTTTCTAAGTCTCATTACTTAAGTATTTTCTTATTATGTCAAACTCAAGTATTTTGAGTCCCTTAAATACTCATACAAGGTTTCTTCTAATTTTGTAGAAGTAGGTTTAAGCCATCCAATTTTAAAATGCTTAAGCCCCAAAAAAAAATACAAACTTTGTTTTCTTTATTATGATGTTTATGAAAGTTCATAACTCTCATCCAAATTTTGTATTTAAACCTCTACCTTCAAAACTAAAAAAATAAAAATAAAGACCAAATACAAAAGGAATAAAAAATAAGTTTAAACATAAAGAATAATCTGTTGCAGGTGGCATCAATTGTCTCGTGGCAAAGGCCAAGTGGGCCAAGTCACAATTGAATCATGGTGCTTGGACTATTATGCTCTTAAGTAGAAACAATTGCGCCTTAACTATCAACTATAGTTTTTGGCCTAGTGTTACGTTCGATCCAATAATTAGTATCATAGTCAATTGTTGCAGGATGCACAAATTTCCTGTGGCATAGGCCAGGTTGGTTGAGCCACATTCTAAGAGTTCAATTTCTAGTGGGACAATTGTTGAGGGAGAGATTGTTGCAGATGACAACAACTGTCTCATGGCGGTGGCTAAGTGGACCAAGTTACAATCAAATTATGATGCTTAGGCTGTTACAATATTAAGTAGAAAGAGTTATACCTTGACCATCAATTATAACTTTGACTTAGTAGTAAACGCTCAATTCAACATAACCACTATAAGAATCAACAAGAACCATTTGATGGAAATAACCGGTAGGTACATTTAATTTGATCTATAGGGAAATGAATCTTTATTACTGTACTGGACAAAGTGCTTGGTGCTCAGTAGCTGGAACTCGGTACATTGGGTGAGTAGCTCAACTCTGTTGGGTTTAATAGTGCCAAAGTTCAAGAGGGGGGGTGAATTGATCTTTTAAAACTTCTTCGCAGAAACAGTGTTTAACCCAGTTTTACAGAAAATAAATCGATTTATGTAAAAATGAACAG
>Ga0123342_1005471_pt1 | contig 18382 bp, 9 predicted proteins | sample Turbeawhitnodule_FD_89960 | JGI IMG/M metagenome (GOLD analysis project Ga0123342, IMG submission 89960) | Root nodule microbial communities of legume samples collected from Mexico - Turtle bean Mexico white nodule | ecosystem: Host-associated > Plants > Roots > Nodule | place: Mexico: Nepantla...
TATATATATATATATATCTTTGATGCAATTTAATTTAATAAAGTTATTCATATACATGTCATTTATTGTTTTTTAATTAATAAAGTAATATTTACTTTCCTTATTTTATTTATATATAATTTATAATACAAATATTTGTAAATATAATTATAAGTTAACAAATTTAATTATATATATATATTATACATTTATTTACATTTAATAAAACAAACTTTTTTACAAAAAGTATAACTGTTTACTATTTTTTTCAATAAGATAATTTATAATTGAGAGATAATATATGATAATATATAATAATGAAATAATTGAATCTTTTCATATTTTTTAATTGTAGATTTTAAAATTTATAAAAAAATTAATTTAATTTTAGTTAACATATTATTTTAAATAAATTGAATTGTAAAAATATTACTTTATTGAAAATATCTATTTTAGAATGTCCTTTTATATAACTTAATATAAAGATAATTGTATTTTAATATATAATCAGATGATAATTTTATTTAGTTTAAACATCTATTTATAATATTATAATATAATAATTAAATATTTATTGTAATAATTAGAAAATATTATTTTTTATGATGGTTGTGGTACTAGGTTTGGGCTATAGATTTGTTTCAAAGTGTTTCTATTAATAAATTACTTTTATAAAAAAATTATTGAAGAAGATATAAATTGCTTGATTGGTTTCATTTGCTAATAATATATTTTTAGATGATTATTTATTTTTATTAAAGAAATTGAAATATTTTTTCATAAAAAATATTATCTGGATAAAAAATATTTAAAATAATTTAAGTACTTACAAATTTTAAAATTTTATTCAAAAATCAAAATTTACATTTTTTTTACTTGACTGACTTGGTTGAGGTTGGAGCGTCGAGGTTGGAGCGTCGAGTTCAGGTGAATTGCGGTTATCTTTTTTTTGGTCATTGAAAATATTTTTTTTTTAAGTCAATATTATTTTTCAGCTAACATATGTTTTTCGAATGATGTTAAACGCAATATTTTAATTGAATAGAAATAACTTTCAGTTTATAGGCGGTGTAAGTTAGAGTGGAGGCGGAACAAATATCATGAGTGAGTAAAGGAGTTTGAATCACTACATTATTATAACAAATTCTTTTGTTATATTATATTTATTATTATTAATATTAGTATTATCAATAATATTAATATTTGTTATTATTTATATTAATAAAAATATTAATATTAATATTATAATTATTAAAAATATTTTGTATGTAATATTTTTATATGGATACAATTTGTGTGTAATTATTTTCATTTACATATCGATTAAATCTGTATGTAATCAGTTTTGGCTTACATATGAAAAAATTTGTATGTAAATATCCGCATGTAATCACTTTTGGCTTACATATACGAAAAAATTTATATGTAAATATCCGTATGTAATCACTTTTGGCTTATATACGAAAAAATTCGTATGTAAATATCTATATGTAATCACTTTTGGTTTACATACGAAAAAATCCGTATGTAATGTCTATTTACATACTTAATTAAATTCGTATGTAAATATCTGTATGTAATGCTCACTTTACAACGGATTCAGATTCGTATGTAATAATCAATATTTAAATGGACAATTTCTTATAGTGTTATTGGTCCAGATCCATATGCTAGAAGTGCTTAATATTAAACATTAGAAAATAATATATTATAAAAAAAAGAAATGAGATTAACAAAAGAGAAGAAGAAAGACAAATGATACGAGAAAGAATATTTTTTCTATTTTCTTTTCCTTGCTTAAATCAAAGCAGATAGTCTGAGTATATAGACAAAAAAGTACCCTCATTTTAGGTCTAGCTAAAGAGACAAAATGTAAAATAAAGATCCAATAAATGCTAGAATAAGAAAAGACAAAATAAAGGTTAGACATATGTATAAAGAGAAACAACTAAGAATTAGAAAAGACAAAATTACTATTAGTTTCTTTCTAGAAGTCTTGTATCGATATCCTTTGTTACCACCTCAAGCTGGAGAGCAACCCAGTTTGAAACAAATACTTTTGAAATATTGAGGACTTAAGACTTTGATATAAATGTCAGTCAATTGCTATGTGGTAGAAATGATAAACAAATGTATGAGATCCTTCTTCAATTTGGTCCTAACAATGTGACAATATATTTCTATGTGTTTCGTACGCTCGTGAAACACTGGATTTGCTGCAATATATCTTGTTGATTCATTGTCATGGTATAAAAGAGATGATTACTCAAAAGGAACTTTGAAATATTGAAGAAGATAAGTTAGACATTGAATTTCACATGTAACAATGACCATTTCCCCGTATTCAGTTGCAGAGGAACTTTTTGATATTGTTCATTGTTTTTATTTTATTTTCAGGATACGAGGAAATTTTCAAGATACACACTAAAACCCGTCACTGATTTTCTTGAATCACTACAGGTGTCCCAATCACTATCACAAAAGACTTTTAAATGAGCATAAGTGTTGGAAGAGAAAAATAAACCAAGACTCAAAGTTGCTTTAGTATATTTGAGAATTCTAACTGTTGCATTATAGTGAACAATTGCAGGCTTAGAAAGAAATTAAGAAAGTTGTTACACACAAAAAATGTTATATCGAGTGGGTTATTAGTGAGATACATAAGTTTTCCAATCAATCTTCTGTAGGCATGAACATATGTGAAATGAACACCTCCAATAAAAGATAACTTTGTATGAGTGTTTTTGATGTAAAAAATAATGTTTTTTTATAAAAGTTTTCATGTTAGGCATCACTATGCAACTTAACATCTCAGTTAGGCTGACACTTCAATGTAAAGATTAATGTTAGTGTGAAACTTGTTTTAATTTTTTTGAACACAATATTATTCTTAAAATAGGAACGGATGATCACATTAATACTTAAAAGAAAAGAGCTTAAAAGAAGGTAATGTATGTATAATTTGGAGAAGTTAGTATTGATGTAATTTATTTATTTGTTTAACTAAGCTCAGAAAAAAAAAATTAGTCAAGTTTAATAGGTTATTTCAAGTTTAAATTCTGAACAGGATTTTGTTTTTTTATCAATACAGAAAAATAAATAAATAAATAAAGATATTTCAAGGATACCTCAACTTTTACACAAAAACTATAGCAAAAATGAGAGAATCTTAATAAGAACTCTTACAATAGCAAAAAGAAAGATTGCATAAGAAAAAACAGCAACAACCTTCCATCATTAAAACCAAACACAATCAACAAAATACATAGACTCAAACCAATATTTTCATCCAACCTTGAAGACCTTAAGCAGCCCTTGATGGTTGATCCATTAAAAAAATATTACAAACATAAACATCTAAAGACATGATTTCTCTAGCTTAAGCCTAACACTTTTTACAACCATGTGTTCTTCCTTATTGTTTGACAGTAGTTATTCCACCAATTAGCCTTCTATACTATAAGACATAATTTCGCATAACTAGAGTAGGTCCTAAGAATAATCACACCATTACACAACACTATCATCACACAATAATTTTTTTCTTCGATCATCATGGTATTGTACGATTACCCGGTCTCCCCTGCATCTAAGGCCATCACTAACTCACCCATGCAACATTACTAACCTCCACTCTGGTTGACTGAGTAGGAATTTGTGTTACATATTTAGAAAGAGAGTTTATGATTCATAATGATTTTATTCAATTCAATCGCAATTATCTTTCATAAATTATGTTTTTGAGAAAAATATTTGTACATCTTGAAAAGCTAGTTTATTTATTTTAACATTTTAAACATCAAAAGTTATAGAATATGATTATTGAGGCTTCCGAGTTGTAACAAATATTAAAGGCATTTATACTAAATTTAAGTTTTGACAATAATTATCAACAAAGTCATAAAAATAATATTTATGCAATAGAATAAATCTAATTGTATTAAACTCAACCATAAAGTTTTATTTATTATTAAAATTATGAAAATAGGAAAGAAAAAGATGGACGTAGAGGAAAGGAAAGAGAAACATGGAGAATTGTTACATCAGGAAAGGAAAGATCATATCCAATCCTAATGTTACATTAAAGAGAAAGAAATAAACTTAAACTTTGGCTATGAAAGCCTTATTTTGTAGCATATTATGAGACCATGGTCTGAAGATAAGGTGGTTGATGATGATGGTGAACATGAGAGTGAGCCCTTCTTTAGTTTACAGGAAAAATGCCTCTAAGACATCGCCAACCATCAAGGATAGGCGTCACATCACCCAGAAGAATGTCATCATATCCATCTGAGTCAAATTTGATACGTACATAATTCTCTCCTTTGAAAAGATAAGCTTCAGATTCGATATGGGAAGCAAAACACGCATCAATTCCATTTTCAAAGATCGTATCTTTCAAAACAGGAAATCCATCAACAATGTTACGAATGTTGCCAACAAGCTGCTTGGAATCATAGGCTATGCGAGTATACTGATTGCCCTTGAATAAGTAAACTTCTTTTCCTTTGTTTGATCTGAATGCAGAATCTATGCCATTCTCAAACACTGTGTTTTTTAGGCCAGGAAACATTTCAGCAATTGTGGAAGGACCTGAGAGAATCTTGTCATTTGTTGTAGCTGGAGCATAGTCTATGTAGACACAATATTTGGTTGAGAACACATATGCTTTACTCGCTTCAGTGTCAAAGGAACAGTCCATTCCAGGTTCTGCAAAGAACGTTGCTGCAAGTGATGGAAAACCACTACTAATTAAATGCAGATTAGTCAAAATCTTATCATCTGTTTTTCCGGGAGTGTATTGCACCCGCACATACTTATTCTTCACAAAGAAATAGACTTCATATTCTCTTGATGAACGGAATGCAGCATTGATGTAAGCCATCTTTCTTAACACAAGAAATAGAGGGATATATGATATGATTTGATATGAGGATGCTTATATTCCTATGAAAGGCACCTATTTATAGTGTTTTTTAGTGTTTGTATTGGAAACTAAGATGAATACACTTATTTCTCCCTTAAAGTAAAGCACGTATAAGAAGTATGATCTAACAAACCTTCCTTTATAGGTGCAGCATGTCCTTTCTGTTGGCATCATCTGTTTTTTTTATTACATATTATTTTAAATTAAATGGAAAACTTGTTTACTATTTGCATCGGAAACTACCATTAATATTACAATTTTTTTTTGTAAAAATAACCTTCTCAAAATAGATTTTAAATTGTCTTTTCGATTTATTTGATGTAAGAAATATTGGAAAATAAGATTTGAATAGAGTAGTAACACAAAAAATTATGTCTTATATATAAAAAACTAATTATATTTAAGTATAATTTTTTTAAAATTGTGTAAACTAAATAGAAAATCCCATAATATATATAGAAATAAATATTATATTTATACATAATTAAAAATATTGTGTAAACTAAATAAAAATTTCTATTATATATTATTATAGGCAACACAAATAAACCTTGTGCTGTATGTGATTCGATACACTCATGGTCACGAAATTTTGTTTTGATAATAAGATTAAATATGTTTTCTTTTACACAAGTGTGTTTTAATTTTATTTTATAATTTTGTTTTATTGTTTTAAAATCACAAACGTTGTTTTTATTTTATTGTCAGTATTATGTGAAACATATAATTTATTTTTTTTCCAGTCCTTTTTAAATTAAAAATATTATTTTCAATCTTTAGCATTTTATGACATTCCACTAATAATTAATGGGCTAAATTAAAAGCCAAGTGATAACAATTTGAAGTAAAATATTTATTAATAGAATTTTTTTTATTTTTTTTCAACAAAAAATAAAATTAATTAAAACGGGACACGTTAGGTGTCACAACCCATATAAAAAACAAGATACTTTCTTCTAGGCAAAATTTTCCCACAAAATAAATGCCAAAAAACCAGAATAATTGCTGCCATGACAGCATCTATACACTTTCAGCATAACAAAAATGTGCACCTACATCCCTACTAAAACTGCACCCAAAGAAGCATTTTTTACTAGAAAAGAATTTACCAACAACACCAAGACCAGCACCTATGGTTCAGCTCTATTGTTCACAGCTCCAACAAAGTTGCCATTCAGCATCTTTTAGTGTTTGTATATCAACAACATGATCTTGGGGCCGCTCTGGTAGAAGATAATGTAACATTGCATCTTTCCTTTGAGCCTGATGTTTTCCTTCCACTCTTTCACCATATAGAGTTTCATTTTTTTTTTATCGACAATAATAAATTAATAAATGCAAGCCACTTCAGGGGTGGTTCAACCCTTATACAAAGGAAACAAGAGATACCAAACCAACTACTAGCTAAAATCCTCAAACTAACAAACACAAGCACTAACCGGACATAGACTTAAACTACATCAAACAACCATTCTCATACACTCCAAAGGTACCATACACCAACTAGAAAAGGGACACAAAGCGGATCGAGATCTAACATTAATCCAAGACCAAACCTTTGCTTGCACCCGTGCACACACTTCAGACACATCAGCCACTCCCCTGTTGAAGATAATAAAATTCTTGTGGATCCAAATTTCACCCACCACCCCAACCCAAATTGTGCGCCACACTTCATTAACCGACTTTGAAGACTGGCACATCCTAAATTGTGCAAAGTTTAACACCGGATCAATATGGGACACAAACGCCACCCTCAACCACTCTAGGCAAAGGCACCAAACCCGCTAAGCAAATTTGCAATCGAAAAACAAATGGCGGTAAGACTCTTCCTCCTTCCCACACAAACAACACAAAAGGCTACCAACCAACACACCTCGCCTTTCCAAATTGGCCCTAGTAGCGATCTTATTCTCCAACATCCTCTAGGCAGTGACTAAAGTAGAAGGCACGACTTTACAGTTCCATAACTTACAGTATGTCGGGGAGAAAACAACCTCACAATCCCTCCTAAGAAGAGAATAAGCAGAACTAACAGAAAACGTCTGAAGACCCCCTGCCTTCCAAACCCACTTATCCGCTTCTCCCAGGACCAAGCTAACCTCAAGTAAAGCCTGATATAACTGATCCACCAAAGGTTTCTCCCATTCAAACAAAGACCTACACCATGCTAAATGCCAAACCCACACGCCATCAGACCAGGACCCAATCTCAGCCACCTTTGCATCTTTGATCGGACACATGGAGAACAGTCTCGGAAATACTCTCTTCAGCGCATCTTGACCTAGCCAGCAGTCCTCCCAGAAAAGAACATCCTTTCCATCACCAACTTTCCAACTAATCCCGTCTTCAAAACTACTACCCCACCCCTTCGAAACCCACACCTTTTTTAAGTCTTTCCACCAAAGAGAGCACCTACTGCTTTTCTCTTCCTCTCTAAAACTTCTCTAACCACCATATTTGGAGACAAGAATCTCTTTCCAAAGACCATCCTTATTCGAACCCAACCTCCATATCCACTTGCCTAACAAAGCCACATTAAAAGTCTTTAGATCAATTATACCAAGGCCCCCAAGTTCGCAAGGTTTGCAAACCTTCTCCCAGGAGGCCCAAGCGATCTTCCTTCCTTTAGATCCCCAACCCTAAAGAAAATCCCTTTGAATCCTGATCAACTTGTCTGCCATCCCGGAAGGCAATTTAAACAGTGACATAAAGAATAACGGGATGGAAGAAAGAACAGACTTGATCAAACACACTCTCCCTGCCAACGACAAGCACTTACTTTTCCACCTGCTAAGCCTAGTCTTAACCTTCTCAATCACCCCATTCCAAAAGTCATCGCGTTTATGACTCCCACCAACAGGCAAACCCAAGTAAACAAAAGGAGAACCCATTACATCACACTTAAGGATATCTGCAAAACTCCGAAGCGAACCATGACTCAACCTCGTTCCGCCAATCCTACTTTTCACAAAATTAACCCTAAGCCCAGAGACAAGTTCAAAAAATTGCAATATCGCCTTAATATTGAAAATGCTTTTGGTGTTAGCTTCACAGATAGAGTCTCATAAACCTTAACAATGTCACCATCATCAATCCGCCCCCAGCTAGCAGCAAAATCAGTCATAAAAACCAGCCGCTAGACCTTCCAAATTCTTTCTCTCTGCATTCTCCTCTGACATTTGTTAGTCTCAGCTCTCCTCCAGCTTTACCTGCACCAAGAAACACTACCTTCCTCACCTCTCAACTAATTCAAAGATACAATACATGCTGCCCATGACAATGATCGTAAGTAATTCATTCTATAATTATTGTTACAACCCAGGAATATATGCATTGAATATTGAAAATAGATTAGTTACATATTTATACGCTTATTTTGTTGCCATTTTAATATAGGTTAAAAGTGATAAAATCCAATCAGAAAAAGAGAATTTGACTTTTCTTTCTTTATGTTTCATCCATATCCATGATTGTACTTGTGCCAAAGTAAAAATTTCCTCTACATCTATCTTTGCTTTGTTAAAAATAATCTTGTTTCTATGTTTCCATATACATCATACTACTGAGACCCAAAGGCTTTTCCATAATCTATCCTTCTTGATTAAAACATATGCAAGAGAATTGTTCGAAATGATAAATCAACTCATTGTGATTCACGGAACTAGTCCCCATCCAACTAAAGAACATATTCCGCACTTTATTTGATTCCTTACATGAAACAATGATGTGTGAAGTTGTCTCCTCCTCCCTCCAAAAAATACCTATTAATAGAATGATATAATACGATAACAATTTAAAGTAAATAGAATGTCAATAAAATAAACGTTTGAATAAATAAATAATATACTTTTTACATATCTTAAACATATTTAACAAAGAATAAATTCAGCAGAAAAAATAAGTTAAATAAATGACTAAAAATAGAATTTAATCTGTATAAAATTGGTTAAAATATATGTTTTAGTTTTTTTAAGTTTCTTCACAGTCTTCAAAATCTTTTCCTAGAAAAGTTGTAAGAAGAGGATTTCACAAGTTTTGCAGTAGTGCTAATACACTCTTAAACAATATTAATTGAGATTTTTTTTTCTATCAATAATAAATAAATAAAATAAAATAAAACATAGTGAATATTTAAACCTTTATAAAATAAATTTACATCAAACAAAAATAGATAGAGGAAAGCATAGAAAAGCATGTAAAGAACTACAACCTATTAAGAGTTAACTACAATCCATTTAAATCCATTTAAATCCATTTAAGACCATCTAATAGTACAATAGTTACAAAGGTGAAAAAAAAAAAACAATTGGGTTTACTGCAACAATGCTTAGGATCCTCCACTGACAAAATCAGATTAAATATTTTCAAGAGTACAACAATTACAAAGGTGACAAAAAAAAAACAATTGGATTTACTGCAAGAGTGCTTTGGATCCTCCATTGACAAAAACAGATTAAATATTTTCAAGTCCAATTGAGACTAGTTTTGGAACTCAACCATTGCCATAACATATAACACCATAACTACATTGCATGAACATCATAGGCATAATTCACTCCATAGGTGGTATGTATGCATTCGATTTAATGTTACTATAAGGATGGTGAGATTGGTCCTTAATTTTTTTGTTTCTCTTTAATTGATAGTGTTGGGGTAGGCAGTAGGAGGTTTCATTTGGGTTTTTGTTGTATATGTGGAAATGTGCTCTTTGTCTTTATTGCTCCGTATGAGGGTTTGACCATCCTTAAATGAGTCTGTTTAATTTAATTGTTCCTTACCGATAAAAAAAAACTCCATAGTTCCTCCTTCCTCCAACATTTATAGAGAATGGTTTGGAATTACAAGTCATTCTACAAAATGTTATAAAATTTTAAAAAATTCAACATATAAACCATGATTGACACAAAAATCATTGTTTTTATAGAAATTCAAATAAACATGACGATATACAAAATCGTTTTTTTTATCAGCAAGCAAAAATGAATAAATATATGAACCACTTTAGGGGTGATCCAACCCTTATACAGAACAACAAACCAACAACTCCTCATATTTCCCTTTACAACTTGTCAACAAGCCGACAAGACTAACAGAAATACAAAAGCGAACTAACACCACAAATCCAACCTATTTAAATAGAAAAACCTGGAAACTCTCAATTACTTAATTAAAAACATACATGTCATAGGATCAAGGCACCAATCAGAATAAGAAAAGCTAGTTGAGACAATTTTAGACGTAACGCGAGACTATACATTTAATTGCACCAAGGAGAAAACTTCATAAAGATCAATCACTCTGCCTTTAAAATATATATTTGTTCCTATGCTTCCAAATTTCACCAACAACTGCAACCCAAACACATCCCCACACTTCATTGACAATAACAGGTACATTCAACAACTTAAAATGTAATAAGTGTGAGACAGGATCATGAAGATTAACCGACACCAACCCCAACCAAGCGTAGCACAGGTTCTAAACCAGCCAAGCAAATCTACATTCAAAAAAAAAATATCGAGTTGACTCCACTTCCACTTCGCAAAAACAACAAAGGTTACTACTACCAACAACAATCCCTCATCTTTCCAAATTATCCTTAGAAACAATCGAATTAACCAGCACCCTCCAAACAGTAAATTGTGCTTAGGGCAAATCTTTAATCTTCCACAGGAAATCAAAGAAGGGCAAATTGACCTCTCAGAAGAACCTTTTAAAATCTTGTAAACAAATTTTACTAAGTACCCAAAAATCTTGTCGTCCTTCCAAATCCATCTATCATTGAATTCCGACACAGGATTCAAACCTTGCAACACCTGTAAAGGTTGAAATTCTTGATTCTTCTCCCATTCAAACAGACCTCTCCTCCAAACAAGCTTCCACTCCCAAGAACCATTAACCCACTCCTCAAACGACGAAATTAAAATAGATTTATTATGACTCAATGAAAACATTCTTGGGAATTTTCTCTTCAGGTCTTCGTTACCCTAAGTATCTTCCCAAAACAAGACATCCTTCTCATTCTCAATTTTGCACTCAAAACAATCATCATTTTTTTTTATCCCAATCCTCCATCCCCCAAACCCCCTTCGGATCTTTCCTCCACAGGGAATCCTTATTATTAATCCTTTGATCTTTCAAACTCCTCCAACCTCCATATTTAGACTCAAGAATCTCCTTTCACAGACCACCATTTTCAGAACACAGACGTCAAATCCATTTCCCCAGCAAGGCCACGTTGAAGAGCCTTAAGTTCAAAATACCAAGACCACCAACATCCTGTGGCTCACAAACCTTTTTCCAAGAAACCCAAGTGACCTTCCTCCCTTTCGAACCCCAACTCCACATAAACCTTCTTTGTAATTTCTCAATCTCCTTCCACACCACAAGAGGCATCTTGTACAAAGAAACATAAAACAACGAGATAGAAGACAAAACCGATTTTATCAAACAGGTCCTTTCATCCAACGAGAGGTATATGCCTTTCCATCTACCCAATTTGCTTTTGATTTTATATAAAATTCCAGCCCAAAACTCACCTCTCTTATGACACCCCCACAAGCATCCCCAGGTAATTAAAAGGAGATTTCATCACATTACAGTTAAGGATGGCTGCAAAATGTTGAACCACAGTATGATCAACACCCACACCACCAATTCTACTCATCAAGAAATTTACCTTAAGACTGGAAGCAAGCTCAAAGCAGTTCAAAAATGACTTTTAGGTTAAAGAAACTTTTAGGATTAGCTTCACAAAAGAAGAAAGTATCATCTGCATATTAGAGCATATTAACCTTAACCTTTTGAACTCCGATCTCCAGACTCTCGACCAAGTTCTTCTCTATTGCTTTCCTTGACACGTCTATCAAACCTTCTGCCACAATCAGAAATAAAAAATGTGCTAAAGGGTTGCCTTAACGTAAGCCCCTCTTCGAAAAGAAAAACTCCTTAGATGGACTCCCATTCACAAGCACAAACAAAGAGAAAGATTTCATACAAGATTTTATCAAAATCATTATCTAATAAATCTTCATAGATAACGATTTGGAAAAAAATCTTTGTCTATTTAGTAGAGAACGATTTAGACCTTAAAAATCTTGGTTTATGAGCTTATTTAGAAGTCATCACGTTCTCTTCCTCCCTTGGAACTTTCTTCTAATATTTAAAATCAAAAGTAAAAAACGAAGGAAGAAGGAATTAAAGAAAAACAAGAAGAAAAACAGAAAATAAACTAGTTGTTTCCTAAGTGAGAGTGCAAGTGATACTTAGAGCCTCTTGGCGCACTCTCACTTTTTAATGCGTGAGTTAACTATTACAATGTTCTTAATGGTAATGTTTTGAGATCATTTTCCCAAACAACAAAAGAAAGCAAGAAATTAAAAACTCAAAGGTTTCGCGATACTAAATCCTATTACAATTTTTTTTTTCTTCACTTGTCAAATTCTTCCTTCACTTGGTATTTTTTTTATTCTTGAACCTTAATTGTTGCCATTTCCAAATAAGCATGGTTTGAGCACTGAATCACCAAGGATAAAAATTAGCTTCCCAATTTCAAAATCAAAATTCTACTCAAGATGAAATTCACTTAAGGAACCCAATAAGTAAAAAATAAAGAAAAAACCCAATTAAAAATTGCTAAACTTAAATGGAATTCATTTGACAACTTCAAAGAGTAATTTGAAGACACAAAAAAAGAAATAAAGCTGGAAAAATTGTAAGCACACAAAATGGAAACCTAAGAATAACACTAGAATGGATTTCAAAACAAAAATTCTAGAATAATTTGTTTGTGCACCCTAGATGGTTTATAGTTGCATTGAATCTAAGGAGGCTCAATTGCAACAATAGTTAGACTCTTTGTTTTTCTATTTACACCTTATTCTAATTGACTCAATACATGACCCGTTAAAATTGGCCCAAAATATGGCCCAAGAAAATTACCCAAATACAAGTCTAAAATAAAGCCTATACTACTCTATACAATATTTATAAAACTAGATATAAATGGAAGAACAAACAATAATTAATAGTCTTTTAGAGACTAATTTAAAATGTAAAATATTAATAGCTAAAACTTTGATAACTAATTTAGATACCAATTTAAAAACTATTTTATAAATTTTTATAATAATAAAAAACACTTTAGATACTAATTTTTTTAGTTTTAAAAATAATATCTAATTTAATCATAATGATTATTTATTTTTATTTTTAAATTAAGTTGCTATTAATTATTTTTGTTGTAGTGTATTTAAAAACGAGAATCCATTGAGAATTTCTTTGGCCTTTAAGTAAAATTGAATGAAATCCATTATCCGTTAACCAAAATTGTCAAGTATTATAGTAATAGTTAATTATAAAATGTTAATAAATTCTTAAAGTTACTGAAATTTGTTAGTCCTTGATATTATTACTGCAAATTTATATTAGATTATGACAAGACTATATTTATTATGCTTTTAAAGCTGGCCGTATGAAAATATAAATTAATGAAATGTTTTTTCCTTTTGTTATTATACGAATCGATTTCATGTTTCAAATTGATTTGTTACAATTCTCTTTATTTATTTCTTCACTGTTAATTAAATATAAGATGATCTCTCTTATTTTTATTTTGATATAATTGTCTTGGGTTGGAATGATGGAAGCTTAGAATTTTATACCAAATAATATCCAAAACTTTAATACATGCAACGACTTTTACTTTTTCTAACATAAACAAAAGTCTTTCTCCTTCCACTTCTCTGCACACCACGCTCACGTGGAGACAAATTAATTATTACCACATATCACTACAACTTGTCTTAAGAGATTTTGCACACTATATTATTTTCTCTTTTATGATAAAGACTTTGATATCTTGTTACAATAAACATCAATATTTTTTAAAAAATTTAAAATATTATTATTATTATTATTATAGTAAATAAAATTATTAAGTGAGTGTTTTTCGGTATTAATATTTTAGATATCTTGTGTATATATATATATATATATATATTTATTGGTTAGAAATTAAGACCGTCACAAGAATTTATTAACAGACATCGCAAAAGGAGATTAATTAAGGCACAGGCTGGAGATAATTAATGTTGTGGATCGATTCATTCAATCTGACATATCTGCTTGATTTAATTTGACAACAAGGGAAGATATTTGTTATGGCACCAGAAATTAAAGTATATATAGCAGATATACACATAATAATGCAGCAGCTATCAGACATGGCACTCTTCCATCTGAACATCTTTGACCTTCAAAGGCTCATACTCTCCGTGATACACTTCAAGGTGATCTGACAAAACAGATTTATCAATATTCTGATGGTGGTAGGACTTGCAAACGAAATAGAGCACCGTTTGGATCACAAGTTGGAACAGGTACAACTGAGAGAACAGCACCAAACACACGATCCCATAAAGTGTTCTGTCTACAGACCCTAGCCTCCACCCATGAACCACCGTTTTCTTGAACAGAAATTGTATCAACCCAAAGGAAACCACGAGCTTCAAGAATATGAGTACGGATAAACCCATCTTCCCCCTTATCAACTCGTTGCTCTTCACCATGGCTCCAACCCCACACGACTCTTCCAACACCGTCACAACACTAGCCAGATTCCAAACCACGGTTAAGTAGACAAACCCGGCGAAATAGAAGAACGTCAGTACCACAAAAATCCCAACTCCACCACTCCTTCCCCCGACTGTAAGTGCCCATATGATGAAAACAAACACTGCCATGACGTTGTAGACGAAAAGGGCCCCGAAGGTGCACAAAAAGGTTACCATGAGTCTCTTCCAAACCTTGGGAACGACGGTCATGACCTTGGAGAAAGTGAGCTCTCTTTCGGTGTAAATTGAGGCGACGGTGTATACGACTGCTGAGGTGGAGAGGAGGGAGAAGATGAGGAGGAAGGTGAAGTAGAAGAGCTTGAAGAGCATCAAGGTGGCCCATTCGGAAGAGAGCATGTTGGAGAGGTTGTGGTACTGGGGTGTGTCTTGTGGGGTTTCCATCATTTGTTGTGAATTTTTTATGATCTTGCTGAAGAGGATGTTGGAGACTTCGATGTGGATGAGGAAGATGAAGGAGAGAGGAAGGATTAGAGTTAGGGTGATCTTGCTGAAGATCTTTCTGCATGCAAATATGATATTGTAGGATTCTCTGTAGACGCCACAGAACCCCAGGAACTGCATCTCCTCTTGTTCTCTGTCCATAACTCTCTTTTTTCTCCAATGGAGTTTTGCTTTTGGTTTGGGTTTGGTGGGGGAGATATGGGTTCAGAATATATGAGGAAATGCTTTGCCAACAGAATCTGCCCAAGCTTGATATTAGACCCGGTTGCTCTCCACCCACGTTAGCCTTGAATGTTCGATTAAACTAAAGTCAACGATATTTTTCTTTTATCGGTATAATAATCACTCAGGTGCACATTCAATTAAAAAATAAAAAATCCAACCAATGAAAAACCCAATATTTTGAATTAGATTTAGAAGACAATTCAAAGCAAATGTATGAATTTAAGATTGATTCGATAATAAAACTGGATTATATATCCAATTCAACTTTAAACACATTTTATTGATTTGAATTAGATAGTTTAAATTTTTTATTTCAAACCAGATTAAATCATAAATAATATTTTAATTAAATAACATTTTAGCTCAAAACTTATCCAAAGCTTTGCATGAAAGAACTTTTAAAAATACATGAATAAAAAAGAAACAGTTTATGTTTCCCAATTAGATTTGAAGAATTAAATAACATGTATATATATGGTAAAAAGTTCACTAGAAGCATAATTTTAATCAGGATCTTCCATGTACAAATTTTTAATTAAAAGAAGGTTAAAAGAGGGTTTCTTTCTAACGGTTTGAATTAAGAAAATAAAAGTATAAATTATCAAATGAAAATGAAAACATATGTTTTATTAAAAACATATATCTAGTTTAATGCTTATTTAAAAAATTAAAGATTCTTATTATTGAATGCACTATATATAGATAAATATTTTGTTTATCATATTAATTTAATTTTAATTTAAAATTTAAAAATAGGTAAATTTAAAATTTGATTAATGAATCCTTTTTATAATTTTATGTGATTTTTTTTATTTTGAGATATTTTCAATGAAGAGACATCTTTGGAAAAGCAAGCATCAAAAATGCATTTGCCAAGGATAGTGAAGAAGCTGATAAAAAAAAGGATAGTGACGAATGGCATGTTGGTAAATGTAGTGAAGATGGAGGGGGTTTCCCTTAATAGCTTTATTTTGTCCATAATGGACGGCGAAGACTAATTAAAGAATTATTGTATAATCGTTAACGTTACGGCCAAGCCGTGACGAAGACTACGAATGAGAATAATAATAAATAATATTTCTTTCTTAATAATAAATATCGCTTTGGTTTTTGTTCTTCTTCATCGACTCTATCAACCACCAAACGTCCTGCATTTTTACAACCCTCTTTTACGCTTTGAAATGTTCTTTGTTTGTACCAAAACAATCTAATTCTATATAATAATTCAAAATGTAATTAAAAATTATTTGGTTTTATTCCTTTAAAAATTATGTTTGTGAGAGTTCTTTAATTAATTGGAAGGATAAAAATTCATTAAAATTAAATTCTATTACTCATATTTTTATTTAGATATTTATTCTCATCAATATTTATAAATTATAAATTAAAAAATTAGACAATTTTTTAAGTGGTGTGTTTATATCGAATTTACATATTGAATACACTCATTAGAGTTATAGATGAAGTGTTTAATTTGAAAAATGTTTTTTATCTATAATAATTCTAAAAAAAAGAATATAATAATTTTTTTAAAATTCAATTTTTTTATATAATTTTTTATTATAATTATAAAAATAAAGAATAAATTCTTTTTATCCAATAATATGTTTTATCATAAATAAATTTTAATTATTCATTAATATAGTTTATAATAATATAATATATATAATATAATGATTTAAGAGAAAGAATAATCATAGGTAGTTTAAATGATCTTTTAGTACCAGAAATTGACTTGGCTGGCCAGGGTTCTTGGTAAAATTGTTTGACGAAGACATGGTGGAGAACGTGTAAAATGTTCTTCAACCTGCTATGTGTGTTGAACACGAGAGAAGATAAATTATATATTTTTAAGATCTTATATATATTTTTATCTAATTTTTTTATTACGTAATAAAAAATAAAAATTATTTTTTATTAAGTGTCGTATTCAAAATTTAAGATCTGAAATTTGTTGTGATACGTCAACACTTTAATATAGAAGTTTTATAATATTTACTTCTTAATTCAGATGCTTCTTACATTCATTAAAGCATCTTTACTTATAAATTATAAGATTAAATCTAAATTTTATAAGACCTCATCATTGGAATATGTTGACATGTAAAAAAAAATCGAAATTATAAGAATAAAAAAAAAATCTATTTTAAAAATATATTTTTGTGTCAATGATAAAATAAAACATTAGTGAGAATGTAAGTCTTTTGTATTTTAAAAAAATTGTAAAAATCTTAAAAATAATGTGATATAATAATATTTACAAAAAAATAAATTACAATTTTATAAAATAAATCTTGTAATACCAATTTTATTTATTCTAGGCATGATAACAAGGTTAAATAAAATGCAAGAACGTGGTAAATATAAATATATAAGAATTATAACCAAAATTAAAATATAGATTACTAGTTAACAATGTATGTATATATTATTCTACACGACTTGAAATAATAAAACTAATAGCATATGCAATGCACTAACTAATTAAAAATTAGTATAAGTTATGTATATAATCATTATAAATTAAAATGTATATAATCATTATAAATTAAATATAATAATATGCGTCACCTTTCTAAACCGCTCATTGTCTATCATAAGATGCAACCCTTATAAATTCAAGTTTCACACCATTTTCATCTTATAAAATGCTCTATTAAATTGAGTTAGACCCAGAATTGAGTTAAATCTAAAGTTAGGCAAGAAATACTTATAATACACTTAAAAATTAAAAATTAATTGTGTTTTTATTTTCTTAGCAACATTGTTTAGCTTAAAACAACCATTTTCGAAAAATGTTTAAATTAAAATGATATGGTAATGAATACTTCCTTTTGCTCATAAAAAAAAAATTGTGATGGATACTTTGACGGTGTAATATTTTAAATTATTAATTGTTTTTCTCTCCTTCCTTCCATTCTCTCCAGGGAAAGAGCAGACCAAATTCCTCCTGGTGGGAGTCGACTACTTCACAAAATGGATCGAGGCCGAGCCTCTCGCCTCCATCTCAGCGAAGAATGTACAAAACTTCGTATGAAGGAGCATTGTTTGCCGATTCGGCGTCCCACACACAATAGTGACTGACAATGGCCGACAGTTCATCGACCGAGGCCTACAGTCCTTCTATGACGACCTGGGCATCAAGTCCATCACGGCCTCGGTAGAACACCCA
>Ga0123342_1005472_pt1 | contig 18380 bp, 4 predicted proteins | sample Turbeawhitnodule_FD_89960 | JGI IMG/M metagenome (GOLD analysis project Ga0123342, IMG submission 89960) | Root nodule microbial communities of legume samples collected from Mexico - Turtle bean Mexico white nodule | ecosystem: Host-associated > Plants > Roots > Nodule | place: Mexico: Nepantla...
AATGGTAAACTCACTCTACTTTTGGTCTATGTAGATGATATGATTATTACAGGTGATGATGAGATTGAAAAACAAAATTTGAGGGAGAGACTAGCTGCTCAATTTGAAATGAAGGATCTTGTGAAGCTGAAGTACTTCCTTGGGATAGAGGTTGCTTACTCGAGACAGGACATCTTTATTTCTCAAAGGAAATACATCCTTGATCTTCAAAGAGACTGGTAAGTTGGGTTGTAAGACCACTGGAGTGTCAATAGAGCAAAATCACAAGATTGGGAATGATGAGGAAAACTCAAAAGTGGAGAAGACACAATATTAAAGACTTGTGGGAAAACTCATTTATCTATCACAACTAGGCCAGACATAGCCTAGGCAGTTAGTGTGGTTAGCCAATTTATGCATGATCCAAGAGAAAGACACTTGCAGGCAGTAGATAGAATTATTCAGTACTTAAAAGCCTCTCCAGGAAAAGGATTGCTATTCAAAAAAGGGGAAAACTTATCCATGAAAGTATATACTGATGCTGACTATGCAGGATCGATTGTTGATAGGAGATCCACCACAGGCTACTACATGTTCTTGGTTGGAAATCTGGTGATATTGAGGAGCAAGAAGCAAAATGTAGTTGCAAGATCAAGTGCAGAGGCAGAATTTAGAGTCATGGCTCAAGGGGTGTGTGAACTATTATGGATGAAGATCATACTTGATGACCTAAAAATAAAATATGAAGCTCCTATGGGCTTGGTGTGTGATAATAAGTCCACTTCTTAATACATATACTACTTACTATATCCATAATACAATACGGAGATATTTCATTCTTACAGTATTGTGTTTCATTTCCTTTTACAGTGAGCTTCTTACATAAACTTTGTAAACTTGACTCAAACTCTTAAGAGTTTTCTCAATATAAAAAAAAAAGAAACCCATATTATACTGAAATACTCCCGGATCTAAATATTAAACTGTAAAAATGTCAAGATAACTGTGAAATATACTGTGTCAATTCCCAAAATTTTAAAAGTTGAAATTGATACTCAATATATCAGCATTATAGATGAAACAAAGAGAGACAAGAATCAGGCTTGTAAGCAGTATTCAGCTCCTAGATGCTGCTCTGTTTGCATCAGGCTTTTCTGTGATCATAGGTTATATAATAACTTTTAGTTATTAGAACTTTCTAATCTAATTTCTTTTCTTGAATAAAATAATATACAATTAGATGAAAATAACCATATGTATCTTTGAAAATTGGTTTCTTATATAGTGGATGAATATAACTGGGATACCAAAATTTTTCTGTTTTGTATTATACTAAAGAACTTGTAAGTTACGGCTGAAAAATACTTGGGGAAAAACCAGTTATCATTCTCTTGTCACTTTGAAAGTAAGGACAATACAATGTTACTCTGTCTGAGGCAATGTGTTAAAATCTGTAAAAGTTGTTCATTTTTAAATCAATAGAAATTTGGGTAGATTCTGTAGAATGTTGGATTTAGTTTTCTGAGAGCACTGTTATCAGTGAGCATGTGGCCTAACAAAGTTAATTAAAACAACAGGTCGGTTGGGGGACAATCTCAAAAGGATGTATTTGAGGTACTTGAAAAGATGCATAGAAAAAAATTTCAGCATGAGATTTATTTAACTTATTTAATATTTAGTCCCTTATAAGAAAAAAAGGAATCTGTTTTTCTGTGTTAGAAAAAAAGTGAGTCCGCATTTAGAATTCAGATTATCATGTACAAAATATTGAGTTCTACTGAAAACTGATCTCTGATTTCTTCCCTACTGACCCCGTTTCCCAATGTGAACACTATGAGCTGTTCCCAGATGTAAAAATTGCATTCAAGATTTTTTATGAGAATAATAAATAAATAAGGTTGTTTTTTCTGTAGTGTTATACATTTATCTAGCAATTACTGAATTTAAACGTCATGGAGTTGTTACATGTTATATAATCATATTGGAAAGATTCAGAAAGTTATGCAAGTCAAGCTATAAACTCATTTCCCATCCTCCTGCAGGCCATTGGATTTTAGTATTGTCAGTGGCTGAGCAGGGTTGAACCATTTTGTTTTTTCTTTTCATTCTGGGATGGAGGTGGGTTTTACTCTGTGGCAGAGCTAGCCATTAATGTGATCATGTTTGACTGGGGAGATGCATAAATAAAAACACTATGTAAGAAATAGTGGATTTTTAAACAAATTAAAGATATGGCTCCCTCCTTGGTCTTGGTCTACTCTTAAAAAATCCATAATTTAGAAAGTATGGACTAGTAAGATAATATTTAGAAATTGTCTACATTTAGTAACTTTGTATGTTAACTCTTTTTGCAGACATATGAACGATCTTGTATAAAGAAATGGCTTGAAGCAGGGCATGGAACGTGTCCCAAGACTCAGCAGATTCTTTCCAGTCCCATCCTCATACCCAACCATGCTTTATATGGCCTGATATCAAGTTGGTGTGAGGCAAATGGAGTGGAACCACCTAATAGGTTAGGGAATTTATGGCTCTGTAAGACAACATCAGATGGCTCTTCTGAATTAGTAGATCTTGATATCTTAGTGAGCAAACTCTCTTCCAGTGCTATTGAAGATCAACGAAGTGCTGTAGGTGAGCATTGTATCGCATACATTTCTTCACTTGCTCTCTCTCTCTCTCTCTCTTCACAATATATTGGTTATTGTGATTTAAGTGGTAGGTTGCTAGCTGTTAGGGTGCTGACAACATAACTAATGAAATTAGTAATTTTGAGATTAGTGGGTTTAGGGAAAATCTGCAATCGAGAAAATTGAGAGGACTATTTTTTGTTGATGCATGCATACCAATGTAAATCTTTGATGTCCGCAAAAACTAATTTGATGAAAATATGAAGTAGAAGATAAGATGAAAGTAACCCATCCCACTAAAGCTAGAATCTAGGATTTGCATGAAGGATAAAGTTTGATTGAAACAAACAATCATTAGGATAGGATTGCATTATGATGCTATTTTCCTTCTTTCGGAAAGGAAGTATAACAACATCTTAAACAGACCTATAATTTATTCTGCATTAACTTTGAATAAATGAATACGTGTACTACTATTGAAGCTATAAAAGAAAATATGAAAAATTAGTAAAATAACCTTAGAACTGGAAGTTTAGAATTAAATAAAATATGGCTTACACATACTCATACTTATTGTTACCACAGCATAATGCTGATTGGATGTGGTCTTTCGGATTTGGAATATTATTACAACCATCCCTAATCTAAATCAAAGCATTAAGATGATTTTGGTCGTAAGGCTTCTGTTCAGTAATCCTCTGAACACTGGACAAAACTTTGGTACTGTGAAATCACTTGTGCTGTCAAGTGTAGCACTAAAAATAATCCACATAATTAAAAAGAGCTACTAATATGAAAAAAGTAAATGAAGGATAAAGAATCAAAGGGTTATAATACAACCAAGTTTTTAATAAAAATCATTTTGAGGTTAGGGCAAGATATATTCAATGGTTTCTCCTAATGTTTTCTTAGGTATGTTTTAGCCTTACACATTGGGCTCTCCTATTTGATCCACATTTTTCAAATGGTATCTCACATCACTAGACCACCTTAGGCAAGTTTCATTATCTTCTTAATAGGTATTAGTCAACTTTCTATTGTATTTCCCTCATTGCTTCAGGATTCTTATCTTCAATTCACTAATTATTTTGCATAATTGGCCCTTCATTACCCAAAATTCAGTACCACATCACCGGTCCTACAGCTGTCTTGTATAGTTTTCTGTTGAGTTTCTTCAGCAGTTAGGCACATTATGATCATAAAAATCAAATTGGTTCCTGGATATGCTGGTATGTGTTAATCTGCCATAATTCACTTTCCGTAGTTTCATTATGTGGATCCAAAACACAAAGTTTGGATCCTATCTAGTTTGCACAGTTTTGTAATTGTATGTCTCCTTTATTCTTGTAAATAGGGTACCAAAGTACTTCTTGGTACTCAATTTTACATTTTCTTAGGCCTCATTTTTGCATTGACAACTTCGGAATTTTGACATATCTAACTTAAACATTTCCATCCTTTGATTGTTCGATAGGTATATGGTCTGACAAATTTACTTTTCTTCATCTTCTTTACCATGTCACTTACCCAAAGTTCTCTGATAGTGGTGAAAGGTTTAATTTGGGTCATCCTTTCCAGTGCTGAAACTCCTCAGTCCACTATTCTTGTATGTTTATCATTGAATAAACTGTGGAAGAACTCTTCCATCTTTCTATGATATCATGCTTAGTTAACAAAACTTTTTCATCTCAGTTGTTGTATTTTACTCTCTTTCTTTTCTCTTCCGTGGCATGTTTGTATATAAGTCTCCCCAGTTTTTGAGCCTAAAGATTGATATTACCTCTCAAACCTCAGCTTTCGTTTTCTTTTTTCCCATGATTTTAGCACTTCTAAAAGCAGTGTTTTCTATTCTTATATATTTTTTTGTTTGCTGGCGGGGCTTATTTTACTTTAAAGGAATTTATTATCTGCTTTTATTCATGGCATGATTTAAGACTAGGATGTACCATTCTCCATATTTCCCAGTATGACGACAGCACAGCTGGTGGCCTGGTGAACTTCTTTGTAGGTTTAATGCATATAGACAGAATCTGGGTTACATAACTTATGTGAGCTACGTGCACAGGTATAAATTGTATGTTTAACAGTTAGATTAAGAAAGCATCACAAACTTGTTATATCTTGGGGTGTGGGGATGAGATGATGTTCCCTTTCTAAAGGCAATATGCCGTAAGCTTTAGTAGCATCAAACCCATGACCTGTTTGTCTATGCAGTTCAATCCTACAAATGCATTTTTAGAGATTTCTCATCCCCATTCTTATATGTTGATAGAACTGCCTTTATCCTCATTGTCCTGCAGGGGAGCTCCGACTTCTTGCCAAGCAAAATAGTCAAAATCGAATGCTTATTGCTGAAGCTGGTGCTATACCCCGCCTTGTTGATCTCCTCAAAACACCTGATGCTGGCACCCAAAAGCATGCAGTTACTGCTCTTCTGAACTTGTCTATCTATGCGGATAATAAAGAGCGTATCATGGCTTCTGGGGCTGTGCCAGGCATCCTTCATGTGCTAGAACATGGTACTATGGAAGCCCGGGAAAATGCAGCAGCCACATTTTTCAGCCTTTCTGGAGTGGATGAGAACAGAGTAGCAATTGGTGCATCTGGAGCAATCCAGGCATTAGTTACTCTATTTTGCGAGGGAAGTCAAAGAGGGAAGTTGGATGCTGCAAAAGCACTTTTCAATCTGTGTTTATCTCAAGGAAATAAAGGACGAGCAATTAGGGCTGGTATTGGGCCCAAGTTGATAGAAATGCAAATAGAACCTGATGGGGCAATGAGGGACGAGGCATTGGCAATAATGGCTGTAGTAGCTAGCCATCCTGATGGAAAAGCAGCAATTGGATCTTTGAATGTTGTATCCACTTTGGTGGAATTAATCAGTGATGGATCTCCTAGGAACAAAGAGAATGCAACTTCAGTGTTGGTTCTCCTCTGTCATGGAGATCCTCTACACTTGTCAATTGTCAGTTCGCCTAGGGTGATCATTCCTCTCTTGGACCTGGCAGAAAATGGTTCAGAAAGGGCCAGGCGGAAAGCTGGCCAGCTTCTTGAGTTGATTGGAAATCATTGTGAACATACTATGAAAACTTCCAACTAGACTTTAGGTGCATCTGTTGTCATTTTGAGTCACAGCAGCCAGCACGGATTGTGATTAAAGATATGATTTATACTATAGGCTACTAGTATAGGATTCCAAATATTTCCTTTTGATTTTTAGTTTAAAGGAAATTTCTATTTTACACTGCTAATTGTTTAGCTGAATCCAAACAGTTGTGCTGTAAAGCTTGTACGAAGTGTTTAGACTCACTTGAAATACAGGTTTTTGTTATCATTAGAAAAAATTATATACTTCTTCCCGAACTCCTACTGGCATTTCTTTTTTGCAATGAAATGTCTTGAATAGTTAGTTGTTCATTCTCAAGTTTCAATCTATCACTTGTGATCAAGATTCTCGTCTTTCGGTGGTGAGTCTCAATTACATATCTTGATCCAAAAGGCTACAATATTATAATATGTTTCCCTTTCTTTGTGGGAGTGCAAATTTTTTTATGCATGTCATATCATGAAAGATACATGTCTCGATGACGATTTCCACAAAGATATGGTAAAATGATTGTAGGTAATGGGGGCATGGTTACGTGATTCATTATTCCTGGTTAGGATTCCCTTATAACACACTTTCTTCTTTTGTTTTGGGTGATGACATTGTTCTTACAAAAATGTATTTAACAAAAAGGAAACGGGCCACGATGTCGAAATTGCGAAAAGACAGGTATTACGTAATGTGAAATAAGAGTTGCATATTTGCTATGCTTGGGTTGGGACCATGAAGTTTGATGGTGTGTACTAAAACATTATCATGAAAAATAGTGAACAAAGTAGTTGAGATTATTAGAAGCAGGTGAAAGATAAACAAGGGTTGCTGTGTTACGCAGTGTTGCAATTGCAAAGGTGAATCAGCATCGTGCTGAAAGAGACACATTGCCACTACATCGACCAGGAATCAGGAAGACAGTAACTGGATAGGAACGTCTTCTAACATGATTAGTTTGCCAAATTTGTGGCTGTCTTCTGTCTCAAACTAATTTCATTTTCCACAATGCGTGCATCATCTCATTAACAATGCCTTTTGGATTATGACCAAAACCCACTTCATGGAACCCTCCTAATAATTTTCTTCTTTATTTGGCTCATCGTACTTTAAAAAATCTCCTACTTTTAGGTTTATTTACTCATTTTGTTTTTACAATTATAAAAGTTCTATCTTTTAGCCCTTATACATATTATTATCTAAATTCATGGAGACTGAAAGAGATTCAAAATTATATGATTAAGGATAAAAAGAAATGAGTTTTATGTACAAAACTTCAGAAGTTAAATTTTGCATAATTGTGAAGACTAAATAAATAGTTAACCATGTTTTTCATAGTTCTACAAAATAATGCTGTTTATTGTTATTTTAGGTAGAAGTAGAAATTTGGTAGCTCACTTAGGGTCCTCAGGATGGTCATGATATTACATGGGGATCAAATTTCCTAATAATAAATTATTTTTAAATATAAATATATATTAATAAAAATAGATATGAAAAAACTTCATTAAATTATGTTTTATTAAGTCAAGTAAATGATGAACATATAATCACTCTTAATGGCACTATACTTGGTTCTTAAGTAAGAATTTGGGTTTCAACCAAGTGGATGGAAAAAAATGTGGTTGGAAGGGGAGACCATACTCTAATTAGGTTCTCCAATAAAGGTTAGTCATTTTCGTACCAATAATTTTTTTTTTTATATAAAGTCAATAATTTTTTTTATTTAATTCAATTAGTTGTTATTATCAATGATAAAATATAGAACAATATATATATATATATATATAAAGAGTTTACTCCAAGATTGTTTAGACATTTTTAATTTGACTCTACGTTACTGTTCCTCTAAATGATATTATAATTAAATTTTAAACAATTTAATTTTATAAAATCAACTTATATGATATAGTTGCATCTGTCTATATATTATCAATATTCTTTTAGTGATTTCTAATAAAATGGAAAATTAATTTTATATATTAAATATATAAATTAATAAAAATAAAAGAAAAACATTGCATTTTCAAGATCTTAAATTCAAACTCAAGTCTAGCTATTGCTAGACATGCCCTTCAATATATTTCATATCTTTTACCTTTTGTTAATAATTTTACTTAGCAATTTTTTTTCCTTTTCTTCCTTGCTCCAGTCACTCAAATATATTTCTCTTTCCTTTCTTTTCATTTTTCTCTCACTACCATCTTTAGCTACCAAGTTTTCAATTGTTTAAATATATTTAGATAAAATATTTTATAAACTAAAATAACTTTATACATAAGTTTAAAAATAAGAAATTAGATGAGAAAATTTCTAAAAGGAATAACTAATGTCTAACTTATGAAAAAAATATTTTTTCTTAAGAAGGATTTTTTCCTCTTTGTAAAACTTGAGTGCTTTAATTTGGATTATCATAACTAGTGGCCATCTTTGTAACTACTATACATTGAAAAGATTGCACATAGTTTGAATAATCTGCTGAGGACCAATCTTCCTGCTTTGCAATTAAGGAGCATGCTTAACAAATTGGAAAGTTATTTTGGATAATATCAAAAGCAAGAAAGCAAAATATATATGAGCACTTTAGCAAATAGATCGGGTACACTTAGTAGTTACCTTCAAGTTTTTAACTCACCTCTCTTAGTTTTACTCCAAACAAAACTTATCACTAATTTTTTTTATTAAATAATAACTAATTTTAAAAATAAAAAATAATTAATTATTATATTAATGATACTTTTTATAAACTAAAAAGTTATTAATATCTAAATACTTTCTATTATCAATAAAATTTATAAAATAGTTTATAAATTATATCTAACATTAACTATCAAGATTTTAACTACCAACTATTTTAAAATTATAAATAATTACTAATTTATAATTTAAAAACTAATTTAATATATAAAATGAGCTAAGCTCACCATCATAATAATTAAAATCATTATAAAAAATAAAATATAGGTTAAGTAGAGAGAGCCAAAATATAATTTAGATTGTTTTTTTCAAAACCCAATTTATATATTCTAATAGGCTGAATTGGTTTACTCGACTCACTTTTATAGTTTTAATTTAAAGAAACTGGATTTAATTTAGTATAGCTATATTTTAATGATATTTTAAAATCACAAAATAGACTTAGGTAAATAAAAATCCTCAAAAAGAAAAAAAAACTTTTACTTGAAAAATCCAAAAAAAAATAGCTACTGCAAGAGTTAGGAAAACGACATGTCACTTTCTTTTTATTTCTAAACAAAGAGATGTCACTTTTATGAAAGAGAAAAAAAACGAAAAAAATATGCCAAATGTTACCTTTAAAGTTGAATTAGAAGCGTGTAACATTTTCCTAGCAGCCACTATAGTGTTTTATTTTTCTCTCAACATACATTTCTATTAAGTAGTGCCCTAACTTTTAATATTGATTCACATACTTTTAATTAGCAAATAAAAGGAAGAAAAAGTGAGAAGAATAAAATCCAATAATTTGTTTTTGTCATTGCTGCATTCATGGATAAATTTCATTCTCCTCCACACTTTTTTTCGATTATCTTTTTGTTTTCCACATAAAGGTGTAAAGTAAAATAATAATAATAATGATATGAAATGTTGCATTATCCGTTTTTATTGTCCATTTATGATAGAAAAGACGTAAAGTTGTGTTAAGCCACACACTTGGCTGTATTAGTATAGAGCACTTCTTGCTACCAATAAGGAATCGTTTCTAAAATATATTTAATATGTATTAGGTTATTTTTATGTAACAGTAGTCCACTGAAAACAATGTTTGTTAACCAAAAACAACTTTATTACAAGGGAAAATGATCATAATTATACCAAAACTAAACAATTTTCTATAATATCAAAGTGTAGTAAGGTTAGAAGTTGTGTATGATCACAAATATTAATTTGATCAAAGGGTAACACGATTAGATGCTTAATCAGAAGAAGTCTGATAAAAGAATGGCATAAAGATATTTGCTTTGTTACCTGCAATATCGGAAGAGAGAAAATAATATTGTGTGCTTAAAAAAAATTAAAATTGTTTCAGCTAGCCAGTAAGAACCATTGGTTCTTATAATTAGGAATTTAAGGTGAATTGAAAATTTTATGTTGGATAAAAATATTAAGCTCAACAAAATATATAAGTAGAAAGACATATAAATATATTGTCTTAAAATTTTTGAATGAAGGTTGTGTCTTAGTTTTTTATAATTTATTGATTCCAAATTTTCTCGGTATCACTATAAGTCACAATTCAATTATGGTGTTTGAGATAAGTCATAAATTATCAGATATAAATTTTGACTTACTTGTAGATGCTCGATTCAATAATTTGTAAAAGAGCGATTCAATAATTTGTACAAGAGCTTCTATAATCAAGTTTGATCACGGATAGTTGTTAACATTCATATTAAAAGAAAATTCAATTCTACTGCAGATACCGTCTAAAAGCAGTGATAGACCATGTAGCACCAAAAGATATAAAAGTGGTTAGATGATCCCAAGTCGTCTATCAACGAAATCAATAGCGAGTCCAGTGAACACAATTCAAAACCTATCTATAAGTAATGAAAATTAGTAATAACAGTAAAATAAAAGGGGGATTTGTTTTTGTTTAGCAAGAAAATATAATAGATGTTGTAAGATGAATGAGAACAGGTGACTCCCAAGTTCTCCCACCAATGAATTCTCTATAGATGATCTAAAAATTATCACCCTTCAATTTGCACACGGGGTTAAATTAAATCAAACATGCGTTAATCTAATTCAAATGAATTCTATCAGCAAAGCATTTCATTTATTGATGTATTCAATACCTCACTTGTATCCATGTGTATACTCATGGGATGTTTTTCTTTTACCTCTTTGAATAATGCACCCAAGAGATTAATTATAACAATGCAAACTAACCAAGAAATCAAAACTGGAGAAAAGAATTGAACTGATGAAAAAAATGGGATCACATCTTATGGACTTGTTGAGAAATCAACATGCCTTCGGGAATAATCTTTTACAAAAATCAGATTTCAAAAGGATTAGAAAGTTAAAATAGTAAACTTTTGATGGGAATTACAAGGAAATTAACCCAGAAGGTTTAGGCTTCCATGAGAAGGACGAAAACAAAGAAAAATAAAATGAAGTCTAAGAGTGTTATTCGACTATGAAACACGATGTCATGTTATTGATTAGAAGTCACTTTTATAATCTTCTTTTCTTTGCACAAAATCGAAATAAGAATCCGCCTCAATATATTGTTTTGCAATTATAAAATGTTTCCTTTCTCTATTTCAAATTATGAAGTAGATGTATTCTTTCCCATTAATTATGGATCTCGTTCTCACTTTTCTTCCAAATATTTTGTTTCCAAACTCCGTTCAGATTTGTGCATTGATTATAATTAAACACAATGCTATTGCAAGAGATATTTGAAGAATATTTACTTGAACAATATCTTCGAAGGACATTTGCTCTATTTTTTGTGCGTTTAACAAAGTATATTTAATTTCAAAAATTCGATAGAATATTCCTGCAGAAGATTTTCTTCCAATTCTATTTCTAAGATATTAAAAATTTAATTATCTAATTCTTTAAATTAGATTTCGTTTTCCCTTGTGATTCAAAGAAACAACTTGGACTTTCTTGTGATTCGACCCACTCGCAGTGGTAGATGCTTCATTAAAATTGTCTAGTTAGATGCTTCTATCAAACTCTCTGGTATGAGAAATATTAAAAATCTACTGCGACTAAAACACCAGATTAGCATAAATAAAAATTAAGGCTAAAAGAAATCCAACTATAGATGAATCTCAATTAAAATAGTGAATTTATTTATAATTACAGTCCAAGAATCTATGATTAAAACTTTAAAGTGCGAATGAAATTATGTTCATCAATCATCAACTTCATTATAATATGTTTTATATATTTACCATGTGTTTTTTTGTTAAAATAAAATCATATACACGTATCTTTTTATTATTATAGTAAAGAGAAAATGATATTGAAAATTGGATATTTTTATATATATTATGATATAACATAATGATATTTAAATATCTATATGTGTTTTCAATTGAAATATGAAGAACATGATAAAAGTCTTCTAATATTCTTGAAATCAATTACTAAGTAGTGATTGTATATTCACATCTTATTCATTTTATTAATATATTTTGAGATTAATTAATTGAAACAACATGTCACAAAAGTGAAATCTCTTGTGTAAATTAAGTTATTTTAAAATATAAAAGGATTATAAGCTTCAAATATGTGTGTTACACTAGTGTAGAAAAAGTCAAAGACAACGATTCTTTTAGCAATTAGACAACAGTTTCAGAACGTAGTCTATTCTATTGAGGTATAAATGGCAGTTCGTCTATAAGTCACATATAGACAAAAATAAATATTAAAAAAATAAAAATAAAAACCGTACCAACCTCAAGGTGATGGCAGTGGCGACGGTGGAGGACAACGACAACAGTAGCGATAGTGGTGGAGGGAAAGCGAAGCACGGTGGTGGAGCAATGAACAAGAACCTTAAAGAATGAACCGATGGAAGAATGAACATGAACCAATGGAAGAACAGAGGAAAAATAAGATGAGAATGAAAGCGAAACAATAAGCAAGGAGGGTAGGAAGAACTTACAAAGGCAGCAACGACAGTGGTAGAGGGAAATCGAAGAGCGGTGGTGGAGCAATGAACCAATTATAAGAAAGGAGGAAGAACAAACAATGAGAGTATGAAGAACTTACAAAAGCAATGATTGAAGAGAACGTTCAAAAGAGTTGAAGAGAGAGTGCAAAGAAGAACTAAGAAAAACATAGAACGAAAGTGTAAGCGACGCAGAGCTTTAAATTAAGGTAATAACGAGGGTATAAACATCGGTTGTAAGAGGAACCACTATCTATTTAAATCACAGAGGGAATAAACAATGATTGTTGGGTTAGAACCGTTGTCTATTTCATATGTGATTTAAATTGACAACAATTCCTCTTGCAACTGCGGTCTATCTACCCGTTTTAATTTCAAAAATGTCATCGCATTTTAATAACAATGTTTGGTAGTGAAACATTGTATATTAACTGTCGTAAATAAGCGTTTTTGCACTAATATTAGTCATGTCAAAGGAGGATTAGTATTGCATGTGCATTGGTGGTCATAACTATGTAATAATTATTTAGTTTTAGCATGTAAATATTAAATCATCCCAAAGAAAGTTTTATCATTTGATACGTTCTTGTTGTTAGCATTTTATCACTATGTTGAGATATCACTGAATGATTAAAATTTTATCCAGATAAAATACTTATATATTATCAATATCTTGAACTGAGATTTATTTTATTTTAGGACTTATGTGAGTGTATTTTTGTGTTTCTTGTTCTCAATTCAATTATGAATAATCCTATCAATATTATTACAAATATGAACTTTATTCTTATTTTAAATGGCATAAAGTTCAAGTTTTGGAAATATAATGTCTTGATAGTTGTTAGAATAATGGATTTTGAAATTGTGTTAATAATACTCAACCCCACCTCTCACATGAGAGTACCTATGAAAATTAGAGGGAAATGAAAATGTAGGAGACGTTCAATCACATGATTCTAATCATCATAAAAATGTCATTTCAGGGCACAATTTCTATAAACAAATATAGTTAAGATGTTTCTTGTGGAAAATAAAAATAGGTTTGGTAAGAATGAAAAGTTTGAGATAAGTATACTCTTGAAAAACTTAACTTCAAAGAAATATAGGAAAGGAAAACATTAGGGAGTACATAATGGATATGTCTCATATTGCTTCAAAATTTAAATGCACTTAAACTAAAACTCTTTGAGGACTTGTTGGTGCATTTAGTTATGTTTTCTCTTTTGAAACAATTTGAACAGTTCAAGGTGCACTATAATTCTTCGAAAGAGATATGGTTTTTGAATGAGATCATATGATATTGTGTTAAAAAAGATGAAAGAGTAAAGCAATATAAGACATAAATTGCTCATCTTGCCTCTACTTCAATGAATAAGACCAAGAGATTAAAAGGGAAATGCAAAAGATTCCTCATGCATCAAAATAAGGAGGCTCATGTATGTTTAGGTTTGTACACGTGCATATGTTGCGTATGCTACAAAGATGTTAGGTAGAAATTTGAGTAATCCAGGATTGGATCATTAGAAAATGGCTAAATGTGTTGTGTGGTTATGGAGAGCAAAAAGACTGTATGCTCACATATCGAAGTTTGGATCAACTTGAGATCATTAGATACACTAACTCTGATTTTGCTATATGTAAATATAGTTATGAAATCCACATCAAACTTTTTAGAGATGTTATTCTATGGAAAAGTGCTAAATAGTGATACAATCCAATTAGCCAAGAAGATGACCAAGGATACAAGAGACACTTCACACTTTGATCAGCCATCTCAGCATACAAGAGAAGACCCCACCGAATATCGGAAGGACCTTAGCAAAAGAAGAATTGGGCATAGATCAGAGCATCAAATGTTCTTTCTTCTGGTCTTACAAGATAAATGTTTGTAAATAAATTTGGCTCACTTTGGGTCCAAATAGAAGAATAAGCTAGAGTAGGGTGTGCTTAGTAATTTGAGTAGGGTGTGCTTAGTAATTTGGGCTTGTGCCAAATCCACCTTTCATGACATGTGCACCTAGGTTTAGGGTTTCTTTGACCTACCTTCTAGAAGGTTTCTCACAAATGACACCCCTACCCCTCTATCTTGCTCTCCAAGTCACCCTCTCCTATATAAAGGGTGTCTTGCCTCATGTATTTCACACACCTTGAATTTTGAAAGTAAAGAAACTCTGTTTGAGTGATTAGTGAGCTTTGTCTCCTAAATTGTTATTGGGTCTTATCTTTAGAGTAGTGCACCTCAAGTGGCATCCTCACCACTCATCTTGGAATTCCCTCACGTTCCAAGTGGCGTGATTCCTTGCTCTATCTTCCATAAGCTTTCTTCATCCCTTCCTCTTTTTATCTTCCTTTTGCGCCATCCATTCCATTCCTCTTTATGATATCATGTTTGTCTTTTAATTTTGGTTATAACTTGTTTCCGCAATTTTCCTTCATCATCATATTCACCATATTGTGTTTTTCTTTTTCCCTCGAGAAGTGAACATTCACACTTACTTAACCACTTGGTTAAGTTCGTCTCCAGTGAGGATCTTCTTTGGATTCTCACCTTAAATTGTTAATCTAAAAAAGATAAACAAATGAGTAACCTCTAAAATGTGTCAATCTAAAATCAACTCACATCAAATAGTCTCTTCTACCATAATAGTTCAGTTTGTAGCATGTGTTGAGGCATCTAATTCCAAATTTGGTTGTGAATTTTTATCACAGGAATAAGTATATAGGATGGTATAAAAAATACTAAGTTATTTTTTAATAACAAATAAGTAGTTTTGTTTTCCAACAACAACAAAAGCTAAACAAAGTCTAAACATATAGAAATCAAGTTTTCGGTTGTTAAAGAAAAAAGTTTAGAGTAAACAGTTGTCTATAAAACATTAACACAAACTCTTGTTGGACATCTCAAGGATCCAATATTTGAGTTTGATGAAACATTCTTGAAGATTTGCTACCATATGTGTCTTTTAGTCTTGTGTCTTTGATTTATCTTTTCTTTAAGAGATGATGATGAATCCAAGAACAAAGTTTTTAACTGGTTAAAAAAATTTCAACTTGTTTTTAATTTGATTTTTGGAAAGTTACAGTTTTTCAATATGTTATTTTTTAAAATCAATTGATTCAAAATACTTCAATTTTTTAGCATTTTCTGAAATATGTTTTATATTCTGAAAACCATGTTTTAATATGTTACATATGAAATATTTTCAGTTTAAATACTTTCAATATGAGAAAAATCAGTTTTTATGAAATTATATTCCTTTTAGTAAAATCAACATGTTATTTCAAGTTTTTCAGCAGATTGATTTTACTTAACTGCACCCTTTTAATAAATCCACTTTTATTAAAATTCTATAAAAAAAAGGTTTACATTATATCAAAAAAATGTAACTCATACACTTGCAACTTTTACATGAGATAGAGCTTTTTGTGAATCAAGTTTTTGTAAAAAGGGTATGCAAATCAGAAATTTGCATTAAAACCATGGTTGTTTTATTTATGCATTGATTGTGTTTTCTGAAATCTGTATCGGTCATATTAACTCTGTAAAATTATTTTTCTTCATATTGTTGATTGTGCTTTTTTGTTGTGTGTTGGAAAAGGTTGTAAAATTCTAATTAGATGTTTCTAGGTTTAACAAGTTAAAATTTTTCTAACTGTATTTCTTGATTACAAAAGTGTATTTCTTGATTACAAAAGTAATCTATTAAATTGCAAAACAATCTATTTGAAATTAATTTTGATAAATTGATTTTTGATTAAACAATTTTAAAACTTCTAACTGAAAATCTTGCTTAAAATTTAATTTGTTGTTTTCCAAATTAATTTGTTAAAAATTGACACTGAATTTGAATTAAACAAATTGTTGCAAAAATATTTTAAGTCAATTCACCCCTCTTGAACTTAGCTTCCCCCTATTTCAATAACTCCATGGTGGCATATTTGCTCACTAAAGGATTAATTCTCAAATAGTTTTATGAGCACATTGCTGATATGAGTATTATCTCTTTAAGTGATATTCAATTTTAGTGATAGTTATGGTTTAATTTTAGTGATTTTCATGGCATAAATGTATATGGTTCAAGTATTTTTTTCCTAAAAAAATAAAGTTTTGGTATATTTAAACTCTGATTTTTTTTATGATTTGGTCTCATTAAGATTTAAGGAGAACCTAATGAAATTAGACATGTTAGGATTATATTACATGAAAATTCTATACAATATATCTATATCATGATTCATGTTATTCATTTGTATCAATATATGTAAGCATTGATGTGTTTAGCCACGATAAATGTAGCAAAACTTGTTTTCAACATGTATTAGTATGATTATTGGATTGAATTGATGAAGGGTATATTTGATTAAATATGTAATTATAAATTTATATATATATATATATTCCAAGTGGGAGTTGTTGGATATTAATCCAAAATTGGTCTTAAATATTAAAGCTATTAAGTGCACCTAAAGTTATTGGTATGTCATTAAAAGTGATAAAATGGTATTAAATTATTTTTATTTTTGGAACTTATGTATCTAAAAAGGTCATGAGACCTTTAATATGTGGTGCTTAAAAAGTAATTCAAGTTTGTAATGGATAAATAGAAATACTAAAGGACAATTTCATCTCTCCATAAATAGGTTAGGCCTCTCAGATCATACTATGTTCTGTTTTCAATTTTGACATCCTATCACGAGTAAGGTATACGTAAGTTACTAAAGAGTTATCTAAAGAGAGTATGTGTTGATTTGGAAGGTCAAACAACACTGCTCTATCCTTATTATGAATTTAGGTATATTTCTGCTTTCAATTTTGATGATTAATATGATAAATTCATGGTTATATAAATGATACATTTTTCATCAAAAAGTTAAGTTTGATTCTAATAGCTTTAGAGAAAGTGTAGCAATTAACTCATCAATAATTATTGTCTATTGAATCATTAATGTAGCTAATTCATAAAGGTCTGAAATTGCCTTTGTTATTTAAATCTTCATCCATGAGTTTTTATAGAGTTATTAGAACTTGTGAACATAAGTTAGTGTTTTCCTAGTAGAAATAGTCATGCAAGAAAAAATAATTAATCTTAACAATGGACATTTTTTTTAAGAAAAAAAAAGAACACAAAAAAATACAATAATTCCAAATTTATGAGTTGTCTTTATTTACTAAAAATCTTTTCAATTTTTATGTTAGATTTTATAAGGGACTAAAGTATCTTCACAATTTTTCCCTCAAACAACGTTAGCTCATTTATGTTGATCAAGAGTGATCAAGAGCTTTGAAGAATCCAAATCCAACGTGTTTGATGGAAGGCTGGAGTTGCTGTTGTGTGTGTGTGGGATCTAGGTAGATTAAAGTGTAATTCACTCCCATGTTGAATCTGAAACTGATGTGATTTAAAACCTCTTTGAAAATGGATGTTTTTCTAACCAAGTGAAAAACAACCTATTATTTTGTCAAATCAATCGGTTGTTTTGCTCTTAGAGGTTTTTGAAAAAGGTTGAAAGTTGTTTGACTTGGTTGACTTGTTGTCAAACCAAATCAATCAGTTGTTTCGTGATTTCAACCGATTGTTTCTATGAAAATCCTAACAAAATTCAGTTTTGATTAGTGAATCTGTCTTAAATGTTTTCTAACCAAATAGGCTCCTGCTTTAAATGTTTTTAACCAACCTTTGGAAGTATATACAGTTTGTTATACGCTCCTGGAACGTAAGAAACAATTTTGAGAATTTAGTTTGACAAATTAGATCTAAATTTTTTCAAGATTCACATCAAGCTTTGGATTTTCAAGTGAGAGTGGAATAAGATTGCAATTGTATACTTTTCAGTTGTGCTTTGATCAGGTGTAATCCTTCCTCAATCTTCTGTATTTCTGTAGTTGTGTTGTCAAGAACTGTTGTGTGTTCTTGAGGTGTTCAAGATCAATACTCTTGGTGTGGTTTGCCAAAGGTAGTGTGTTTCTTGAGGGGTTCAAGGTCACTACTTTGGTGTGTGGTGTTTGTAATCTGGTTTTGATTGC
>Ga0123342_1005473_pt1 | contig 18378 bp, 15 predicted proteins | sample Turbeawhitnodule_FD_89960 | JGI IMG/M metagenome (GOLD analysis project Ga0123342, IMG submission 89960) | Root nodule microbial communities of legume samples collected from Mexico - Turtle bean Mexico white nodule | ecosystem: Host-associated > Plants > Roots > Nodule | place: Mexico: Nepantla...
TCTTATTCAAAAACTTGTTACTCAAATCTGTTTTTCTGAATATATTCAAAGATGTTGTTTGTTATCAAATCTTAACAAACTCTTTTATTGCATTTAATGATTGGTCAAAGCATTTAAAGACTGAAGCATAAGGAGTTAAATCATTTAAAGCTCAGTCAAAGATAAAACAGTTTTTCTGTTATGTTCCCAAAACAAACAATCGGTTGTTTCCTCGAATCAATCGGTTGTTTCCTCGAATCAATCGGTTGTTTTGGTTCTAACAGTTCAACCACTTGAAAAACAATTTTCAATCTTTTCTCAAAACATCTAAGTATAAACAATCGGTTGTTTCGACAAAACAATCGGTTGTTTTAACTTAGTTTGAAAAACATTTTTCTTTCAAAAAGATTGAGAATGTCTATGTTTTAAATTCGATCAAGGGGTGAATTACAACACTCAAACTACCCTAGAACTAAACTAAAACAGCACAGCAACAACAAGCACAACCAAAGCTTCAACATCTTTCAAAGGGTTTGGATTCTTCAAAGCTTGAACACCACTTGGTTCAACATAGAGGACAAACCATCCCATAACCAAATTTTTTATCACTTTTAGACCAATCTAAACGAATCTAGAAACACACTACATGAATTTCGGGAAGGTATTCTATTACTAAAGTTACAAGATCAATAAAGTCGAAAAAAACACCAATTGTCTAGTACTCTACAAGTTCGAGTACCTAAGGACTTCTTCCAAGAACTCTCAAGATGATCTCCCTATAAATATCACTCCAAGCAAAGAAAAACACACTCAAATGCTATAATTTGATGTCTCTTAAATTTTGAACCAGAACAATTATTTTTCAAATACTTCAACATTTTAATAATATTTTTAATTTTTATTTTTAGGATTAAAGGTCACATGAATAGTTTTTTTTTTAAGAATTATGTGATGTTAGTAATTTTATTATTGTATAATGTTTTGGATTTCGATAATTGTTGGAATTATTATGTTTTAGTTTCTATTACTTATGAATTGTTTATTTTTTAATATATTATAATTATTTGACCTGTTTACTTGTATTCATTTTAACATTTAAAAAGTATCACGTGTCTATAATTATGACATTTAAAAATAATTTAGTCACATTGAAATTATTATTTTTTAAAAGTAAAAAATAAAAATTAGTGATCAAACTAATTGGTTTGGTTGTGACAAAAAGTTTTTCCACTAATGTCATTGACTATAAAATCTAAATGTACCATTAAATTGTCACCACAGTCTAATATATATATATATATATATATATATATATATATATATATATATATTTGTGAATATTTCAATTTATGACTGTTGAATATAAATATTATTGACATATATTGTTATTATAATAAATGTTATTTTTTTTTTACTTTTGAAAATTGTTTTTATTAATTTAATTTAGTAGTAACTCACAAATTAATGACTATTGCTCAACAAATAAATTTTTGTCCTTATGTGTATATAGTGACCACCTTTTTTATTTTTAGTGACGATTTGTCCTTATGAAAGGTAAATTTTCTTGTATGTATGGAAGGAGACAGAGAATCTGCTGGAAATCAGTAACAAAGCTAAGGCAGACCCCAATAGAATTGTGGCCTCAGTAGTTATTATAGTTGAATGGATACAACACCATGAAAAGGACGTGTGATTCTCGAGATAAAATTCATGTTGAATGAAGAATCATGTGAACCAAAATTTCTGATCCCATGGGGTAGATCTCTCTATATATGCTCAATAAAAAGAGAGAGAGAAAAATGTTAACCTATTTTATAAACAACAATAAATTAGTTAAAGCTAAGGGTTATACTAGTTTAATATATATATATATATATTTTGAAGTTTATAAAATCCTAATATGTTTGAGGTGACTATTCATAGGTTTTTTCGCTAGGAATTTATCCATAAATATTTTTTATTTTTTTATTAGCAAGAAATAATATATACATAAGAATCACTTTAGGGATGATTCAATTCATATAAAAAAATCTGAGACGACCTTACATCACAATACTTTCCAGCTGACTACTCAAAACTAACCCGGTTAAAAACCACAACCTCAAACAAGCTAAAGCGAAATAAGACAAGTCAAAGAAACAAGACACCAATAAGAATAAGAGAAACAAACAGAGGGGAATTTATAAGTAATCCAAGACCAAACCTTCAATTAAGCCAAAAAAAATATCTAAAAGTAGTCCAACACTCCATCTTTGAATAAAATCATGTTCCTATGACTTCAAATCTCACTAATCACCACAATCCAAATACTCCCCAACCCTAAGTTGACCGACTCAGGGGCATTACACAACCTGAATTGGAAAAAATGAGAGTAAGAGCAAAGAGGGGCAACCAAAAAAATGCCTAACCACTCATAACAAAGATTCCACACCAATCAGGCTATTCTACAATCAAAAGACAGATGATTTAACTCTTCATTTTTTACCCCGCAAAAACAACATAGAGCGCTTTCGACCGCAATCCCACATCTAAGTAAATTAACCTTAGTGACAATCTTATTTTCCAACACCCTCAAAGGCCTTAATCCTTAAAAACCAATTAAACATCCCCGACCAGACCCTCTCAAACCCACCTCTAAGCATATTGTACGCCGAATTAACTGAAAACTCTTGAAACTTAACGTCTGTCCAAACCCACCTGTCAACTTTACCCAAGATAGGGCACGAGTCATGCAATACCTCGAGGAGTTGACTAAGCTGGTCCTTCTCCCAATTAAAAAGACTTTTTCTCCACACCAAAGACCACTCCTAGACATAGTTTTCCCAAGACCCACAATGTTCCAGCGACACATCTTTCTCAACACAGAGAAAAAAAGCCTTGAAAACTTATTCTTCAAGATATCATTACCTATCCACTAGTCCTCCTAGAACTTGATAAATTTCCCATTACCAACTTCCCACTTAAAGCAGTCTTCGAAGTTACTACCCCAATTCTCCAATTTCCAAATCTTTTGCAAATCTTTCCACCAAAGGGAAGCATTGTAGACAAACCTGTTCTTCTTCATCTTTCTCCAACCTCCATATTTTGACTCTAAAACCTCATTCCACAAACCTCCCTCATAAGACCAGTAACTTCAAATCCATTTACCCAACAAAGCAAAGTTAAAGTTCTTAATATTTACTACTCCAAGCACCATCCTGAGACTCGCAAATTTTTCCCCAAGAAACCCAAGAGATTTTTCTCCCTTCAGAACCCCACCCCAGAGAAAGTTCCTCTAAATACTCACAATCTTTTTCATCAATTAAGAGAATGAACCATGAGATCTGGATCGTCTGAGCAACGTGTATTAATATTTTGTCCAACAACTTTTCTTACTATAACGTTTAGTAAGTCTTGCTCATTTTCTCTTCTTTTTTTGTCTTATCTTAACTACACATGAGTGAGTTTTATGATATCACAACACACCTTATAATGTTTATTATCATAAAAATATATAAACGCTTAATCATGAAGTCATTTATTAGGTATTGGTTTATCTTTAGACTTAACATCCTTCACGGTGTCAAGCTTGGAGACAAGGAGAAAGTCATCAATTGATGTTGATAGGAGAGGCTGAATAAGGGTGGGATAATATTAGGAGATTACTAGAAGGGGGAGGAATAATCATTACCTAGGAAATATTTAGAACAAAATTTCTTGAAAAATATTTTCCCAATGATGTGAGGAGAGTAAAATAAATATAATTTATGCAATTAAGACAAGGAAGTATGTCAATAAGGACAATATGCTTCTAAGTTTGAAAAGTTAGGAAGTATTCTACTTTTTCTTACACCCATATGAGAGAATGAAGTGCATAGAATTTGATAATGGACTTAGACATGAATTGAGAAGAGGAGTATGAATACTAGAAATTTCTGAATTTCCTACACTTATTCACAAGTGTAGATTTCTATAAGACTTTGAAAGTAGTCAAAATAATAAATTTACATATTTAGGACCTCGACAAGATAAAAGAAGACATAATAAGGGAAAATCCTACAACCGTCCCTAATGGAAATCCCCACCCTATCAATTTTCTTCAAGAAACCCAAGTAGGCCTGAAAATAATTAGATTAGGTGTCTAAAATGTGGATAAAATCATTATGCTAAAGAGTGTTATCTTAAAGGACCTGTCTATTTCAAGTGTGGAAAACCGTATCATGTGTTCTCTGAATGTGGACAATAGAAATCATCTTCCAATCCTTCTACACCTAAGGCAAAACCTATTATAACATAAATAGTCTACACCGTGACTAGCTAAGGCTAAGACTACGATCTAATTCAAGGTACATGTTTTACTAAAGGTAAAACTTTATATGTACTGTATGACTCAGACGCCATTCATTTATTCATTTCTAATGATTCTTTCAAACATCTTGAATTGCCAATCTCCTTTCTAGATGTTAGTTTGGTTATTTCCACACCCTCAAGTAAATATGTAACTACTCTTTAGAGTAGAGGATATAATAGTATAGTTTTTTTAATATTGGTTCTTTACAACTGTTCTAAATTTGCTTGAACAATTTTAATTATTTATATATCAATTCAAGATAATTTTGAATTTATTTATACAATTAGTTAAATTATATGTTGATTCAAAGAATAATGAACTTTTTTTTAATTTGTATTTATGATGTAATAGTAAATTGTACTTGATTGTGTTATGCATGGTTTGTTTGATCCTTGAATGAATGTTAAAAGGTAATCATACAACCAAACCAATATAAAAAAGACACCTATGACAATAGTTATTGTATCACCATTGTATATCACTTTCAACCATTGTTATAACTATAACATCACTCAAATATTGACTAAAATTTTAAACAAAAAAGAAAAAAATGAACACAAACATGATTCTACAAGAAACTGTTCACACGTTTAAGGACAATTTTTGTGGACATACAATGCAAATTCTAAACTGTTTTAAATTTTTTTTTTAATGACCATGGTTTTGAAAGACAAAACAAATTCTACACTACCTAATATATAAAAGTTGATCTTAATTTAGATAAATTGCAGCTGAAAATAGCTTTTGACTAAATTTTAAGCCGATTCTAGGAGAGGGTTTTACTTTCTAATCATGAAAAATGAACAATGGAATGATAATAATATATAGAATATGATAAAAAGTTAATAAATGAAAATGAATGAAAATGATGAGAGATATTTAGATAAAAAAAAAAAAAAGTTGAAGAGTGAAGGGTGGGGAAGACATAGTTGTCAATATCGAAGAAAAGGAAGCAAGGTGTGTGAGGGTGAGGGTTGTAAGTGTGTGGTATGTTTTGTGGTTTGTTTAGGGTCCATGCATAATTGGTGAGGTGCGTCACGTCAGATTCAGAAACCTCCAGCACCCACAATGCGTACTAAACTCCACAACCTATCTACACCCATAATTCGACACATACCAATAGGGAATAGTGTACATTAACCACTTTCTTTCTCTTAATTTTATAAATCAACCCTAAATTTATGCCAAAACATATCTCTATAATAATGAATAAGATAATATTATATATATATATATATATAATATTATAAGATAATTTATATACATTATTGAAATAAATTTTTGAGATAAATTTACCATAGAGTAATATTATAAAAAAATTATTAAATAAAAAATAGTTTTAAAAACTTAAAAATAATTAGTTATTATATTAATTAAATTAGATATTATTTTTTACTAAAAAATTATTAATATCTAAAATTATTTTTAAATTAATATCTAATTAACTACCCAGTAGAATAGTTTCTAAAGTACTAAAAAATTAATAGTTAATTAAATAAAATTAGTTTATAAATTTTAAAAATTATAAAAATTAGTTTAAATATTAATAATTTTTTAATGTATAAAATAATATCTAATTTAATTAATATAATAATTAATTTTGTTTTATGTTTAAAATTATTTTTTATTTAATAATTTTTTAAATGTTAAAATAGATAGGGGATTGGATAAGGTACTGTATCAAAGAATTAACATCAGTTTGGAAAATTGGTTTTAGAAGAAATATACGTCCAAATTGAAATGAGTGATAGTTTATAAACATTGTTTGTATTTAAAATTTACTTAGACAAATTTTTATATAAGCTAAAATAAGAAAAGAATTTAAACGAAAATTTCCATAGATCAAAATTAACTTATACAAAAGATTATAAAAATTTTAAAACTTGATATTGAAAAGTTAGTCTAACCCTTATAATTACTCTATGGAACACTTTTTAAAAGAAAATATGAGTCTTATCCCTTAGGTTTCAGCAGGAGGTTGGTTTCATTACATATAAAAATCTCATTATCATATACCAAAAGGGATAATGATTAGGATAAAGTGAAAGAGTGTGAAAGAAAAGTATATATAATTATATTGTGTATAGTTTTTAGGGTTTATCTAAAACGTGTCAGAAATGTAAAGGAAGTTATATGAAGAATATAGTTTTGTGTGGAATGTGGAATAGACCTTAGATTGCATGGGTGGAGACAGAATGCATGGGGGTTCCACAACACACCCAAGAGTCGCCATAGACATGTCTCCAGAGATCAGTAGCATCCATTATAATGATCGATTGGACAAGCCAGAGAGAGAGGAGACATATTCTCACTTCAAACGGATCAGGTGCACCAAAATTCAATAATGTTATTCATATAATAATAATAATAACTTTCTATTATATTATTTCTTATGTTGCAACATTTTTCTTTTCTTTTCACTCTATCCTTTCACTATGCTTTATGGTTAAATAATATATAATGTTTATGTTTGGTGGAAAAAACTCAGTTTGAATGTACCAAACATTCCAATGTTGATTTTTCATAATTTTTTTTCTTTCGGTCGTTATCTCATCTTTGCTTAGTTTGAAGTAAAATAAATTTACAAAATATTTTAAAAAACAACAATAAATATTACGAAGTGAACTTTAAGCTTAACTCAATCTCATAAAACCATTCAACCCCATAAAATTGGTTCTTGATAGGAAATGTTTGTACTTACTTATATACTATTAAAAATTCTAATCTCTAGTCGATGTGGGATCTCCAACAACAAATATCCACACTTCTCTTGTTTAATTTTGTTTCTTTTCCATAAATCCTTTGTTTTTATGTGGAAAAAAAACCTTTCGTTGTTTCTTATGAGTCCGATCGATGTGATTATTAACTTCGGGTATTCTTATCCTTCATTCTCAGCTCAACAATTTTACTTTTTTTTTTTTTACTTCTATGTATGTTTTCTATTTAATTTGTTGTGTAGTTCTTGTGTTATTTTTAGTTAGTTCTTTGTTATACTTGGATTCATGTACAATGCTTAGCTTATGCTTACGAGATATGCTACAATTACAAAGAAGAAATTACTCTCTTGTTTCTTGTATTAAGTGTATTGGTAAAAGGAGTTGATAGGGAAATTCATTTATCAATATTTATTATGTTTCTAACACATCTAATAATAAAATTTAAGTATATTGATTGAATATGTTTCTTACTATAAAAATTTATGTAAAAATAAATAAATTAAATTTTAACGCAAAATTTATGTAAATTAGTTGAATATTGAATATTAAGTAAATTGTCATTAATAAAAAAAATAAATTTATTACAAAAATAGTTTTAAAAACTTAATAAAAGTTGTCCTGTGCATAATGGTAGGTAAATGCACCTTTGTTGTATTACATCCCATGCTCATCCCATACCCCATCCAATATATATAACCTATTTTATTGTAGATGGGTTAAGATATTCCTAATCCCTAAAATCTCCATAGTTATTGATTTGAATAAATTAATTTTGTATAAAGTTTATTGAAAAATAGAAGAACTAGTACACATTATATAATAACTATCTTCTAGATGTTTTAATAAAAAAATTTACAAAGATTTTTTCACAAGATCTGTGTAAAATGTTTTAAAATAGATATATCCACTTTTTTTTTCAAATAACTCTTTAAATGTTCCACTATAATTACTATACTTATAATAATTATAGTTTAATTATCATTCTTGACTTTCCTTGAGATAAATAATATAATTATTCTTTTCTATCTCTCACTTAGCTACTTCTGATTTAGAGAGAATTTAAAAAGCACTCATTACAAAGTGTTAAACTTCCATAAGTAAAAGATTTATAAAAGAGTCATTTTTATCTTTAAGTTATAAAGTATGCATTTTCTTATGTTTTCTATTTTATTGTAAAGCACACTAAAAAAAATAGATTTATCAATGGATTTTTATTTATGGATGAAAATTTGTAGACAAATTAAACATTATTTACGGATATTATCCATGGATCTAAATCCGTAAGTAAATTTAACAATATTTAGGAAATATTACCTATAAATCTGAATCTGTAACTAAATTCAGTATTACCTACAAATTATTACCTACATATCTTTATCTGTAAAAAAATTTTACATTATCCACAAATTTATATCCATAAATAAATTTAATAATATTAATAATATTAGTGATATTAATGATATGAATAATATTAATAATATTAATATTTTTTATATTATTAATAATATTAATAATTATAATAATAAGTATAATATAATCATAATATTACAACAAAATTTGTTTGGTATAGTGGTTAAAGTTGCTTTAGTCACTTAAGGGACTTGGCTTTGGACCATACTGTTAGTAAGTAAATTACCTATGAATTTTTGTGTGTGGATAATTCGTAGCTAAATCGATTTTTTCTTGTAATGACGTGTAACGTTTTTGCAAGTAAAGATCAAATATTTTTTTGATATAAAACATGTTCATTTTGTTAAAAAAAATATGAAATCATGTTGGTCAACCTATATTGTTTGTATATATTTTTTCATAAACTAGAATCTTCTTGCTTCACAGAAATATCTTGTCTTATGAGTTTATCTATATCTAAATTTAGGTAGACAATTTTTTTTATCAACAAAGAATAAATAATATTAAAGTAGAACATTTAAGAGAAGCTTAACCCGTATATAAAAATTGAACTGATTATCTCTTAATTCCTTACATATATTAACCAACTCCCAAAAACTTAATATATTGCATTTAAATTAAGTAGATCCTCAGGCAAACCAATATTAACATTTAGTCATAGAGATATTAAACATACCTTTGGACATTGCATCCAGTTTGAATAAGAGAACCTGACTATAGGTATCTTATGTGTCAGCCATACCTAAGCATTTAGTTGTGCCCTACAAAAAATATCTTGTACATCTACTTTCCCTTTCTTGAAAATGATATGTTTCATATGACACCATATAATCCAAACCATTGTTATTTACACTTCCTTCCATATTTTTTTTATCATTCAGTTCAAATAGATGAAAATGATGAAAGTGCTTCCTTAAGTCCTTTTGATGTATTGAATGAATCCTAACCAAAGCATCACATATATACCAGTTGATGTATGCTTTTTTACAGCCTAACAAGAGGTGTGATAGTTGCCTCTTCAAGAAGACATAATACACAAGTACTATTAGTTAACCTTATCCCCCTATGTAATAATTGTACTTTAGTTGGGTGCCATGCTACATGTTGAGCAGTAGGAGACACCTTTGTAATCCAAAAATGTAGAGTAACCACTTAATCATTGTGTTGCAAAGTTTGATTGTTACGACGTTTGTTTTCTTTTTCTATGTATTAACCATTGCGTCAGTATACTTAGTCGATGCTTATTGTTCTGACAGCCAATATTCATACCTATTTCTTGGTTGTACCACACCTATTTCCTTAGTTTACATAATTGTTCCCCATATCCTAGTTGAATTAGAATATGCTCCATATATCTTATTTTTGGAGATGAATTTGAATAGGTGTAGGTAATCTATTGTATATAGGTTTTTTGCACCAAAAGGTTGCAATTAGTTGTGTAATTTTGAACAGATTGTGTTTGTTTGCACAATTGAGCCAATGTTGTAAAATTCATTAAAAATAGGTAGAAATTTATTTTTTATCCATTTTTTTATAACTTTATTTAGTGTATATTTAATAGAGGAGTCCTTAAATTTTATAGAATAATGATAGATTTTGAGATGCAAAAAATTAGTAGGAAATTTTTTAAATGTTCATAACTTTTGATAGAAAGGTCGGATTAAGATGCGTTAAAAATGAAAGTTGCTTGAAAGGGATTGAGTCTACCCAAATTTTCAAAATTCAATAATTTATTATTATTATTATTATTATTATTATCATTTTAGTATTTTGAGGCATTTTTTAGGTATTTTAGCCTTTTAGTTCACATATCTACACTTGTCAGAAAATTCTAAATATTTTGTGTTGTTTCCTTGTATCAATTACAAATTTATCAAACCATTACTTAAGGTTAAATTTGAAATTAAGCAGAAAACTTTGCATGAGGGAGGATGGGAAACAACAAGTTTGCATTGATGGCTTGCAAGAATATAGAGTATCCAGAAAGAGAACCCTCTCCTCCAAATAATGTGGACCATGAAAGGAAACCTATATCCCCAAATTAAAGTCCACAAATGGAAACCTTTGTCACCAAATTACAATCCACGAAAGGAAAACTCTGTCTCCAAATTACAGTCCATGAAAGGAATCCTCTGTTCTCAATTAAACTCAAGGAAGTTACTCACTATGTAAGGATATAATATAAATTGACTACACACGAACGTGAAAGATGAGGATCCTAACCAAAACAAAATCAAAATTGAACATGACCAAAACAAAAACCAAAACCCTAAATTACATAGATGAAAGAGCGAGTGAAGGAGAGACATGAGGCATAGATAACAATGTACCTAGAGTAGGTGAGAACATCCAGTGTTGTGTAATGAAGGATAGATGGTAGTTTACCTGATGGACGACATTGAGAATGTCCAATGTTGTTCAGGTGAGAAGTGTGAAAGAACGTGCAGTGAAAAGGTGCAAGTGAGGGAGAATGCACGGGGAGACCCAATGTGAAGGTGCATTTTTTCAGTCACGAGAAAGGGGAGAAGAAAAACTTTTCCCACAAAATTTGATTTTTTTATATTTTATTTCAAGTTTTTTTAACCTTTGAGGTCACACGTAGATAATCGTAGCTTGAAGTATCAACGCTTTTATAGTCGTGGCTTAAAGTATCAACATTTTTATAGTTGTGGATTCTTATAGTCTTTAAGCCACATCTCAAAAGTTGTGGTTTTTACTATGTTTAGACAACATTTTTATATCCGTGGCCTATTTTAGCATTGCCTAAAGTAAAAAATGTTGTAGTGTCTCTTTGAAAATGTCTAGTAGGTTGAGCACCACTGAGACCGTCTAACAAGCCTAACATAAAAAGATTGTCTAACATGTTTAACACGTGAGACTGTCTAGCATGTGTTACATATTTAGACTAGTAAGTTTAACTCTGATAAATCCTCTAACAAGTGTAATACTGCAAGACCGTCTAACGAGTTTAATCTCAATAAACCATCTAACGTATTTATATTTGAATTTGCACATGAAGTATCTCTATTATAAAACATAGCACACCTTATTATGTTTATTATCATTAAAGCCTTTAAAGATGTACTTATCCTCTTAAGATCATATAGTGGGGTATTAGACTATCTAACACTTATTAGATTGTTTAGTGTCTTAATAGTAATTTGGGCATGACTTCTAGTGTTCTTTGGCTATTTTTTCAAGCCTAAATCAAGGTCCAAAGGAAACTCACATTTGCCTCTATAAAAACATACAAGAATTACAAAAGAAACTATACATATACAATATCTTCAAGACTAAGAAGAAGGAAGAAAATCCTAGTATTCTACTTTTCAATTGTCTGTCTTGCTACAAGAGGCTTCATCTTCTTCTAGACTTTTACCTAATGATTTTGAGGTTGAATGGTTTCTAATATTCCCTCCTTCTTTAGAAGGATTTTTCCTCATAACCGAATGATTCTTTAGAAGGATTTTTCCTCATAACCGAATGATGCTCAGTAACAACAGTCTCTTTTGTTTGATTTGTTATTTCCCTCTAGGGTCAAATATCAATCTACAATAAACATCAAACAAAAGTGGTATAAGTTTCTTTATTAAAAGAAAATTAAGACATGTAAAAAAAAAGGTAAAGAAACAATACCCTTTATTTTTAAAAAAGTTATTAAATGAAAACTAAGGTCCTTGTTTAAAAAAAAAAGTTTTTCAGCACTTTATTTTAACCATTATTTTGTTCTAGCAACAAAAAAAAACAAAGTGTTTTTTTATCAAATTTTGAGAATAAAAGTTACATGATTTAATTGATAAGAAGAGTTCAAAGTATTGCAATCCCATTCTAAGAATTCTTTTTCAATTATGTTTGTAGGGGTGTTATAATATACCATTATTCTTCTTTTGAATTTCTCTAATATTTGTTCTTCTTTCTTCTCTTTTTCTATCTTTTCTTCCTCTTCCCTTTCTATTATTTTTTTTCTTCTTTTTTTCTAATAAGAGTTTGCTCTTTTTCTTAAAACTCTTTCTCTCTTCTTATAAACTTTTTTTTTCTCTTGCTATAAGTTTTCTTCCTTTTTTTTTACAAGCTCTTTCATTTCTTATCTTTCTATATGAAGGCGAAACAAAGTTTCTTCTCATGCATGCTTTTAACCCGTACCAATTAAATACTTTAATTTTCTTCTAATTAAACACCATATTGTCTTTGTTTCCACCAAGACATGACATACTGTTGAAAACCTAAAGCAACATGAACACTTTTTTTCTTCATGTACTTGTTGGCATTCAAAAAGTTTCTCAACCTTCATATCCTAATTTAAATACTTTTCAATATTTTTATTTCCATAAAAGGGAAATGTTTACCTTAGGTTCTTTGAGATAATATTTTTTCCTAAAATCTATGGTGATACATAGGTGGGGTGATAGTAATTCTCACTATGATGACTATACATTTCCTCTCTCTTTTGGAATGAGGATCCTATAATGTTCCCTTTAGTATTACCTTCAAGAAATATAAAGAAGGAAAAAAAATTAAAAGGCAGGAAATTAGAGTGTTTTTTACATATAATAAGAAAATAAAAAAGGATAGTTTTTCTAATTTGTTGGAAAATATAAAAGAAAATTCATATGTATAAAAGTTATACGTATATTTCCACTAGAAATCAGAAAAAAAAATAAGCATAACTTTCTTTTTGTGCAAAATACGGAGGACATACATTAATTAATATTTATTATTATTATTACTATTATTATTATTTATGTGGATCTCATAGAAGATGTTTTATTCTTTTTTTAGCTAAACCAAACGAAAAGAAAACTAAAGTCACATTTTCCATTCTCTTCTGTTTCTATGATAACAAAAATACCATTATAGTAAAGGCAAAATATTGAAAATTTAAAAGTCATTGTTATATGATGTTCTGTTGTTCATAAATCTTTATCATATACGTTAGGGAAAAGGCAAAATATGGCAAAGGACATTACTTTATTCACAAATCTTTATCTTAGATAGATGCCTAACTATTTTTGATGTAGTAAAAGCAACCAACTTCCATAATCACCAAGAATTAAAAAATTGTAGATTCCATACCAATTTTGTTGGAGAATATATTCGAGATCGATGTCTCATACTTTTTTTTATTAAAATTGTTTTATACAAAAACTTTTTTTTAAAATTTTTTAATAATTAAGAAAAGGGCACACACATGCTTTCTGGCCACTTCTATAAAAGTATAAAATTATATTTGATGGGGTGAAAAATTATAATTTTTTTATGAATATTTTACAAAAATTAAATGTTCTTCCCGTTTTTCATTTCGACATTCTTTGGTGGCAGTTCTATCCCATCATCTCTGAGGTATTTAGGGATTAGATTCCCACATGTTAGGGTTGTGTACGTTGACTATGTGTGTGTGGACTTGCTAGTGGGTGGAAATGACAAACAAATTATTGTGGGAGAAAAGATAGAACTTAGAACTTGGTTTTCTCATGGAAAGTTGGGTGTTATTGTAACCCATGTGACTCATGTTACTTCATGAAAAATGCTTCTTTTCCTTTTTAAAGATCGAATATAAACAAATTCTATATAAAACCACATATATATCTAATTAACCAAAGTTGGAATTGTAACAACCACATAAAAAATTAACCATTTTTCTATAAATCCACCATAGACCTATATAAAGTATTTCATTTTAAAAGAAAATTAAAAATATATATATATATATATATATTCATATTTTTAAAAAAAAAACTTAGACTATTTTATAGTAATTGGTCGTTAGGATCTTAATTAACTCGAAGGGTGTTGAAGAAGAGATACTTCATAGAAATACAAAACAATTGAAGTAAGCAAGAAGCAAACTAAGGTGAAATCTATGCAATTTTGATTAGTATTTAAAGGAAAAATAAGAACAAGAAAAGAAATAAAAGTAAAAATGGATTAAGATAAGAAAGAGGAGAAAAACATGTGACCTTTAATCTAAGAACTAAAGGATAAGTACAAGGAGATTCATTATCTAAGAAAACTTCTCAAGATAAGAACCAAAACATGAGAAAAGACATTTCAAACTCTCACAAACTCACAAGGAGTAATTTCATTCAATGTTCAAATGTGTTTTACAAATGAGATAACATCCTATTTATAATCGAGGAGCTCAGCCTAGCGGGAGAAGAATGGACAAAAAAATGGAGTTAACTTAAACATGATTAACATCTCTTAATCCCTTTAAATTAGAGAGTACACATGGATAGTTCCTTGAAATTAAGGAGATGTACTTATTATATATGAAAAGAAATGATGACTTGGAGAGGGAGGCACATGTGGTGCCCACTCAAGGACTTCCAATGTTCACAAATGTGTCTTGAAAACTTGAAGATTCAAATGAAATACCCCAACTAACCCATGTGCCCATGTGAGTGACATGTGATAGTTTGGAAACTTCAAAAGACACTTCTAACACTCTTGGATTTTGATCATGGTTCCTCAAATAACCCCTCTAAAATAAATTTCTTGAATTTATTTTTTTAATATTATGAATTTGGTTATTATTTATTTATTATAATTTGTAATTTTAAAATTTATATTATTTTTGTTTTTAGGTTAAAATAGAATTATTAAATTATTAGATGGTAGATAGATTTATATTATTTAATATTTATAATTAACTTAATAATTTTAATTTGTATATTTGGCATTTATTATAATTTGTATTTATTATTAATTTATATTATGTTAGTTGTTAGTTTAGAATGGAATAGAATTATCGTGTTGGTATTGTGTCCGGGGGTGTTCGATTCTCGACAATTGATACGTGTTGGTATTGAGTCTGGGGGAGTTCGACCCTCAGCAAATGTGAGATAGAACACTCATTAGAAAACACTTGAATGACTATTACAGAATATAATAGATCGAAATTGAATTAATTTTGTTCGCATAAGTGATGGTACAAAAGAGGAGTAGAAGAATTTATACAATTTGCGCAACGTATCACGAATAATAGTGGTCATGGTGGAGCAAAGGTTAGGTGTTCGTGCATTAACTGTTTGAATAGAAGGATACTGGATGTTAAGAAATTAGGGAGCACCTTCTATGTGATAGGTTTCTTCGATCTTATACAACTTGGACATGGCATGGTGAATTATTAAATTTACCACGTGTTTCCGTGACTGAAGAATATATGGGGTCCACCATGGATGATGTAGTACATGATAATGTAGATGATGATGGATTGGAGGACATGATTCGTGATGTGGGAGTTGAGTCTTTTGCAGAAGCGCATGGATATGGAAGTATGTCAAGCGATGCAAAGACTTCATCCTATCCTGGATCAACTAACTTCACACGGTTGTCGACGGTGTTAAGATTGATGAATTTAAAGGCAATAAATGGATGGATTGATAAAAGCTTCACGAAATTGCTTCAGTTGTTGAGGGATATGCTTCCATAGGGAAATACTCTACCTAATTGTAATTATGAGGCCAAAAAGATTATTTGTCCAATGGGTATGGAGTATAATAAAAAGATACATGCATGTTCTAATGGTTGTATATTATACAGGAAAGATTTTGAATTGTTGAAAAGTTGTCCGAGGTGTGAGTTATCACGTTATAAGTTGAAATAAAGAGACGATGATACTATTGAAGAGATAGAAAAGCATGGACCCCCAATGAAGGTTATGTGGTATCTTCCCATCATTCCAAGGATGAAACGTTTGTTTGCAAACCCAAATGATGCTAAAAATTTTAGATGGCATGCAGATGAGAGGAAATGTGATGGCATGTACCGACATCCAACTGATTCTATTCAATGGAAGAAATTTGATGATGAGTTTCCAGAGTCTGGTAAAGAATAAAGAAATATCTAATTTGGTTTAGCTACAGACATAATGAATTTGTTTGGTAATATGAGTACGAATCACAGATCATGGCCTATTTTACTAGTTATTTACAACTTACCTCCTAGATTGTGCATGAAGCGAAAATACATGATGTTGTCTATGATGATATCTAGTGCGAATCAGTCAGGAAATGACATAAATGTTTATCTAAGTCCCCTAATTGAAGATTTGAAGTTAATGTGAGATCAGAGTGTTGAAGTATTTGACGGATTTGCTAATGAAACTTTCAATATGCATGCCATGTTAATATATATAAAAAGAAATGATGACTTGGAAAGGGAAACACATGTGGTGCCCACTCAAGGACTTCCAATGTTCACAAATGAGTCTTGAAAACTTGAAGATTCAAATGAAATAGCCGCATTTGTAAATCAAAGCGTTTGATTTACGAATGCAGCTTTACTTCAGGCTAGTGTTGTTTTTATTCCACCCTCTGTTGAACAAGATGTTTTGATGCCTCCAAATCTGTATGGAAAGCTTGAAGACCCTGCTGCTATGTGTGTGTTTTTTGTCTAGAAGTTTTTAACTTGTTAATTCACTCTTTGTATTGATCCAAGCTCACTTGATTCTTTATCTTTTTGAAAATAAGATTTTTCTAAAAAGCTGTGAAATTTCAACTTAAACAACTGGTTGTTTGACACTTAGTGGTTTTTAAATTGATTTGGAAAAGCTTTGCTTTGTTTTTTCTTTTCTGTCAAACTGAAACAATCGGTTATTTCGATAAAACAATTTGTTGTTTTTATGAAAACCATAACAGAAAATTTATTTCAATCTGTTGTTTTGGAAAACAATCTGTTATTTTTATAATAAAATTTTGTTAAGTGTTTGAAACTGCTTTTAAATGATTACAATTGTTTTTTATTTATGATCTAATAACTTTGACCACTTGCTTAAGTCTATATAAAGGTTGTTTGATATTCTTTTCAAGAACTGAAGAAAGAAAGATTATTAAAAACCTTTTCCAAGAGATCAAAAGCTTTGGATCATCACTTGTGTGTGGAATAGAACTGAAGCATGAGTCTTTACTAATATTTCTTCTTGAATCAACAATTGAGCCTCAATTTCTTCCACGATTGATGGATCAAGACATGATGTCATAAAAGTAATAATAGGATCATATTCATCGAATAACCCATCTAGAATTTTCTTTATATGATCTTCAGTGGTGATAGGGAATCCAAAAACAACCATTATGTCAATAGTTTTCTTGATATAAAGAACAAATGTTGAAATGGTGTGGTCACATTTTGCATCACAAAGTTTAAGCGTAGGCTTCTTGACTCGTGCACATGTTTGGTAAGCATAATAAGTTTGATGATTTGGAGGGAGAAATCAAGACCCACCAATTATGGGAGTGGTCATTGAAGCTAGAAGTCACAATACAACTAATTGATCTTTTCGATCATAAATAAGAAATATAACACTTATAGTATCGGTGAGAGCATCTTCTTTAGTAGAAAAATTTGTAGGAACAGTGGATCCATCCAAGCAGCGCAAAAATTTTAACCCTTGAATAGTGGCAAGAACCTATTATTTCCAGATGAGGTAAAATACAAGCATAAAGCAATATAAGAAAAAGAAAAACTACATTTTGTAAAAAAAAATTGATACATCACCAGTGAGAGGAGAAGAAATATAAAGACAATGAAAACACTATTCATGACACATGCAGACAAGGGTTTTTGACCATGATGGAGTTTTTTTTTTTTTTTTTACCAAAATGGAGTCCGTTTTAAAAAAATTACAAATTTAGGCAAGTCGTGCCAATTTGGCACGACTTCATATGCACAAATCGTTCCAATTTGACACAACTCTGCCATGTCATACTAAAGTCGTGTCAACTTGGCACGACTTCTGCCCTATCATACTGAAGTCATGCCTTGGCACGAATCTGCCACATCTTAATTTTTTATTTTTTATTTTAAATTTTATTGTTTATATATTGGGTAGTAAGTTATGTAATGTTAAAAATTAATTTGATACATAATTTTCTAAGAGTGTTAGTTTTAAGGAACAAAAAATTGGATATATAATTAATTTTAAATTATTTAATTATTTCA
>Ga0123342_1005474_pt1 | contig 18374 bp, 9 predicted proteins | sample Turbeawhitnodule_FD_89960 | JGI IMG/M metagenome (GOLD analysis project Ga0123342, IMG submission 89960) | Root nodule microbial communities of legume samples collected from Mexico - Turtle bean Mexico white nodule | ecosystem: Host-associated > Plants > Roots > Nodule | place: Mexico: Nepantla...
AACACATTCCCCAGAGATGGTTTAGCGGGGGAAACTACAACCCTGGGAAAATGACTTAATGGAGGTTTTAACCCTAGATAATGTAAAAATAAACCCTCGTTAAAACCATTTTTTCTTGTAGTGAAAGACCATGTGTTGTTGGGTTTGTTAGGCCAAACTACAAGTGCCATTAGCAAGAAAAAAAAATCCAAACCCCGTCTTGTTGTACTAGATTTATGCCAAAGAGAGAGAAGGAGGAAAGATGAAAGTCAACATGTTTACTATATGTGTGACTTAAGGTATAAGAGTTAGCTTTATCTCTTTCCTCTCCCTTGTATGCATGTGTATGGTTGTGAAGCTTTGTAGTAGCATTTTTCATTTGTTTTTTTGTCTCCCAACAACTCTTATCCTTGAAAGGAGCCACACTTACCTTACCCACTCACTTGGCCATTTTCTCTTGTTTCTTCTATCTAGTTCACGATCAAGCATAGGGAGATCCAAGAGGTAAGTTTTTCTCTATTTTATTTTCCTTCTTTTCTTAGGGTTAGAGTATTATACTTGAAAATATGCTTCTTCTTCTTCTTCCTTCTTGAATTTTGTGATTGAGTTTCTCTCTTGTTGCATTTTCATGACTCTCACTTTCTTAGTGTGATCATCTTCTTCTTAACTTTGCTTTGTGTGTTGCTTCACTTAAAACTTAATTGAGGTAAGAGGAGCTTTCTTTCACCATTTAAACTTATAACTTAATATTTATACCACAAATTTTGAATCTTCCTTGCACATACAATGTCATATAATTATAATTGGGCAATTTAGATATTAGAAAAAAAAATATTTGGATATGAAAACCCAAGGATATACTAAAAAATAACTTAAAACAAAGTTGTATAACAAAAGTTACAAAATAAACCATTTTTTTGAATTTGGTTATGGTTTTGTTGGAAAAAATGAGGGCAATGTAAATGTGGGGTCTGCACCTATTCACTTTATATTGTTTTACATTATGACTTCTATTTCAACATAGGTGATGATAAGATTGATGGAAATTTACTAAACTATAGGTTAGAAGGCTTATGATTATGAAGTTATTCGGTGTTATGCATACAATTTTTGGATTGAGTTTAGAGGTGTCTGACTCTCGAGAATTATTTATTTTAGACTTATAATTGATTAGTTGAAGTTTGGATTTTGACTTTTGAAAATTTTAAAGAATGACAAGTTTTAGATTTACCCGCTCAACAAATTCCACTAAAAGAGCCAACATTAGTCTAAAACTTGAATTCATTCAACAAATTGCAACGTGCTCACCAATTTGAAATCCACTTAATCCACTTAACAAATTTAGACCCAAGAGCAATTGGAGAAATATCTTTAAAATTTTGCTCAATGGATATAAAATTAATTCATTCATTTGTAACAAAAATTCTTATTGACTTGGTTTATTTAAATAACTTTGATATTCATGAATTTAATTTATTTTAATGAAAATATGATTATATTTTACATATCTTTTTTTTGATGCTTGAAATTTAATAACGGGTGAGGATTGATTGATGTCATGAATAAATATGATTTAAATGATGTATGATATGATGTAATAATAGCCTAAAAAATTATTTTAATTGACCTTATGTTGATTGAGACTGTTGACTTGAATATTTATAATAATATTCTCTCTGTTTCAATTTTTTGATATCCAATTTATACTTGTTATAATGTCAAATATTTGTTAAAGATGTAATATTATTTTTCAAATCCAAATGTATATGTGTGAAGTGATGTGCGTAATTATATATGTTTATTTAAGAGAGAAATTTATTGGAGTTAATAATTGTTCTGGAATTAAAATAGTGAATATATAATTGATTTGGGGGAACGAGTTAGTTGTTGTAAATTTTTAATGAGAGCAACTTTTTTGTCATCACAATTGTTCATTGAAAATGCATGGTAGAACAAAATATACATTGGAGTATGGAACAAGAGAAGGTTTATGGGAACATGGGGAAATGGAAGGTGGTATGAGGGTTTCTTTAGGTTGATGTATACGGGGTAAGAGTTACCACAAGCTTGACATTCCATTGCTATCGAGAATTTAGGTTATACTTTATCGTTAAAGGGACTAGTAGAGCACATGTTGTGTTCGTAGTGTTATGTATGAGTGAAAATTACTTGTGTTTGTAGATTGTTCCTGCCGGTTGACTCGATTGCCTTCGCGCGTCTCACGATACTCAAACGTCCAATTCTCTGCGTCTTCGTTCGTGCTTTCCTTTGATCAAACACCTGAAATCACAAAGACAAAGGGCGCCCTAGAGACCGTTTGCACTCCGACGCTCAAGTCAATACTAGGGCTAAGAGACACCAAATCTCTGGAGCGTAAAAGCCCTATGTGTAAACTGTGTGTAGTGTGTAAAAACTGCGTAATGTATCGCGTACCTCTTTAGGGTTTCTTACTTCCCTTTATATACTCTAGGGTTTCCGCTATTTTCGCTAACTGCAATTAAGATTACTGAGGGTGTGCCTTAGCACCGCTATCACCCAGTCTTAGGGCAATCTAGCACGTAAGGCTCCCTTACTGGAGTGCAACCTCTGACGGGATGACCACCTGGGTACCAACTTGTGCACCTAATCTATGGGGCCATCCGTCCTGGGAGTGCCCTAGCTGTTCACGTGCCATGCATGTAGTTTACCCATGGAACGTGACCCTCAAGGGTCGCATCTCTTCCAGTGGCTCTTTACTCGTGTTACGCCTGAACGCGTCATCCACACCACACGCATGGATCCCTCGTGATCTAGGCTTGTCCCTAACTGGTAACTGGTGTGTGGTCTGGGACCCACCTCTCGTGGCTCAGCTCTGCTGTTCAGGGTCACCGATGTCCAATGTCTCATCGCCCTCACTATATTGCCGAGGACTCATCCGTACGTTCAGGTGATCGACGTCTGACCACTCCTCGGCGCTCTGGCTCATACCACTTATGAGACATGTTCCCATGCCGCTCGTGGGACCCAACTTACGTGGCCCTCCTTCACTAGTAGTCTACGACGTCCGAGGACTGGTCGGCACATAGATGAACTATGTGACTGCGAATACACATAGACAACGAGGTACTTTAAGTACCCTAAATTATAAATTGGGATCACAATGTAGAAAAGTGTGTATGTTCTTATTCATGTATAATAAGTGTCCATATGTGGTGCATGGTGTACGAAGTTTTATTTTTGATAATTGAAAGTGAATTTAAGTGTAATATATAAAAATGTTTTGGATGAAAAGGCTAACAATTGTTCTCAATTAATTGATTTAGAAGTTTTATTGTACTTTCTAAGTATATGAACTTTCTAATTAAATCACGTGCTTATCTTTTGTTGAAAGCTATGTATGTTTAATATTGTAAATTGATGTTTGATGATCATAATTTTTATTCACACTTATTAACTTTAATCATAAATTATAAAAATATAATAATAAATAAATCTATTGTTTTAATTAATATTATTGTAATTGGATTTATTTGGATCTTAATTATTATTTCTGCTAATTTTGTATTTTTAACCCAAGTTGCTTCTTTTTTTTTATCAAAACAGGAAACAAAAATATGAAATAAAAAATTAGGAAAATTAAATCTGCAAATATTTCATAAAAGAAATTGAATGCAAATTTTTACACGGATATTCTCTAAAAATCCTGCAATTAAAATTCCTCTTCCTTCAAAAATAGAGCAAATATACTTTGAAGATATTATTCAAGAAAATCTTCAACAATATCTATCACAGCAGTGTTGGAATGAATTACAATCAATGCACAAATCTGAAGAAAATTGGAAACAATATATGGAAGAGAAGCAAGAGTAAAATCTGAGATTGTTTGGGAATGAAAATATATGTTTAATAATTTAAAACAAAAAAGGAAGGACATGATAATTGTAAAACAATATCATAAGGTAGATTTTTAATCCTATTTTGTGCAAGGAAAAGAAGATTATAAAAGAGACTTCATAGGAAGGAAGAAGGAGCTTTTTGGATCGCGTTTGAGAGAAACAAACACATTCTATACCAAATTTTCTTTTCCATTTTGTATTATTCTTGTTTTGCCTCCGCATGGAAGGCTAAACCTTTTTTGTTGATTCCTTTGTAATTTTCTATTGAGTTATGAGGTTTAGATAAACAAAAGTTTCATTTTTTTAATCCTCTAAAGCATTTGTTTTGTATTTTTTAAGGATTTTGCAGAGGAATTTTAATTGCAGAAGTTTTAGAGAATATTCTGGCAGAAATTTGCATTCAATTCCTTTTCTCGGATAGTTGCAAATTTAATTCTCTAATTCTTTATATCAGATCTTGTTTCCTGTTTTGATAAAAAAGAAGAAACTTAGGTTAAAAATACAAAATTAACAGAAATAATAATAAAGGCCCACATAAACTCAATTATATGAATCTGAATTAAAACAATGAATTTATTTATTATTATAGTCTAATAATATATGATTAAAGCTATTAAATGTGAATAAATATATGCTCATCAAATACCCCCACACTTATCCTTTTGCACTCCTGGAAAAAACACTCTAAGGACTCAAAGAAAAAATAAAAATAGTGCAAATAGAAAATTCTAAGAACACATAATGACAAACCTGATATAATTTCAAGAAATCAAAGAATTAAGATAAATGTGAATGGAAATTCCTATATCTTAATATACAAGCAGGTGATTGAAATCAAAGGTTGAATAGAAATGATAAAACTTCACTGGACACTCTCCAACTCTGAAGTGTTTAGGGTTTGTATTTACACTCAGCACTCATGCAAACAAATACTACCATATGCTTAACAAAACTCTAATATTCTCAACAATCGGAAAACATGCAATCAAAGATCAAGAGGACTTCGTAAGGGTTGTAATGAGGCTAAGGTAAAGGTAGGTAAAATGGGGAAAGGAGGCTTAAAAACCATAGAAAAACAAAGGAGCAATGGAGGATAGGTATAAAAACAAGTGTAAGTATCATGACAATTCAACTCTTCTTTTTATTTCAAGATATAGTAGACAACGAATCTAGTGTATTTAGAGGATATACTCTTATTTTCTTTATTTGCTTTTTCTTTTTCTGGTTGTACTCCCTTCTTCTTCTTCTTCTTTTTTTATTTGAATAGGTAAACTATTAGAATGAGATACACCCCCACACTTATTCAAGATCCTATTCCCAAATAATTTCAAAGCTCCTTTATCTTCTAAGGTAGGGACAAACATGGTTTTTCTGTTTTAAGACTTGTAATGAGGATTAAAAATAAGAGAAAAAAAAAGGCTATAGGCTCAAGGGGCTAACAAATGAATTATCATGAAGGTAAGCTAATATGGCTAGTGGGTTAATTTAAACAAAGAATGCCTCTATCATTTCAGTTCATGCACATAAATCACGGTTGTAAAATAAAGAATCAAGATAAGTTTTAGAGTATAAGCAAACATGAGTAAAAACACACTACAGAGAGTATTAAGAGATATATCAATTACGACTCAAAAACTCACTATGGACAGTCTATCAAAAGATTCAACTTAAGAATTCTCATAACCAACTTATTTATCAATTTTTAAGAAAATCCAAACAACAAATATCAAGAAACCAAGATTTGCAAGAATTATGAAACATATCAGTCATTAGACGATCCTAAAAAGCTAATTTATTTCATTTAAACAGAAAATGAAACTCAAACAAAGCAAACAAAAACAAGAGACAAAAAAAATCCTAAACTATAATTCTCCTCCCCCACACTTAAATCAAACATTGTCCTTAATGTAAAAATAGTTAATAGATGTGTACGATAAAAGTAAGAGAAGGAATACTCCCTCTTCAAGCTTGAAGGTAATTGGGGGCTTGCAAGGTAATCTCTTCCACCGTCTCTTCTTGAGAAATCTCATGAAAGAGCTTTAGATGGTGTCCATTCACCTTAAATGTCTTTGTAGACGTTAGACTCTGCAATTCTACAGCACCATGAGGATGGACATGGGTAATAAAAAATGGACCAATCCATCTTGAGCGCAACTTTCCAGGCATAAGCTTTAATCTGGAGTTGAACATTAACACACTTAGCCTCCAACAAACTCCTTGCCAGTGATGAAGTGGTCATGGAGATGCTTGGTCCTCTCCTTGTAAAATTTTGAGTTCTCATATGCTTCCAAACGGATCTCATCCAGCTCTTGCAGCTGGAGTTTTTGCTGCTCTCCTGCCTAGTCATAATCCATGTTGCATGCCTTTATTGCCCAATAAGCTTTGTGCTCAATCTCCATAGGTAGATGACAAGATTTTCCAAAGACGACCCTAAAAGGAGACATCCCAATAGGTGCTTTATAGGCTGTACGATGGGCCCAAAGGGCATCGTCAAGACCATACATAAGCATCTTGAGGTGTTCCATATAGTGTGCACCACCATGAGCCCAACTGGGTATCAGAGGAGCCCATCAATCTCAAAGCGTTTCCTTTTTCACTCCAAGATGCAGCTAAAGATTGGCTTTACTATTTGTCGACAAGGTTAGTGACTAGTTGGGAAGAACTGGAGAAAATGTTCCTTAAAAAATTCTTCCTGACATCTAAAGTCACATCAATAAGAAAGGAAATATGCGGGATCAGACAACATGACAGGGAAAGTCTCTATGAATACTGGGAAAGATTCAAGAGGCCTTGTACAAGTTGTCCATACCATCATATTCACGAACAAGTTCTAATACAATACTTTTACGAGGGTATGATGGTTATTGATAGACAGATGATAAAGGATGCCAGTGGAGGAGCCTTGGTTGATAAGACGCCAGTTGCTGCAAGTCAATTGATTGAGATCATGGCTTCTAACAATCAACAATTCCATACACGTAGCAACTCTACAATACCTGTTTGTGGAGTTCATGAGATGACAACTAGATATGCAGTTGATAATGCTCAGATGAAGGAACAGTTAGACAACCATACATCCATGATGAAGCAGCTAATTATTCCTCAAACGGTTGCAAAGGTATGTGGAATCTGTACAGCTAACCATGCCATTGATACTTGCCCCACTCTTCAAGAAGTTGAAGGAGAAAATAATGTTGAATGTCCTCAAGCTTATGCTGCAAACATCTTTAATAGTGGAAGACAATGTACTGATTTTTCCTTCATTGATAGACTCTCTAACCCACCTTAGCAACCATTCAACCATGATTTTTCCACCAATAAGTATAATTCGGGTTGGAGGAATCATCCAAATCTTAGATGGGGTAACTCGCAACAACAACAACAACCATCTTCATTACTAGTTGTTGTATTAACAAAAGATGGATATTCTCTAGAGGATATAATGAAGCAAATGATTGAATTTAACATGAAGTTCCATTAGAAAGCAAATGAAATAGTACAAAAAAACAGATGAAAGAGTACAAAAAAACAAAGGCAAACATTCATGACTTGGAAAATAAGATTAGTCAGTTAGCCACTAGCGTGAATGAAATGAAATCAAAAGGGTTTGATAAGCTTCCCTCCCAAACGACCATCAATTCAAAGAATGTCATTGCTATCACTTGAGAAGTGGTACTCAGTTGCAAGCACCTGTGCAAAAATCCACCAAAGTAGACGATCAGTCGAGATCATCTAACACCTCCAACATAACTACTCCAGCAAATGATGATCAAAGAAGGGCCAACGCAAGCAATAATAACATGGACGCTCCTCCTATATCGTCTCATGAAGTTGATGTACAAGGAGAAAAATGGAAGAAGTTGACAAGGAGATTCTTGAGACATTCAGAAAGGTCGAGGTGAGCATTCCTCTGCTAGATGCTATTTAACAGATTCCTAGATATGCCAAATTTTTGAAGGATCTTTGCACACATAAAAGGCGTCTTAAAGGGAACGAAAAGGTAGACATAGGAAGAAATGTTTCTACTCTCATTGAAAAGCCTATGGTAGCAATACCTGAGAAATGCAAAGACCTAGGCACTTTCACCATTCCTTGCATAATAGGCAATAACCAATTTTAAAATGCGATGCTTGACTTGGGAGAATCTATAAATGTTATGCCTTTATCTGTGTTTACTTCTTTGTCTCTTGGTCCTCTTAAACCCACAAGTATAGTCGTTCAACTCGCTAATAGGAGAACAATTCAACTTGTAGGACTTCTTGAAGACGTCTTTATTAAAGTAAATAAACTTGTTTTCCTACAGATTTCTACATTTTGGACATGGGTGGAGAAGATTCACCTTCTGGTGCAACAACCATCATCTTCGCCGCACCAAGATTGAGGTTCATGCAGGCACACTGACTATGGAGTTTGGAGACATTCTAGTCTAGTTCAATATCCTACACACTATGAAACAAACGATTGAAGATCACTTTGTGATAATCTTGACATTTTGGATGATAATGTGTTAGATTTTTTAGAGGATTGTGATTTTTCTGATTTAATTGATCGGACAGACGCTGAGATATATGAGTTTATATAGTCTGATGTTCTAAACTATTCTAACTTTTGTGATGCTGGTTTTGCAATTGAAACAAATGTTGTTGATACAAACTTAGCAACATTAGACTATTCTAACCTTAATAAATTGCATGTTGTTGAAGTCTCTAGACATTAGACGCCCTCTTGTGCAACCACCACCACCTCCTGGCACACCTCTCGCTTCATCACCTACCTTAATTGCTTTATAACATTTGTTTGTAATGATAATGAGTTTTTATAAATATGCAAAAAATCAATATTTAGGAGATTCTCTTAATAATTTTGTAGTATGAGGAATCAATATAATGATTTTTATAGGTCCATCAATGTTAATAAAGATGGAATGTTATATGTTTTTATTCATTGAAACTAAGTAAGAATGATTAACCTCATCCCCAAGTTTCTCAATTGACTCATCCAAATAATTTAATTTATTTTTATTTAATTTTCATGCAAACTTATGTTAATAACTTTCAAATCAAATTACTCTACGTATTTTTATACTTAGTAAATGCTACGATTAAAATTTTAAATAATTGTTTCTTGTAGGTTTGATATCACATCCTTAAAGACAAATTATTACTTCTGACTCAGTACACTTGTCGTAAACGAGTAATCAAATGTGTCGTAAAAAAGTAATCAAATGTGACTTCACTTCACTTCACTCGCACCATGAAAAGTTATGTTAAGTTATTATAGGTTACACTTTCAAATCATTCTTGAACTCATAAGCTTTCCTGTCAAAAAGCCCTTACAACCTTTGAAATGGCTTCCATATCACCTACTCAACTTGGTATTCCATCGTTGTCCGTCAAAGATGACTAAACCAAACCTTTTATCTGTGCACATCAAACATTGGATCAATGTTGAAGAACTTTATTCTCACGGTTTGGGAATCACGATGACTCTTGGTCTTTATGGGATTTATAACTAGTTTTTGACAAAGAACATCAACATCTACCGTAAAATAGTATGGATGTTTTGATTGTAAGGAAAAGGGAAATCCAGTCCAATTTTCTTAACCACACAAGCCACTATACGTGAACCAGTAACAAACTGGTATTACAAAAATTGTGATAGAGACTACTACTTTAGATTTGAACTGTCAAATATTAATACATTTAGACGTTATTTGAGGATACTTGTGGTTATTGTATTAAGTTTCTTTAGTATTTTTTTTTTATCATAGAGACTACTTTTTTTTGTTCTTCTTCTACTTTTCAAAAATATCTTTTTTTGACTCAAACAAAACTGGATAAGTCAGAAGGCCCATATAGTGACGAGAATTGATTAAGCCTAAGTAATATTGGTCGGTCCAAGTTTAACAAGAGTGACATAAATTATTTAAGACATGGTAAAAACTTAAGTTTATTTACTTGGTACCAGATATATGTATGAAATATGGTAACACAATTTACATACATCGATGACTGATCTGGTTGTGATATAGATTGTACCCCATAACTACGGAATATTTTTCCACATAACTAACTTAAGATCAATATTGACAGAATCGTGCAAAGCAATTTGTGTTTGGTAACACCATCTTGCTAAGACTGATCACTACATTTAATAATATGAAAACCATTCTTGTATATCAACGTCTGTGTAGGTTTGCATTGATGTTAATACAATGTGGAGGCTACCAAAAGGTGTCTCCACCTTTGGTCATGCTGCAGGATCAATCATCGGTGCCAAAGTAGCGATCACCAAATTCGCCTAATCCTGGGATAACACGGTACTCTTCATTTAATTCAACATCAATCTCAGATGTGACAATCTTCAATGACGGAAACCTTTTACACACGCAATGGATTCCCTCAGGAGCCTGAATGCAAAAAGGCCCATAAGATCCGTGTATGTAAACAGTGTGAAATGATAATCAAATAACTGATTATATCAGCAGCAAAGAAGGCATCAGAATTAACTCACAGAAATGAGATTCAGGAATATAATGTGGTTTTCTGGTACTCCTTTCTGAATGAGTAACTCAATTGCTTGGTTGGCGGAGTTACCTAAAAATGGAAGTTATTGATTTTATCTATTTATCAACAACGAACACAGACGGTATTAACAGTATACGAGAAGTAGACTACTAGACTAGTACATGTGAGCCATCCCAAAATAGTAGTTAAGAAACAATTTAATGGGTCAGTACTTTCACATTCACTCTAATACAGTATCTATCAAAATACAATTACGTCTATTCTATAACAAATTCAATTATATTTATTTATATCATCATTAGGATATGCCTGACTCCCCTGCAAAACAGTATTTCTACATTAACAGATACCATTCATACCAGTAACATAATGTACAACTTAACGATTCTATCAACTCATTAACAGGGTTTCTTCCCATCAATTCAAAAAATGCAAATAAAATCGTGAGCATTAACTACCCCTACGAATTTCAAGAAAAAATGGCTATAGAAATATAAAATGGAAAAATAAATTGCGGGCAAAGATTCCAAGTCTTAACCTGTGGCCAGGACCGGGTCAAGAAGCAAAACATGCCGTTCTGAAATATCCTTGGGAAGCTTTTCATATATAAGCTGCTCAGAGAAGCAAAGGGTTTACCATTGAACACCAACAACATCAGTAAAGAACCTATATCTCTATGTCTAATTCCAAATAATTCATTTACCTGTTTTCCGTTGTCTCCATCCCGGTGAATCAGAATTTTACCAATTTTAATGCCTTTACAACATGCACGAAGTGCATTTTCCATGCTCTCACCACTAGAATCCAAAAACAATGAAGAACAATAAGCCCAAGAGACAGTCTAGAAGTGAATAGCTGCAGTTTTAGTACCAGAGATGCTTAACCATATACACACCCATATCAAAATTGAGATCGTTAATCAAATCAAACAAGGGAACTGTACTTAGTTCCATCATTGCATTTCTAAAAATACTCGCCAAAATTAATACCTGGTTCAATGCTCACCTTCGAACAATTGAAACACCACACAACTTTTTGCAGAAATCAACACCAGTATAGACGGATCCTGCAATTTGAACCTCATTTCAGTTAATTATGGTTGTCAAAATAAGCTTTCATTAGTGAACTACTGTTGATCTGGCACTTCTTTATCAAACATGTTGCAGTTCACAGCACAAATCTTATTCTCCAAATAACAAGAGAAGGTGTAATGAACATAAATACTGAAAGGACTGAGGACAATGACAGCTGATGATTACCTGTGGGAGTAACCACTTGCTTTTCTGTGAAAGGCAGATGACCTAGACCATGCTCAACAACCTGATAACCAAAATCATGTCTCATAAACTAAGTACTGAAAACCCATGAATGGAAGAAATTCAGCAGAGCCGCAAATCATAAAGTACCAAGCGTATAAGTCGATCTGAATAAAACACAAAATCATGCTTTGAAATGTCTCGGTCCCGAATCAATGTATGCATCCCTCTTATCTGAAATGTATAACCATAGCCAACAAAGAACCACGCAAAATATTGAATTTTCAATTAAGGACTTATCATATTTAAAGAAACACAATCAAAGAAATGAACATCATAATTATTGAATAAAAGCAAAATACAAAAATAAGCAAATCTGGTCAAAATAAAATATTGGCCTCTAGTCTCACACCAACATCTCAAAGGCAATTAGACATATGTGCAATATACCCATAGATCTATAGAGTGGTCATCCGTCATACTTTTGCGGTGCAAGAGGTTTCATAAGTGGATCCACATCATTTTCAAGTATTGGTAATCAGCATGTCTTTTATTGAGCACAAATTTCCCATCTTTCTTGTCTCCTTGCATTTTTGCTGAGATGAAGTTGCATTTGTTTGTCCACTCTAATAACCAAGAAGATGGTCTCCCTTCCTAAAAATGGGCTCCTTTCCAAAACCTACAAGTATCCAATGATTACTCTATCCAACCTACACTTCTTACTACCTTCTAGTTTTTCCAATTCTTGGTTGTATCTGGTTCAAAATTTGTGGCTGCAACCTTGTTTCTTTCTGATGCCCAGACCACTTGATCTAGGTCATACTCTGGTTGGAAATTTTTAATCACAGCCTTCACAAAGTTCCACCATGTTGTATTCGGATTTTGCCATTTCCACCACCTAACCTAAGCCCATCAACTGAAAATACACTCTCTTAGAGCCTTCACAGTCTGTGATAGCTTCTCAACCTCTAGTGTTTTCACAGCAGTTAAGTGCCACTACACATACGCCTCTACATCTTTAAATTTCAAAATCATCTTTAAGATTCAATACCCAAAGCACTAAAACCAGAGCTCTGATTATTGAAAGAAAAAACAATGTTCACTGGAAAAGAATGAATACTAGTTTTCTCTTAGGATTTTGAGAGTCTAGGATCTCACTTGCCCTCAAAATTCAAATCTGATATTTACCAAAATTCAATCTCATAGTTTTCTCTTCTGTCAAGTTGTCAATCTGTTAGAATCCCCCTATTGAACAGAAACCACCCAATGGGGCTTACCTCACATTATACCAACTTGTAGCTTGTCAATAGAAACCTATTTTTAAAACCGGACTGGTTATTGATTGAACCAGTGAAGGTACTCATTAAAGTTTCAACGGTTCAACCATGGTTGAACTAGGGTCAAAACGATATAAATAAAATTATTTTAGTAGATAAAATATATACAAATATTAAGAAAGTATAATATCATAATTTTAAGATGCTAAAAACAAAACTAAAATAAAACATAAATTTATAGGTTCTTCACTTTTAAATATATATATATATATATATATATATATATATATATAAGTTTAAATAAAATGTTATCAAACTTAAACTAACATTTCAATAATATACATCAATATTTATTAATAATAAGTTTATGCGTAGAATAAAAAAGTAAATGAAAAATATTTTAGATTTTTTTTTACTTTTAAAAGAAAAAGGAGTTAAAATTGTGATTTATTAATATTTTTGGTTGGCCCTGGGACCCACTGGTTTGGTTTTTGAAACACAGATAAAGGAAAGGGCAGCAAGAATTACCAAAGTACAAAACAACCTATGTTACTTTCTATCTAAATGAATATTCCAGCCTCTTTAGTGCAGCCTATGCATTTGTATCATTTTGTACTGTATAAAAATCACAAGTTGTAGCCCTGAAATGTGATTGTTCTCAATTTCCAATTTCTGCTCCACTTTGATATATATCCCAATTTGAATTTGAATTCAACAAGAGCCTTATCCTACTAGGTGAGGTCAACTAGCTCCATGGATCAAATGGTGTCATTTGGCATGTATCCAAATTCAAATAAAAGCAAGAATACTCTTCATTGTATGTCTTTTCAAAATAATTCTTAGATCTTTCTTGGATATTCGTAATGAAACAAAGTACTTTGGTTACATTGAAATAATTTCTATGATCCAGAAAATGTAAAACTTGATAATTCTCCTTTTCAATTCCACCAACAATAAAAAACTATGACATCAAGGATTTGATAAGGTACATTAAGTAAAGTAACTAGTCTTTTTGTGTGACTAGTATGAATGTGTCATTGGATATCCCCAAATTTTACATCATTAGGATTGGAAAAATTAAAATTAAAATGACAAGCTATGTTTATGCATACCTGGAATGTAGACTGAATAACATAGACGTTTGGATATATTTTGCATAGATCATGTTGACCAAGCTTTGTACGGATATGTTGCACAATCAAATCAATGGCTACATGATTATCACCTCCACGAGGAATGATCACATCAGCATACTTTTTTGATGGTAGAACAAAATCATCAAATGCAGGCTTAACAAATTTTGCATACTACAAAACAACATTACAAGTAGTTATGGATAAATATGCAATGCTAGTGATCGCACAACATGAGGATTATGAAATTCTCTCTATGTTCAGACATGAAACTTTCTCAAAAATATAAATTCATAGGGGAAGTGCTGTCATTAGTAGTGTGGCTGCTTTAAAGCCATGCTTACAAATTAAACTGTTGGACATACCTGTTCAAGAACAGAGTTTATATCCCTGCCCCTCTCCACTGTGTCACGTCTAATTCTACGAGCAAGCCTCACATCAGCATCTGTAAGAAATTAATAACCATTGATGAAACATATAAGATACTAATATAATAGTGTGTAGTTTGTCCGTTTCAATGTTTACAATTTTATTCCAAGGAATGGGAACTTGGGAATGTAACATCCCATTCAAAGGTATTGTTCGTGCCAAAGAAAAGTAGTAATATCTTGTTTTTACTTTAATTTTACTCCTTTGAGAGGGAAGAGGGAAAGTCACATTTCCATAGGAATATGAAGTAAACAAAACAGTCTACTCTTCTATTCTACATATTGTCCAGGAAACCATCTATATAGTCCATCCAATAAAAAACAAAAAACACAATCCTTTGCTGTAATAATCAAACAGTAAACCTAATGGCCTGACCATTTCTACAGTCTCACAGCAATTATGCTGTGTATTAGTGGATTTTAGAACTTTCTTTCTTTCATATTCTTATGAAATGCCTACCAGTATTTACTTTACCAAGCATCCACAGAAATGCAACACAATTAATTAGTAACTATAGCTCCGCATTGTGTTTCATAAACAAGTTGTAAACTCCCATGTCAACTAAACACAGTCTACAACCGCAATTTGGCATTAAAATTAAGGTTTTCAGACTCTCTGCAACCACATGACGTCTACAATACAATTGCAGTAAATTTATCCACAATTTTCCACAAGAGCAAAGGTTGCATGACTGTGCCACAAACCTTTCATATGACACATCATTGTTGAAAGATTAAGATACAAACCTGTGTCTACAAAGATCTTCATGTTCATCAGATCCCGCACATGCTGATCGTGGAATACAAGAATCCCCTCCAGTATAATCACATCAGAGGCATTAACCTAAGCAAAAAGCACCACATCAACTAAAAAGAAATCCTAACAAACCAAAAACAAAATGACATCATTCTTTCGAGTTGAAACCTGGCGAAAACTATCAGAAGAACGCTGATGTTTCTTGAAGTCATAAATGGGAACATGCACGCCCTGGCCACTGATGAGTTTCCCCATGCATTCTAACAACTGCTCGGTGTCAAAAGCCTCTACAAGAAACGGAACCCACCGAGTGAACTAAACTCGCTCAAGTCAACCAGTGAGTTTAAACGGAAATGAAAATTACCAGGGTGATCAAAATTATACTCATGAACACGTTCCAACTCTTTGGGTGTCAGCCCACGATAAAACGAGTCCTATACACACAAATAAAAACACATAAATTAGTTTAGTGCCAGAAATTGGAATGGGTCTTGTACTAGTCTCTGAAATTTAAAAAAAATTGACAAATAAATTCCTGAAATTGAAAATTTAGTATTTACCACTAAAATATAATGATAATTTAGGAACTACTCGCTCTATTCCAAAACTATAGTTATTTTAGCTTAGTACAGTCGGGAAAACATAAACTATTACATTTGTAGACTAAACAATTTAATGTTTTACTAGATCTAACTGGAAAACACTACAAAAGTTACCTTAGATTTGCAAAACAACTATAGTCTAGGAACAAAACTAAATTGCTGAAATAGCCATTGTACAACACTGTTTTGGAACGGAGGAAGTATAACGAAAGTAAGCTGTATATCTTGAAAATTAAAAAAACAGTTATACAGAATGCAAGGATATTAGGAGACAGTCTCTCACAGTTCCAGAAACTAAAATAACAGTCCCTCTATTTCCTTTTATCGGTCTTTGATTTTTACATAAAGATCATTTAAAATTTCTTGATACGTGAAGTTTCCCATTTTACACTTATCATTTCTACATTATAACAAAATCAAAAGAAAGGTATGACACATCCCATTATCATTTGTCTACAAACATCATTTGGTCTTTAATTGATACTATTGTTGACTCCACGGTTTTAAACAAAAATATCAATTAAATAATTATTATTAATTTTAAATTAAAAAAAAAAGATGGAGGGAGAGTGAAGGCGTGCCTGATTGACGAGGACGACGCGGTGATCGTGAAGCTGCTGAATGATCATGTCGCAGACGGTGGTTTTCCCGGAGGCAGTACCTCCGGAAACTCCTACACACACGTTAATCGCATTCGTTTAATTTTGAAATTGAAACATTGAAAGAAGGAAAAGTGCGGAGAAAAGGAAGAATAAAAACCTATAACGAAAGGCTGATTGGGGTGAGAATCCGATGCCAGGGTTGAATCGGGAGTGGCGGAGGCGGTGGCGGAGGAAGGTAGCCGGCCGTCGAGTCTGAGGCCGGAGAAGTGGGCCCCAGATGCGGCCTCCATGACGTAGTCAATCGATGTCGTTTCTTCGGGCATGGTGGCTTTTTCAGTGTAAGGTCCTTTTGTTGTTCCTTTTTATGTTGCAGCTTCTCTGTGTGAAAAAGACTTTATTTTTATTCTTCCATTTATCCTTTCTTCATCTTCTTAGGGTATGTTTTATCACTTTATCTTACTGAAAAATCTTATGAATACACAATATTTTTTAATATATTTGTTTTATTATTAAAATTTATCAAAAAATATAAAAGGTAAAATACTATTTAACTAATTTGGAATTTCTCTGTAAAAAATTATGTTTAATTAAATTAGAAAATAGTTGACTTAAGTAAGTAATCGAGATTAAAGGATAAAAATTAAAGTGAATCGAAATTATAAGATAAGATTAAGGTAGAAAAAACAGCGAAGTTGATTTCTTTAAAAAAAAATGCATTAGATGGATATGTAAACATCCAACTATATGTTAATAAAAACAATTTTCTTTAAACAATCTTCTTTGGGTAAAGAGGTGCATATGTCTCGACATTATAAATTAACAAGTTGTTAAATATGTTTTTCTTTTTACTTTTAAGTGAAAGTGATTTTCGTCTTTTTTTTCAAACTTTTAATTTGAATATTTACAATAAGAAAATTAGGTAAAACAAAAAATTAAACTGTTAAGATATTTTGAAAAATATATTTGACCATTAAAAAATTTATCAATAGATGATTATGAAGGATGTAAATATATTATTGTCTAAATAAAAGAAATTCAGTGTAAGTTTCTCTATATTTTTAAAGATAAATATTTAAATTTAAATCCAATATATTTTGTGATTAATTTACTTGCGCATTATAATTATTTTTTTATAAGTTCCAATTAGATTCAGATTCAAAAACCATCTCTAGTATACACAAAACATTAGTCTTTTTAGTAGTTTTTATTTTTAAGTATATGTTTTTCATAATAACAACAGTGTAAATATCTAATAGCTTGTGCAAATTAATTAAATTGCTCCCATTCCTAGAAGACTCTTGTAGTTTTTATTTAATAACTCTAATAACCGTTAAATATTTTTAAAAAATGGATTTTGTACCGTCCCGTCTCCGGGCATTGACCAAAGTCAAAGTTAAAGTCAACGTCAAGGTCAAAGTCAACATATGGTGGGACCACTCAAAGGGTCCAAGGAAGGAAGTCAACAGATTGACCGCTTGAGGCGTCACCAAGTTGAGGCGTCGCCAAGACAAGGCGTCGTCAGGTTGAGGCGTCGCCAAGATGAGGCGTCGCCAAGATGGAGAGTCGTCAGGTTGAGGCGTCGCCAGAACAAGACATCAATGGTGTTACCCCCCGATATCCATGGGTAGGAAAGACCATGGAGGGAGCGACACCACCAGAGGCCAAGGTACGGGCGAGGAGGCCTCGGGCCCCGATACCTTAGAGCAGTAATAAAGAAGAGAGAAATGTGGCTTCCAGGCCATAGTACTAGTACCAGTAGGGAGTAACCTGACTCATGAAGTATTGATGACTTTTTACGGCTGTTAGAAAAGATGGCTTTAAACTAGAGGGGGGGTGAATTGTTTAAAGGGGTTTTCACAAACTTTTCAAAGCTAGAATGAACTTATTTCAGAAACCAATTGATTCAGCAATTCAGTTAGCCAAAACAGCAAGCAAAAC